>Ga0138256_10000098_pt1 | contig 99497 bp, 82 predicted proteins | sample KNB2016incub_MG_FD_105486 | JGI IMG/M metagenome (GOLD analysis project Ga0138256, IMG submission 105486) | Active sludge microbial communities from wastewater in Klosterneuburg, Austria - KNB2014incub_MG | ecosystem: Engineered > WWTP > Activated sludge > Unclassified | place: Austria... | reverse complement strand
TGAAAACTGTAAAAGTTTCAAAAACTGAAATACTCGATGGTTTATCTGTCGGTTATTATACACTTAAGCTTAATGCCAACGATCAAGCGTTTGACTACATTTGGTATAGCACCAGTCTCGTTTATGATAAAACGCTATTAGAAACATCAAATAAAGTCAATGTTGGCCAATCAAATATAACGCTGTTTTTCCCAACGTATGACTATAAAAACGTCGTTCCAATAACGCGACCGATTGCTACACCAACCAATAGATGGCGTAGTTTGTATACGTTGCTCGCAAGCGGCCCCAAAGTCGGACTCGGTCTATACGAAACGGCACCTGTAATTCCTTATTCCCCTAATATTAGAATTGGAAGTAATGTTGCAAATATTTACTTGTACACCAAAGACCTCACAACTTTTGATGGTAAATTTAATGTTATCACCGATGCAATCACTAAAACGTTTATGACGCTGGGTCCTCTAGAGGGCGTGCGTTATTGGGTAGACGATAACAACACAGCGCCTTTTTCTGATTTTGATTTATCAAAAACATACAATCAATCCTTTCTAAATAATGCATTTATCGGATATAGTCACGACACGTCACATATGATGCTCATGCCAATGCCTCTTAAGACACTCACTTTTGATGACCGTTTGCGTGAAGCTTGGGCGCTTATGCAGTTTAATACAGACGCATCAATGGTAACCGCTGATATGATTCAAAGCATTCCAGATGAAGTGGCACTCATTGATTATACCCTTGAGACAACGACATTAACGCTGAACCTCTCAGGCAACTTCCAAACGATTTATAAGAATGGTACGCTCTATCAAGATTTAATGCTTAAAAGTATATGGTACACCGCAATGAGTTTTCCAGAAGTAGAAACCGTTAAAATCCTTGTGGATGGCGTACCGTTTGTCTCCGAAGTATACGATTTTACAACCCCTCTTAAGCCGGATGCTTATATCAATATGGAGCCTTAACCAAATTTTTATATAAAATTTAAAGCTTAGTCGTGATATCTATATCGCTCTAAGCTTTTTTTATCACTTCATTTAGGAAAGAGGTTTTTATGGCAAAATTATTGGCCTATTTTACGGGTCTTGTACTTTCATTGATGGTGACTTTTAACGGGCTACTCAGCGGTTTTACAAGTGCCTATTTAAGCAATGTCGTCTACCATGCATTTGGTCTCGTTTTTTTTGGGATTTTTCTATGCCTTTTGAAAAAACAAACAACAACGGGTGCTTTTAAATGGTATTATTTAGTCCCCGGATTTTTAGGGTCATTGACGATTATCTTAAATAATATCGTTTTAAATGTCCTCGGCGTCACTTTAATGATTGCCTTTACACTTGTCGGACAAGTGATCACCTCACTCGTCATCGACCATTGGGGGCTCCTTGGTAAAAGTATTTCTAGATCAACGCGTAAACAATGGTTTGGCGTCGGCATCATGATTATTGGTTTAGCAACTATGGTCTTATAGGAGGACGTATGACACTTTTATTAATTTATGGCCTCGCTGTATGCATTGGCGTTCTTGTTACCGTCGTGCCTATTATGAATGGCGCTAATACCCGCGTACTCGGAACCATTCGCGTCTCTTTTTTTCACTATTTTTCCGCCTCCATCACAGGTGTTGCCTTCCTGTTATTTACAGCTTCATTTGGGGATATCAAGCGGTTACCCGAAGTGCCTATCCACTATTTTCTTGGCGGCATACTGGGTTTATCGGTGATTTTGTTAATGAATTATTATTCAGTTAGAATCAAAGCCTTGCATATTGCAATTTTGCTTTTTTTAGGGCAGATGACCATGGGTCTTGCACTTGATTATTTCTTATTTGACAAACTTAACGTTAAAATAATTATTGGCCTTTTAATCGTACTGCTAGGGCTGATTGTACAATCCGAATCAAAAAAAAGCGCCAGTTCAAGTAAAACTTGACTCGGCGCTTTAATTTTTTATAAGTTTGCTTTTTCAAACTGAGAAACGACATGCTTCAACATTTTACGTATTGGTAAATTGTACGGACATTTTGGTTCACAGGCACCACAATCTACACATGCATCGGCTTTTAATGATAATCCTTCGTATCGTGATTTTGCCCAATCTTGCAGGTTGTACCGTGTCAAATACCCTTCCATTAAGAACTGCGTTGGAATATCAATGCCTTGCGGACATGGCAAACAATAACCACATCGTCTACAAAAGGTTTCCCCTAAAGCGTTCACAATTTCTGACATCTCTTCGTTCTCCAGCGCTGAAAAATGAAACGATTGTTTGAGCACCGCCGTATTGGTGGTCACTTGACCCACTTGATCCATACCGGGGATGGCGACAGTAACATGCGGGTTATTCATGATAAATTTTAAACTCAGTGCGCCATTTGAAATAGCACCGCCCGCCATGGGCTTCATGACGATGATGCCAATACCGCGTTTGTGAGCGATTTCAAACAATGGCTCCCCTTGTCTTTCAACGAGATTGTAAGGAAACTGAAGGGTTTCAAATGGCATCTCTTGAATCACTTCGCTCACGAATGCGGCACTATGTGCCGTCATTCCGATATGACCAATTTTGCCATCTGCTTTCGCCTCGAGTAACGCTTTATAGGCACCATTTTCAGACATAATTAGCCTATATTGTTCAAGATCTTTGATGAGGTGACATTGATAGACATCGATGTAATCTGTTTTAAGTAAGCGTAAGCTCGTTTCAATGTCTGCCTTCATTTGATCATAGTCTCTGGCCATGGATTTTGTCGCAAGTATGAACTTTTGTCTTTTGCCCCCTTCAAGGGCAATACCAATCATGGCCTCACTTGTCGTGTACCCACGGGCCGTATCAATAAAGTTAACGCCGTCGTCGATCATACGATCGATGATTGCCGCCACAGTCTCTTGATTTAATCTTTGAATGGGGATACCGCCGAATCCAATTGGCACAACCTTTAATCCGGTTAAACCAAGCTCTCTAAAAGTCATGATGCCTCCCATTAATTATAATACGCGACCTTTACCTGCATAAACAATCCCTTTTGCAGAGTCGAGGGTAATGTCCGATCCATCTTTAAGCAGTTCAGTTGCATTTTGAGCGCCGACCACACAAGGAATTTTGAGGCTTAAAGCCACAATTGCGCCATGTGATGTATAACCGCCTTCTTCCACGATTAAGCCGGATGCCTTTTGAATGAATGGCATTAAATCTTTATCCGTTGACGTAGAGACCAGAATATCGCCCGCATTAAATTTACCTTCAAGTTCTTCTGGTGTGCTACCGATACACGCTTTACCTCTGACAAAGTCTTTGACAAGCCCAGTTCCTTTGATTAACACTTCCCCAACCAATTGAACCTTCATAATATTTGTCGCACCTGAGACGCCTACAGGCACACCTGCTGTGATGACAACAAGATCGCCATCTTTGATGTAACCTTCTTCTTTTGCTTTGGCAACTGAAAGATCAAATATTTTATCCGTTGAAGTTGCTTCACCGATAACGAGTGGGAAAACACCCCATACAAGTGACATTCTTCTACATGCGGCTTCACTTATTGTACAGGCGATAACGGGTGCTTTAGGTCTTAGTTTTGACACGCGCTTTGCTGTAAATCCAGAAGAAGTTGCCGTGATAATCGCCGTTGCTTCCAGTTCAAGTGCTGTATTGGCAGTAGCATGGCTCACAGCTGATGTAACGCCCTTCTCATCAGCTAATAAAATACGCTTTTGAAGCAATTCTTTATAGTTAAGAGCACCTTCCGCTGCCAAGGATATTTTAGCCATGGTAATGACGGATTCAAGTGGGTATTTGCCTGCTGCTGTTTCCCCCGATAACATAACGGCATCTGTACCATCAAAAATTGCGTTGGCAACGTCCGTCGCTTCAGCACGCGTTGGTCTAGGGTTGCGCATCATAGAATCGAGCATTTGAGTCGCTGTGATAACTGGCTTACCTTCTCTATTACACAATTCAATCATTCGCTTTTGAACGATTGGCACAAGTTCCGTTGCGATTTCAACACCAAGATCGCCACGCGCAACCATTAATCCATCGGATACTTCAAGAATTTCTTCAAGATTATCAACGCCCTCTTGATTTTCAATTTTTGAAATAATGTGAATTTCATGGGCATAGTTATCTTCTAACACTTTTCTGATTTCTAAGACGTCGCTGCCTTTACGAATAAAAGAGGCGGCAATAAAATCGATTCCATTTTTAATACCAAAAATAATATCATCAATGTCCTTTTGAGTAATGGCTGGTAAATTTATTTTTACACCTGGTACATTGACGCCTTTGTTATTCTTTACATCGCCTGCATTCAAAACTTTTGTCTTAATCTCCGTCTTTGTTGTTTCTAAAACTTCAAGTTCAATTAAGCCGTCATCTATTAATATTCTATCGCCTTTCACAACGTCATCTGGTAAACCGATATATGAAATTTGGCATTTGTTTTGATCGCCTAGATAGTCTTCTGTCGTTAATATAAATTCTTGTCCTTCAACCAAGGTATAAACGGGTTCTTTAAACTTGCCCGTTCTAATCTCTGGTCCTTTGGTATCAAGCAAAATGGCAATCGGTGTTTTAAGCTCTTCTCTAACTTCTTTAATCATGTTAATTCTTGCGAGGTGTTCTTCGTGATTTCCATGTGAAAAGTTCAATCTAGCCACGTTCATGCCGTTTTTAACGAGTTCTTTGAAGATTTCTCTTGGTTCACTTGCAGGTCCAATGGTACAAACGATTTTCGTTTTTCTCAACATATTATATGCCTCCTGATAAATGTACGCGCAATGCAAGCGCAATTTTCCTATTTATTTTAAATCGCCAAAATTCTAGCCAATTCATAGATCCGTTTATCATAATCTTTTTTCATGTCCAAAGCCTCATCAAAAGGCATATCAATCATTTCATTGCCCCTAATACCAACGGCTCTGCCATACATACCCGCTTTCAACAAATCAACGGCATGCGCCCCCATTCTCGATGCCAATATTCTATCATTTGGTGTCGGTGTGCCGCCACGCTGTAAATAGCCGATGATACTGACTTTCACATCCGAATCCGTTTTGATTTTAATTTGTTCAGCCAGTTCATAAGGTTTACCGACGCCTTCGGCGAGTAAAATGATGCTATGGCGCTTACCGCGTTTTTTACCATTGATGATTGTGCGACAAAGTGCATCGATATCCGTTTCAATTTCAGGTATAAGGACGGCTTCTGCACCACCTGCAAGACCACCATAAAGCGCAATGTCACCACAATTTCTGCCCATGACTTCAATAATATTGACAGTGCCATGTGATGACGACGTGTCTCTAATATTTCCAATGGCATTGACAACGGTGCTTAGTGCTGTGTCAAAACCAATCGTATAATCGGTATAAGCAAGGTCATTATCGATGGTTCCTGGAATGCCTATCGTCGGAAATCCAGCCTGTGTAAGTCGCATAGCACCGTTAAATGAACCGTCACCACCGATGACGACTAAGCTATCCACTTTAAATGTTTTGAGCATTTGAAGGCCCTTATTAAACCCTGCATCCGTGATAAAATCAGAGCACCTCGCCGTTCTAAGCATGGTACCACCCCTATGGATGATATCGCCCACTGACGTAATCTGCAAGTTTTCTATATCACCTTCAATTAAGCCTTGGTACCCTCGATAAATACCAGCCACTTCAAAGCCATTGTATATTGCTGTACGCACAACTGCACGAATTGCCGCATTCATTCCCGGTGCATCGCCGCCACTTGTGAGAACGCCTATCCTCTTCAAATTATATCACTCCTTTTTCTACTTCAATAGAATTTCACATTACCTTCCCCTAAGATGCCTTCAATTTTCATAATGAGTGCATCTGTCACATGAATTTTGCCATTAACTTTTAATTTTTTTTGCGTGTCTTGAACATAAAACATGACGTCTGATTGACTCTGTTTTGAAAGTTGGCTTTGTTCATGCATTTTCAAAAGTCTGTGAACGGTTTCGAGTTGATCCTTATCTTCCGTTTCAAAACGAATAAAAAGTTTTTTAGTTTTTCGTGTTTCGTTGAGCGCTAAGATACTTTCCGCAATAATTTTAGGTGGCTCCTCTTCCTTAAGTTGAAGGCGCCCCTTAATTAAAATCGATTGGTCTTTATTTAATAGCGCTTGAGACCGCTCAAATGTTTTAGGAAAAACGATCACTTCAATCTGATCATATAAATCTTCGAGTGTAATGAAAACCATCTTGCTGTTACTTCTCGTAATTTTGTCGACACGAGCAACGATCAAACCCCCAACTGTAATCTGCATATTATCTTTCAATGTTGTTTCTGCTTCTGCAGCGGACTCTTTAAGTTCAGCAAGATTGATAGTCGTAAGCGATTCTAGTGTCCCTTTATATGGATCTAGTGGATGGCCCGTTAAATAGATGCCCAACATTTCCTTTTCAAACTGTAGAAGTGTTTGAGGTCTAAGTTCCGGAATCAAGGGCATTTTATTACCCATTGCTTCAGAAGTAATCTCAGTAAATGCCATATTAAAGATTGAATATTGACCCTCAACGCTTTTACGCTTAATGGCGTGAATCCCATCGATGGTCTTTTCATAAATGGCCAACAACTGCGCCCTCAAGTGTCCTAGATCATCAAAAGCGCCTGCTTTAATAAGGCTTTCCACCGCTTTTTTGTTAAGTTCTGAAGCGTTTACAGTTTCGCAAAAGTCAAAAAAACCTTTGTATCCGCGTTCACTACGTCCTTCAATGATGGCCTCTATAATGCTTTTGCCAACATTTTTAACCGCGTTGAGCCCATACCTTATTGAGCCATCTTCCACAGAAAAACCCATTTTACTCGTATTAACACTTGGCGGTAAAAGTTTTATCCCATGTTCTTTACAATCTTGAATGTAGATGGCGAGTTTCGCTTGATTGCCCATGACACTGGTCATTAAAGCCGCCATAAAGGCTACTGTATAATGACATTTTAGATAGGCCGTCTGGTAAGCAATAATTGCATACCCTGCCGCATGAGATTTGTTGAAGGCATATTTAGCAAAATCAATCATGTCATCAAATATGTCACTGGCCGCTTTTGCTGACACACCATTTCTCACACAACCTGGAAGTTCAATAGCACCATTTTCATCCATTTTGCCATGAATAAAATATTCACGCTCTTTTTGCATGACATCCATCTTTTTCTTACTCATGGCGCGTCTCACAATATCACTTCTACCATAGCTATAACCCGCAAGTTCACGTACAATGCGCATAACTTGCTCTTGATAAACAAGACACCCATAAGTCACATTCAATATTGGTTTTAATTTTTCGTCTTTATATACGATTTTAGAGGCATCGTATTTATTCTCAATGTACATCGGGATAGAATCCATAGGACCCGGGCGGTATAAAGAGATACCAGCAATGATATCTTCAAAACCAGTTGGCTTTAGTTCTCGCATAAACCGTCTGAATCCAGTAGACTCTAATTGAAACAAACCCAGTGTATCTCCTTTTCCGATCATTTCATAAACGTGTGGATCATCTTGCGGGATACTTTCTAGATTAAATTTAATATTTTGTCCCTCTTCAATTAATTGTAATGCATTTTTGATAACTGTCAATGTCCTAAGTCCTAAAAAATCCATTTTTAATAGACCTAATTCTTCAAGAAGGTTCATATTAAACTGGGTCGAAATTCCGCCCTCTTGAACAAAAAGAGGCACATAAGTGTCTACAGGGTCTTTAGAGATAACGACACCTGCCGCATGCGTTGAGGCATGGCGTGGCATGCCTTCTAATTTAATGGCAGTTTCTATTAATGCCTTTGATTCTGCAGATGCCTGGGTAAGCTCAACCAATTTCGGATTGACTTTCAAAGCTTTGCCAAGGGTCATGCCAAGTTCCATAGGAATTTCTTTGGCAATTTTATCAACATCCTGATAAGGCAAATCCATAACACGACCGACATCTCTAATGGCTGCACGCGCAGCCATGGTCCCAAATGTAATAATTTGAGCGACGCGGTCTTTGCCATACTTCGCAACGACATAGTCAATGACTTCATTACGTCTTTCATCTTCAAAATCAATATCAATATCTGGCATCGTGACGCGTTCTGGATTTAGAAACCGTTCAAAAATCAAATCATATTTAATGGGGTCTACTTCTGTGATGTCTAGCACATAAGCGACAATACTGCCACCGCAGCTGCCACGACCAGGCCCCACTGCAATATTTTTAGATTTAGCAAACCGTATAAAGTCCCATACGATAAGAAAATAGTCGTTATAGCCCATTTGGTCAATAATTGATAGTTCATAATCAAGGCGCTCCAAATGCGCGCCATAAGTTTCGTATTTTTTTATAATGCCTGCCATACACAGTTCACGTAAATAGACCTTGCCATCCGCACCTTCGAGTGTATATTCTGGTAAATGGGTTTTGGTAAAATCAAAATCGAAATGGCATTTTTCAGCAATCTTAACCGAGTTAAGTAGTGCATCTTCTCTGGTGCTGAAAAGCATGGCCATTTCCTCAGGTGATTTAAGATAAAATTCATGCGTTGGAAAACGCATGCGATCACGATCACTGAGCACTTTACCCGTTTGGATGCAAAGTAAAACATCATGTGATGAAGCGTCTTCTTTTTCAAGGTAATGCACGTCATTCGTTGCAACAAGGGGCAGGCCAACTTTATTTGAAAGGTCGATTAAGCGTCTGTTAACTAATTTTTGCTCCGGCATTTGGTGGTCCTGTAGTTCAAGATAAAAATCGCCCTCAGCAAATGTTTGCTGCATTTTAAGTGCCATTGCTTCAGCACCTTCTAAATCACCTTCTAGTAATTTACTTTGAATGTCACCACCGATACAAGCACTTAAACCAATAAGACCTTCGCTATGCGCTGCCAACAGGTCATAATCAATTCTAGGTTTATAATAAAAACCTTCAGTAAATCCCACGGAAACTAGTTTGATCAAATTTTGATAGCCACTTTCATTTTTAACGAGCAATACGAGGTGGCTTGAACTTTTGTCAAAATGAACATCTTTATCAAACCGACTTCTAGCGGCAACATAAACTTCACAGCCAATAATAGGCTTAACACCCGCTTTTTTTGCCGCTTTATAAAAATCGACGACGCCAAACATAACACCGTGATCTGTGATTGCAACGGCGTCCATACCCAATTCTTTCACTTTGTCAAACAACTTATCGATGCGTGCAAAGCCATCGAGCAAGCTATATTCCGTATGCAAATGTAAATGCACAAAAGGTGTTACACGCATTTGTTCTCCTCTAACCACCATTTTAACTTTATAAGTTTCGTTTGCTTATTATTGCCGCAATTTCAATTATTTTTTTAAGTCGATGGTTTACACCTGATTTTCCAATGGGTGGGTTCGACATCTCTCCGAGTTCCTTTAAAGTTGCTTCGGGATTTTCAGTCCTGAGTTCTGCCATTTCTCTAAGTTTATCATCGAGATAATCTAAACCGACCTGCGTTTCGATCTGCTCTATGGCTTGAATATGTTCAAATGCAGCGTCCGCTGTTTTTGTTAAATTAGCGGTTTCACAATTTACCACGCGGTTGACATTGTTTCTCATTTGCTTGATGATTCTTATATTTTCATACTCAAGAAGCGTTTGATGTGCGCCGATGATGTTCAAGAAATCAACGATTTTTTCACTCTCTTTGATGTAAACAATATAATTTTTTTTACGTGCCGTCATCTTTGCACCTAGATCATAAGTGTCATTAATGAAGTTTACCAGTTGTGTTGCAAAATACGCATTGTGTGTGATGAGTTCCAAGTGATAACTTTTTTCAGGTGTGCTAAGTGATCCGCCACCTAAGTAAATACCTCTTAAGTACGCTTTTTTACAACAGCTTTTTTTAATCAAGGTCTGAGGGCGTTTATCATTTAACAGATAAGCGTCAGCGTCCATTCTTAAGATATCAAGATCAATCAATAAATCGTTCGCATGCTCGATATACATTTCATACGAATGATTTTTGTTAAGTATTTTATTTTCTTTCATAATCAGTTCCGTATTTTGCTTGTAAAGTTTTTTGAGCAACACAAAAACAAGTCTAGCCACTGCAGGGTTTTCTGTGACAATTCTTAAATTCAACGCGTTTTTTCCACCAAATTCAAGTGCGCCACTTACTCTGATAATGCCAGACAATTCCGCTCTATTGCAACATCGCCCTTCTGAGCGAATGCGAGATAATTCATTTTTTGTTGTTGATGAAAAAGACATTATGCACCTTCTATAGATTTAATAATTTCAAGTGCTTTAGACAAAATATCGCGTTCATCGTCATATTTTGCAAGTTGAAGAACGCTGTCCATGTGTATGAATTTAGCACTAATAAAGCCCTCTTCACGTTGTGGGTGTGTATGCGTTCCAAGCGCTTTCATAAAGTACCAAAATACTTTTTTTTCAATAACATGGTTATTAGACCAATAATTTTTAAAACGATAAGCCGTTTCTCCGATTGGCGTCATAATTTTAGCCTTTATACCAGCCTCTTCTTTAACTTCTCTGACAGCTGCCTCTTCACTGGTTTCACCAGGTTCAATTTTGCCCTTTGGCAACACCCAATCACCATTAATCTTTTGGAGCATCAAAATGCTGTTACCAAGGTAAACAACACCACCCGAACTATAAACTCTCTTCATAAAATCACCTTAATTGAACTTTATCCGTATAGTATAGTATATCATAAATCACCGCTTTAAAGGTTTTAAAACCACAAAATGTGATCGGCTTTAAGTGGATTGGATAAAAAAAGAACAACGACGCGAAAGCGTCAATTGCTCTAAAAAATTTAAACGATTAAGCCTCATTAGACGCGTTGTATACCCTTTCAACATAAGACACGAGTATTTCACTGATACGTGTGGCATTATGGCGTATGTACCCTTTTTTCTCCTCGACAAAATCGCCTTCTATTACTTTAATATTTAAATCTGCCAACTTATCTCGATCTAACTGACTTAATAGAACTGGGGTTGCTGACTCTCGGGTGTACCGTGAGATGTATGACGCATTGATAACACCTGTATTAGCAACGAGATAGTCGACGCGTTTCAAGTTTGTAAAGGCGAAGAGCGCATCTAAATGCTGACCTGCAGTTAGGCCATCCGTTTCGCCTGGTTGCGTCATGATATTTGTAATATAAAAGACAGGCGCTTTGCTTTCATCAATTGCCGCGACAACGTCTTTGACAAGTAAATTTGGGATGATGCTGGTAAATAAACTACCCGGTCCGAGAATAATCATATCGGCATGCTTAATGCGCTCGACAACCATCTCGTAGGTCTTGGCATCTTGGGGTTCAATCCATATTTCGCCTATAGGTATGCCTCTTTTGACAACTTCTAAAGGAATATTGGATTCGCCGACAACCGTTGTGCCATCTTGAAGTTTTGCATATAGAACGATATCTTCTTCTGATACAGGAAACACTTCACCTGTGATTGCAAAAATATCCGAAATTTTTTTAATAGCTGATTCAAAACTGTCTGAAATACCTACCATAGCTGCAATCATTAAATTGCCAAAATTTTGACCTTTGAGTCGTCCTTCTTCAAATCGATAATGAAATAAATCTTGAAGAATCGGTTCTTTATTGGCAAGTGCTAAGATACAGTTTCTGACATCACCTGGCGGTAACATACCAAGATCCTCTCTTAAGACACCTGAACCGCCGCCATCATCCGCTACAGTTACAACTGCAGTAATATCTGAGGATATTGTTTTAAGACCTCTCAAAAGAATGGAAAGACCTGTACCACCACCGATTGCCACTATTTTCATCATAGCTGATTACCCTTCCCTTTTGGCGTCGCGATGCATCGCATGTGTCACGTAACCGCGCTCAGCATAGTGCTTTGCCAAAGCATTGGCAAATGTCACCGAACGGTGTTTACCGCCAGTACATCCAATGGCTATAACCAACTGTGCACGGCCATCTTTTATCATGTGGGGGATAATAAAGTCCAAAAGAAATTTGATGTGGTCAAAATACGCTTTACTCTCAGCAAAACGCATGACATAGTCACTCACTTCTGATTCATTGCCTGTCAAAGGTCTAAGCGATTCAATGTAATAAGGGTTAGGCAAAAATCGCGCATCGAATATGTAATCCGAATCGAGTGGCAATCCTTTTTTGAACCCAAAAGAGACAAAAGCAATTTGCATGGTGGATTCTGTTTCAGTCATTTCTAATGCCGATTGTATCGCACTTTTGAGTTGTGCCTGTGTTGTTGTATTGGTGTTGATGACAAAGTCCGCTTGATTTTTCAATAGTAAGAGTAGCTTTTTTTCGGCCTGTATCGCATCTTCTATGCGTGCACTTGGATCTAGAGGGTGCGTGCGTCTCGTTTCTTTAAATCGTTTTAAGATAACATCATCGTCCGCTTCTAAATAGAAAACCCTGTAACCATAACCTTTTTCTTTGAGACTAACGAGATTATCTTCTAAATCCTTGAAAAATTTACCCCCTCTAATATCGATAACCAATGCCACGTTATTTATATTCTCTGAATTTTGTTCAATTAACTCAGCAAAATTCGGAATTAAAGAGGGTGGTAGATTATCGACGCAGTAGAAACCCAAATCTTCAAACACTTTTTTCGCCTGACTTTTACCAGCACCTGATTGTCCTGAAATGATTATAAAATTCAAAAGGTCACCTCCCGTTATCTGACGTTATAAATTTGCTCAGCTGTAACACCGGCAATATAAGCTCTATCAAGCGCATTTGCTACGCTACCTACTTTGTTAACATCATGTGCATCACTACAGCATGCAAATTTTACAGGATATTTCATAGCAATCTTGATGCCTTCAACTGTAAGATGGCCATGTGAATTGTTAATCTCTAATAGGGTACCTACTTCCGCTGCAACTTTTGCCACGGCATCTATATCGATAGGACCTTTAGCACCCGGATGGGTTAGCATATTTATTTTATTTTTTTTCATAGCCTGTACCATTGACTTTGTATTATTCGCTTTTGCTTTTTCATAAAAGTGCTTAGAAAATCGACTAAGCACATTGTAAAGATGTAACATGAAATCATGCTGAAGGTTGCTACCAAAGTGGTAACCCGCGTTGACCCAATCAATCATTTGCCACATTTCATCATCAATATCGATTTGTCCATCCGTACCAAGCAAGTTCGCTTCAAGGCCGAGTAAAATATTAATCTGTGGATACTTAATGTTCAACTGATCAATTTCTGACCTTAGAAGCGCATAATTGCCTTTCTTTATGCCGAATCCATTATGAGCTGGTCCGTGATCTGTTATTGCAATTTCAACCAACCCTATATCAATGGCCTGTTTGACGACGGCTTCGAGTTCATTCTTGCTATCGCCACTATACTTTGTGTGCATATGGTAATCAGCCACAACAATCATGTTATCGCCTCCTTATTATAGTCTCTATGTTAATTATACCACTTATTCATCCTTTTAATAAAAAAGCTCTCATGCAAGAAGCAAAAGAGCTAACAATCTTTATTCTTTTCCAAAAATTCTGACTTCGCGTTCGAGTGCCACACCAAATGTATCGAAAACCACTTTTTCAACGACAGCAATCAAATCCATGACTTCTTTGCATGTGGCGTTGCCAACATTAACAACGAAGCCACAATGCTTCTCAGACACTTGTGCATCACCATGGCGTAACCCTCTAAGGCCAGCTTCTTCAATTAACTGTCCAGCAAAGTATCCAGGCGGTCTTTTAAATGTGCTTCCCGCACTTGGCAGCTCAAGTGGCTGTTTTGCAACGCGTTTTTGTGTTAAAGCATTCGTAATTTCTTTAATGGTTTCTATATCTCCGGCCTCAAGTCCTATGGCCACTTTGACCACAATCCATCCTTTTTCACGGATCTTGCTGGTTCGATAACCGAAATTAAGTGCCTCTCGATCAATATGAATGCTTTCACCTTCTGGCGTCAGAACTTCGACCCATTTCACGACGTCCTTCATCTCACCACCGTATGCACCAGCGTTCATAAAAATAGCGCCACCCAGCGTACCAGGAATTCCGGATGCAAATTCGAAACCCTGAAGGGCATGTTGTAAGACAACTTTAGACAATCTAGATAAGAGGATGCCCGCCTCAGCAACAACTTCATTGCCAACAACATCGACGCGGCTCATTGACTCTGATATTTTAATGACAAGCGCATCAATCCCTGCATCGTCTACTAAAATATTCGAACCATTTCCCATTACAAGAAAAGGCTGGTCATAGATTTTACATAGGTCTATGGTTTTTAAGATTTGATCCACGTTATTGGGCAATACAAGAATTTTTACATTGCCGCCAATTTTAAAAGACGTGTGATGCGCCATTGGTTCATCACACAGAATTTGATTTGTCTCGTATATCATATTTAATGCATTTAAAAGCATGCTTTTCTCCAACATAATTTCATATTTAACCTACAATATTCTATCACAAAACACCTAGTCTGACAAACAAACTATTTAATGGCCCCTTGTTTCTCAATATAATCGGTCTCCAAGATGGCGTTGTTTGCATCCAATATGATGACATTTGGTTTAAATGCACGTGCCTCATCGGCATCAATCATGCAATAAGCGATAATAATCACCGTATCGCCTGGGTGAACGCGTCTCGCTGCAGCACCATTTAAGCAGATAACGCCACTGCCTCTTACACCTGCAATCGTATACGTTTCAAGTCTTTCACCATTGTTGTTGTTTACAATTTGTACTTTCTCACCTGGTAAAATACCTGAAGCGTCTAAAAGGTCTTCGTCAATGGTGATACTGCCTACATAATTCAAATTAGCTTCCGTTACTGTGGCTCTATGGATTTTACTTTTGAAAAGGGTTAACAACATATTTTCCTCCTACAGAGACGCGCTTCGCTGTCTAAAATTATCAATTAATCGTGTTTTTCCGATTTTTACAGCCAATGCAACTAAAATGTCATCGCCGAGAGTTTCAATGCTTTCAAGCGTTCTAGAATCAACAATCTCAATATAATCTACCGTTGCATGTGGGTTTGATTCAATATGCTGACGCATGGCTTCAACGAGCGTCTTTGTCTCAGTGACACCTGCTTCTATAGCCTTTTTTGCATGATTTAGTGCTTGGCTAAGGACGAGGGCTGATTGACGTTCTTCTGGGCTCAAATAGGCATTTCTTGAGCTCATAGCGAGACCATCCAACTCTCGCACAATTGGACACGCTTTAATCGTTAAATCAAAGTTTAATTCTTTTACCATTTTTTCAATAACCGCCACTTGCTGTGCATCCTTTTGTCCAAAAAATGCAACATCTGGCATGACAATATTAAATAATTTTGAGACTACTGAGGTCACACCTTTAAAATGTGAAGGTCGAGAAGCGCCACATAATTGTTTGGTTATACTGCCTTCACAATCTACATACGTTGAATAGCTAACAGGATACATTTCATCCACATCGGGTGCAAAGATCAAATCCACTAAAACGGATTCACAAAGTGCTGCATCCCTTGCAAGGTCCCTTGGATAGGTTGCCAAATCTTCATTTGGGCCAAATTGAGTTGGGTTGACGAATATACTGACTACGACAAAATCCGTCGTTTTTTTAGCTTCGGTCATGAGCGATAAATGCCCCTCGTGTAAATAGCCCATAGTTGGAACGAGACCAACCGTTTTACCTTGCTTTTTTTGTTCTTTTACAATTGTTCTAAGTGCGTTTATCGTATTAACAATTTGCATAAATTGCTCCTTTTTTTATAAAGTCGTTGTTAGTAAAGTTTTTTAATGACCTCATCATCCATTTTAAACGTGTGCTTATCTTCAGGGAACTGACCACTTTTAACTTCTTCACAATAATAGTGCACAGCATTTTCGATGATTTCCTTTAAGTTCGCATACTGTTTTACAAATTTAGGTGTAAAAGCCGTGTACATTCCAAGCATGTCTTGTATGACCAATACTTGTCCATCACATCCAGAACCTGCTCCAATGCCAATCGTTGGTATCGTTAATTGCGCCGATATCAATCTTGCCAATTTCTCAGGTACACATTCAAGGACTATACTAAAGCACCCAAGCGCTTCTAGCAATTTTGCTTCTTCAATGAGTTTTCTGGCCTGCGCTTCTGATTTGCCTTGAACTTTAAAACCGCCAAATACATTGACGGATTGTGGTGTCAATCCAATATGACCCATAACTGGAATTTGTGCCGCCAGTATTGCTTCTATTCTGGATTTAATGGCAATGCCACCTTCTAATTTTACCGCGTTAGCCCCTGATTCCTTAATAAATCTACCCGCATTTCGAACGGCTTCTTCATCGCTAACATGGTATGAAAGGAACGGCATATCCGCCACGACCATGGCATTTTTTGTTCCACGTCTGACGGCTTTGGTGTGATGAATCATGTCATCCATTGTCACTGAAAGTGTATCTTCATAGCCTAGCATCGTCATGCCAAGAGAGTCGCCTACTAAAAGACAATCCACGCCGGCATCATCAAGCAATCTTGCCATTGAAAAATCATAGGCTGTTAAAACTGTAATTTTTTCTCCCAACGCTTTCTTATCATGAAATGTAGATGTTGTTATTTTTGCCATAAAAACCTCCTCAATATCACTGAATCATTCAATGAAGTTAATCAAATAGTTTGCTTAATTGAAGCTGAGTCGCCTCATCATGTTGTGTCAAATTTAAAGCATGTTTACCCAGTGCTTTGTAGAGTTCTTTTGACTGATCATCCATAATCGCTAAGTGTTTTTCAATGGTTTCTATATCCCCTCTGACAATTGGACCTGTAAGCGCCTTTTCCGTGCCAAGCGATTCAATATTCGATAATGTGTCTGTAATCAATGGCCACAACACTTTCATTGCCAGCGGCTTTTCTATCCCAATTTTAGCAAATTGAAGAAAGCCAAAATCTAGCAATGAAACTAAATAATTCGATACAATTACAGCCGCTGCATGATAAAGTGATTTCTGATTTGAATTTATTTCAAAATAGTTGATATTGAGTGTATCAATCCAAACGCGGTTTGTGTATGTACCACCTTCCAAACTAAAATATACCGAATCAAAGTCGCGTGGAGATTCGATAACGCTTGGAAATGCTTTTAATGGGTGAAGGCTAAATGAATCCACATTCAAATTTTTAAGCGATTGACAATTGTGCACCCCACTCATATGGAAGAATTTTTTATTTGTTAGATTCACATTTAATGCAGAAATTGCAGCCACCACACTTTCAATCTGATCGTCACTGACTGTGATTCCGATTAGATCCGATTCTAACACCAATGCTTCTAATGTCTCAAATGCTTGGCACGCACAAGTTTGCGCTGCAAGTGTTGCCGAGTCTATATGCCGATTATAATAACCCGATAATGACACATTTTTGTCATGCAATAACATGCCAAATGAAATGCCTAATTTCCCAGAACCAACAAATCCAACTTTCATTTTTTTATCCCCATTTACAATCAAAAAACAACAAAACTCCTTTTGCACAAGACAAAAAGAGTTACTTTACGTAAACTTGATCTTTTCAGTCTCTGGCAATGGCTCCGAGCTGTTCGTTTAAAATAATCCATTTATTTCGGTCATGTATAGTCCTTGCGGTACTATCATTTAAATTATATCATAATTTATCTTGAGATAATAAGAAAAAAATATAACTTTTATGTAAAAACACAAATAAAAACCTCAGACAATCATCTGAGGTTTAGCATTAATAATGGGTTATTCTTTTGTCGTTGTCTCATACATAACCGCGTATTCAGAATCAACTTCAGATTCACACGCTTTGCATAAATTAAACTTGTTCACTTTTTTTTCATCGCCACAACGTTTACAAAATTTAACTTCAAATTGATTGCCCTTAACAACATCTCTCATGATACGCCTCCGTTCCGAATTGTACTATTGTATACAATTATCCTATAAACTTATTATAGCGGAGGTTTTCTATTTATGCAAGTAACATTTTTAATTATTTCAAATTTTTTCGTTTATTTTTTTGAAGCTGACATAAACTCAATATTAAATCGAGCGTTTCATATGAAATTTTGGCAGCATCGTTGCCAATGAGTTCAATTAATGACTTACCTAGACTGTAATAGTCACTTGATGCATCCATTTCATGTGGCTTGAACACGGCTTCTGGCGACATATAGGCCAGTGTTCCAACGCAGCTTGCTTTTAGATGATGGGCATCAAATGGAATTGCTGAGCCAAAATCAATCAAAAAGACATTAAGTTGATCATCAATCATAAGGTTGTCGGGTTTGACATCTCTATGAATAAATCCTTCATAATGGAAGGTTTTAAGACACTCGATACAATTGAATAAGACAACATCAAGATGATTGAGTACTTTTTCTCTGAAATTTTTTCGCAAACCAATTTCAGAGAACGCGACCCCCTCTATTTTTTCCATATATAGAATTGATTGATTGGGCTGTGTCACATAGTCAATGAGTTTCGGAAAACAATTTCCTTTTAATTTTTTCATAATATTGATTTCATCTAGCCCTGATTTAATGGATAGGGTTTTTTCTAAAATTTCATAACCACTTCTCCTATGCTTGTAAATTTGGATATGTGCCATGCGTCCCTTAGAAACGACTTCATAGTCTTGTAACAATTTAATAGCCTCCTTCATTCAAATTGTGACCCTTTTCCATAACAGGTCTTACAGGCTTCGTAACCCTTCTCAATGGCTAAGGTACGCGCTATGCCAAATTTGCTTTGCCTTAAATGGTAACAGGTCCCCAAATGATATTTTTCACCATATGTTGTTATATAAACTAGGTTTTCCGTAAAACTATGATCATCAGAAAACACGGATGCACTCATGGGTAGTACAATCGTTCTCACTGAATTCAAAGTGAGTAAGTTGAACTGAACTTTGAAAGTTAATTCAGCAAAACCTAATGTGTCAAAGTCAACCGTCGTTTCATCATGATTCTTTAAAATTGTGCTTAAATGATGTTCATCAATATGGCGATTGAGTGTCACCTTTGCTAGTTCCGTCAATGCAAAACGATTTACTTCTTCTTCAATAAATCGCGTATGGCCCATGAAAGGCATCGATAAAACACCCATATCCTCAATCGTTTGCATCGCCACCCAGCTGCTTTCCTCTTCAAGATATACAGACAATAGGGTCCCAAATAATGTGATCAACAAAACCATCGTGACACTTATACTAAGCACAGCTTCGATTGCCACACTTCCATTTTCATTCTTAAGCATTTCATACCTCACTTTGAGACGCCTATTTATTCAAATCCATTTCGCATGTGAAGTGTTGCATTTTCTGCGCTTACGCGTTTAAACAGATCCATTGGCTGCCATGTTAAAGCGATGCTATGGCCTCTAGAAAAATTCACGAGGCTCGTTTTATTTTCGGAAAGGCTAAGAAGTTCTGATTCCGTAAGCTCCATTGCTCGTAGTAATGTCGTTTGTTCATCTTGTAGGCTTAGCAATAGCCACAAATAGTCCAGATAAAAAAGATTGGGATCTGTAATATTGGGGGGAATTTGTTTCGATTTATTGTCATTTGCGTTCGATGTCATTTTATTTTTCCAAGTACCATCGAGCAAGTTATTAAACCCTAATGCCCATTGTGCATCCGATTTCAATAAATAGAAGCCTTCTCCTTTCATTAATCGATTGATGTCAGAATAACTTTCAATGCCACTCCAAGCTGCTATTGCACCCCCATAAGCCAGTGTACGCCATGGCTGTGGCAATGCGACAGTTGCCGTTGATATCTGTGTGAGCTTTTCTTTGTCACACATAATTGTTACCAAATTTGCTGCCGACCGTAGTGCGAAAATTTTAAGCCGTACAAAACTAATACTCTGCTTTTCTTTGGTCAAACCCGAAATTAGGTATTCCACTTCACCTTTTAAGAGACGTATGGATTTTTGACGATTCTGAGGGTCAAATACCCTAGGACAATTTAGGTCATAGCTACTAAATATCGATAGATAATAGGCATTCAATTTTATTTTCTGTGCAAGCGTTAGACCCTCAGCACTTGGACCCTCTGATTGATTTGTTGCATGTTTGAATGCCACATCAAGTTTGAGCTCTGAAGAGCCAATTTCGACACCAGAGAACAGGTATTCTGCATCGAGCAATATTTCCTTTAAAGTTTGTATAAGTGTCGGTGCCTTTGACACTTTGGAATCAAGTTCTTCCGAAAGGATAGCATCCATTTCAGCGTAGATTGTCGCAATTTTAGCCTCAACACCCTCCAACCGTGTTTGAAGTTGATTTACCGCCACTTTGTCCAAAGGCGTCTTTTGAGTTTCAGAATCAATTTGCGCCGTCAATTCAAGCTTAGATAGTGCCTCTGACTCAATTTGTGCATATAGAGATTCCATTTGAGCAATCAAATGTAAAAAACTGAGTTGATCGTTTGCAAAGATTAATTCTGCCTCATGCCATTGCGCTTCCTTCGCTTCAATAAATGTCGTGATGGCTTGCTTTGGGTCACTCATAGTTACTTTGACACGTGCAAGCTCACTTTTTAGACCATCCAACACCACATGATACTGCTCAGTCTGTGCATTGATATAATTTTTAAAGGCCATTAGTTGAGATTTACCTTTTTGAACCTCTTGTTGCCTCAACGTTTTTATGAATTCTGTCGCACCACTCTGATCAAATTGTTTAGACAATGCTTTTTCTTGATTTTGAATGGATTGATTCAAAGTCTTAATTTTTTCAAACAAAGCAAATTGATCGAGCAAATCAATACCATAATCTACAACCGCATTGCCTATTAAAATAGTAGAAGCGTCTACAATCGCTTCTTTAAAAACGCTTGGGGTGTTCATTTTTTCATAAACAACCAAAATATCAACCGCTTCAGGACTTTCTATAAGCATGTTCTTCTGAAGATAGTGCACAATTAACGGTTCAAGTGAGTCCTTATCCAAGTTAGCTAAAAGCGCCATTTCATCAAATAAATACGCATTATAATGCGACAAATACGCTTCACTTGATGCGTAGATTATTTTATGAATGGTATTTTCTTGCAGTTGCTTATCGAGGATTGTATAAACCGTTATGACGCCTAGAATAATCACAGGGATCAAAATTGCCATCATTATGGAAATAACCCCTTTATCTTCTTTTAACAATCGGTACATAGCTCACCGATCCATATCAAAGAAATGCGACTGCCCTGTTTTAAAGAGCGCTAACGCCATACGATTGTTTTTCAGTGCATAAAATTTAGTCCTAAACGTGTAATGTGATTTACCAGTCAATATTTCAAAAGCATTTTTACCTTCTTGATTGGCTTCATATATGAACTTAGTCTGAAAAACGTGATAAGGTATTGACTCAACTGTTATTAATGATGCTTCTCCATTCAAATCAGAAGGTTTTGAAAGTGATAACATAAACTGGCGACTGTGTATACTCTCAAACACACTAAGTTCCGTTGCGAATTGAAATAACATGAGAGCGGTAACCAACAAGATTACAAGGATTGGGATGATTATTGCAAGTTCAATAGAATGCATAATGCCTCCTTAAATCGATTAGCACATTGTTTAATGAACTACCATTTTTTTCCATTATAATTCATTTGTAAAATTATGTCAAATTAATTAATGCGAAAAAAAACTGCATGCGTCATATCGCATACAGTTTACAGCTGTCTTATCGTTATTTTTTAGATACTTATTCAGCATCCATCATTTCAACTTCTTTACTCACTTTGTTTCTATTGCGCATACGATCCGTTTCATTAAGAATTCTTTTTCTCATACGAAGCGCATCTGGCGTGATTTCCAACAATTCATCATCTTCGATAAATGTCAAAGCTTCTTCCATATTGAAAATTTTTGGCGGTATCAATTTGATGGCATCGTCATTACCAGATGAACGCGTATTCGTCATTTTTTTGTTTTTAGTTGGATTGACGGTCATGTCCTCACGACGTGAGTTCAAGCCAATAATCATACCTTCATAAACATCTGTACCTGCATCGATCATCATCGTTGCGCGGTCTGATAAGTTGAACAATGAATAACCCATTGCAACGCCACCTTGTTGTGAAACTAAAACGCCATTGCTGCGTTTTGGAATCTCGCCTTTGTAAGGTTGAAATTCGAAAAATGATCTTAATAAGACCCCTTCTCCACGCGTTACGTTGATAAATTCACTTCTATAACCAAGCAAACCACGTGTTGGTACTAAGAATTCTACACGCGTATACCCGTCTTCTGCATGCATCGTCTCCATGATACCTTTACGAATACTGAGTTCTGAAATTACCGTGCCTGAATATTGATCTGGCACAATTGCAATCACTCTTTCAACAGGTTCACAACGTTGGCCATCTATCATCTTCATCAAAACTTGGGGTTTTGATACAGCGATTTCATAACCTTCTCTACGCATATTTTCAAGTAAAATGGATAAATGTAATTCACCTCGACCCGATACACGGAAGCCGTCTTGAACAGAATCAAGTGCATCAACTCTTAAGCCGACGTTCACTTCAAGTTCTTTATCAAGTCGATTTTTAAGATGCCTATTTGTTACATACTTGCCACTTCTTCCACAAAATGGTGAGTCATTGATTAAGAAATTCATAGATAAAGTTGGTTCTTCAATCTCAATCATTGGCATAGGCTCAATGCAATTTGGATCGCAAATTGTCTCGCCAATTGATATTTCCTCGATGCCAGAGATAACGACCATGTCGCCTGCAAACGCTTCATTGACTTCTAGCCTACCAAGACCTTCATACGTATACAGTTTACCAACTTTGGCACGTTGTTGGCTACCATCTCTTTTAGTAACAGAAACTTGTTCCCCTTGCTTAATTGTTCCTCTTACGATACGGCCAATACCTAAACGACCAATGTAATCATCATAATCGAGCGATGATACTTGTAGTTGAAGCGGTGCTTCTTCCGATTCTGAATACGGCGCAACATGGCTTAATATTGTATCAAATAATGGGGATAAATCTGTGCTATCATCCTCCATATTCAATTTAGCAATACCTTCTTTTGCGATGCCATAAACAATTGGGAACTCTAATTGATGATCAAGTGCGTTCAGTTCAACAAATAAATCAAACGTTAAATCCACAACTTCTTCAGCACGTTGGTCTTTTTTATCAATTTTATTAATAAAAAGGATGGGTCTAAGACCTCGTTCAAGCGATTTTTTTAAGACGAAACGCGTTTGAGGCATTGGGCCTTCACTTGAATCGACTAATAGAATAACAGTATCTACTGTTTTCATGATGCGCTCAACTTCTGATGAGAAGTCAGCATGGCCTGGCGTATCTACTATATTAATTTTGTAGCCTTTGTACATGATGGAACAGTTCTTAGAATAAATCGTAATGCCGCGTTCGCGTTCTAAGTCATTACTGTCCATTACGCAGTCTGGTACAACTTCATTCTCTCTAAAAACGTGATTTTGATTTAAAAATGCATCAACCAAAGTTGATTTGCCCGCATCTACATGGGCGATTACGGCGATATTAATGATGCCTTTAACATTTGACATTTATACTCTCCTACTTACAATAAAAACCTAAATTGTTCAACCTTATAATTCTATCTTATTTTGACTGTAAAAGATATAACTTTTTTTACCATATGACGTTTTCTTAAAATAAAGAAACCCTAGGAACATGAGATTATTCCTAGGGTAGACATTAATATATTTTTTCTGCTTTATAATCCGCAACTAATTTATACATAGCAATTGTTTTGCCCGCTTGCACATAAGCTGAATCCGTCGTCGTATCAATCACTTTCCATTTATCACCGATGAAGACTTCATTCCAAGCGTGATAAACACCTTTTGTAGGGGTTGAATACCCTTTAACAAGTTTAGTAGGAACACCAACACTTCTAAGCATTGCTGCGAATACTGCTGAATAATCATAACAAATGCCAGTCTTTGAGGTATAAATTTTTTCTACATTGGGAAAATAACCACTTGTCACCGTTTTAGCTTTTGAATAATCGTATTTGAAATTCTTAGTGATATATGCATAAATTGCTTTTACTTTTTGTTCGTCCGTATTGAGACCTTGCGTTAACGATTTTGCTTTTATAATGGCTTGTTGGTCATTTTGCCATTCAATATCCTGAATTGAGTTTAAAAAAACTTGATTGCTATCTTTAATATTTAAATGTACAGTTGTCTTATTCAATTCACGATATTTATTGCCTTCAGTGTTTTGCATCAATCTCACCGAATAATCGCCATTGCCCATTTGAAGTGGAAATTGGTTAACATCTTGATCCACTATTGGATACGTGTATCTTACGCCATCTTTTTCGACTAACACTAATATTTTAGAGGTACTTTGTTCAGTCATTTGAACGTTTACAACACCTTGTTCTAAATCGGCACTGACACTTTGCGTTGCTGCAAAAGCGGTTGTTGTCATTGCTACTATCAACATGAGTATAACAGACATACTTATGATTTTTTTCATGAAAAACTCTCCCTTCGGTAGCGCGGCTGCCATTCTTTCGAAAGGCCCTATGGCTTTGCGTCCCATCGTTTCCGATGGTTTGCTATTGTCGATGAAGAGGATGTTCTTACACAATATTACGATTCATTTTTCAAAAAAAAGAAAAACTTCCCGTTCGGTAGCTAGGCTGCCAATCTTTCGAAGGCCCTATGGCTTTGCGTCCCATCGTTTCCGGTGGTTTGCCTTTATCGTGAAAAGAGTATCTCCTCACTGCTATTTACTTAACTTCATTATATCACAAATATAATTAAAATAAATACAAAAAATTAAGGATTTTGTAAAGCGTGTACAATCAGGCGATGGGTTGGGTTTTTAATGGGGTCACAGGTGACCAATGTTAAAATTTTATCTGTCTTATTGCGATTTAGCACCGATACATCGGTGGGCTCCACAATGAGAATCTTATAGATCGTGTAGGTGTACACTTTATTATTAGTGGTTATTTCAATTTCGTCGCCTTTTGCAAGTTCATTAAACCGATTAAAAAAGATACCAAATGATCTGCCTCTATGGCCTGCGATACCAACGTTTCCTACCACATCAAATGCAGATGTTCCTTCAATAACGGCTGCTCCTCGGTTCAAATTGCGTTCTGTTGCACCTTGTAAAATTGGCATGATTAAATCAATTTTTGCAATTTTTATTTTGCCAATAACACTTTTATCAGCCTTTACAATTTTTTCAGTGGTGGCTTCAGTTGATTCACCAATTACACCTTCACTTGTCGCTTCTGTACTTTGCGTTTCCATGCTTGTGAATTCTGGATCGTCTTCACTCTCATAAATGGCTTGAAGGGCAAAATAATCCTCATTGACGAGATTAGGTGCTTCAATTTCAAGTTTTAAATCATCTTCATAAGCAGCCAGCAACTTATTGTTCCAATATGATGTATTAAGACGATCTGCAAATGGAAAAGCCGCGATGCTTAAACCAATTATAATGAGTATCGTTGAAAGCCATTTTCTTTTTTTTGTCATAGTTGCCTCATTTCAAACGTCAACGGTCAAAGCCCTTAAAATTATTTAAAATTATCAACAATAAAGCTGAACCTATACCAAATACACCCAGCGCAAGTCGTAAGTAGCGATCCATCTCCATGTTATTTGTGACATATAATAAGAGAATCGTTACTAATAAAACCTTTATACCCATTTTTTTAAAATTCAAAATGACACCTCGCTATTATTGAATGCCCATGATTTCATTTAGGCCTTCCGTAATGTATTCGCGAAGCCAAGTAATGACATCGAGATTACTTATTGGCACACCATCAAGCAATTTCTTAATTTCTTTTGTATTTAATGTAAATGTCAAACCGTTATAGGTATGTGTGTATAAGAGATCGATGTGGTCACAAGCATTTATTATCGTCACAATCGTTTCAGGCATATTACCTAATGGTACGCGGTCAAGATGGCTGTGTTTAAAATGAGCGATTATTTCAGTACCGCTACCCAGTTGTGATTTTATATCAAAATACCCCTCACATTGTTCAGCCGACGATTTAAATAAGGGTATGCCTAAACCAACGCTTCGAGTTGTCCGAGTTGTATAAAAAGGATCAATTACTTTTCGAACGGTCTCAGAATCCATCCCAGTGCCATCGTCTTTAATTTTTATGGTCATTTTATCAGCTGTCAAATCCTCAATCACAACAATTCGTATGCTTGCTGCTTTTGCATTGATTGAATTTTGTGCAATATCTAGGATGTGCAAAGATAGCTCTCTCATAATTAATCCTTCCTTGTTAAATAATCGATCACTGCGCGGCTTGTCTTATCAAAGATTTCAATCGAATGAATCGGTTCTTGAATCGTTTCTAAATAATGTGCGTCGGAATTAACAAGCCTTTTATAATTTCCCAACAGTTTTTCATTAATTGGGCTCTTTTCATGAATTTCGATACAGCTAATCTTCATATCCGATGGAATAAATCCTAAGTTCACAAGCAAACTGTTAGATGATTTATTGATATGTGCAGGCACGATTGCCCCTTCAAACTTTAGTACAAGCATTTCAAGTTCTTCTATAGATAAGTCGACTGATAAAATTAAAGCATTGGTAATTTCTCCAATTTCATTATCGTTGTCATCTAAAATCCGTTGATTACCAAATACTTTACGATTATTTGGCATCGTCGATTTATACACTTTCAATTTTTCATCAAAGGCTTCAATCGCTTCAACCGTTGGAAAATAACATAAAATATGCACTTCTTCACGTGTTTGAACCTCCATGCCAGGTATAAACAATATATTTTGCATCTCGGCGAGTGCATTAATGACTCTAACATGATTACAGGCATTATGATCCGTCACAGAAATGATATCCAGTCCCTTGATCGCTGCCATGTTCACTATATTGTTTGGTGTCATGTCATCACTGCCACAAGGAGAAAGACATGAATGAATGTGCAAATCATATGTGCATTTCACTATTTTATGCCCGCTTCATAAAGTATTTTAAATATCTGGAACACTTCAAGTTTTGACGACAAGATCGTCACATCTTGATCATTGGCCTTTTCAAGAATTTCTTGTTCAACCGTAATGCCTTCTGGAATAATAATACAAGCAAATTCCAAGAGTGATGCAACCGCTAATATATTGTTATGCGTTTGAACGGTTATCCAAGCTGTATCATGTTTGCCTTTAGCCATTACCCAACTCAGTAAGTCACATGAATAGACATTAGATATTGTACGGTCTAATTGAGTGCCTGATAAATGAATAAATCCGTGGTTTTCAATCAATTCGTTAACGCGCATAAGTTACCATCCTCTATTTTTATTTAAAAAAATACAATTTTCAATTCTTGCAAATCCATTAACGACATCTTCCGCCAAAACTCTGCAATTTGGCGCACCACATGCACCACAGTTGATACCCGGTAACATTTGTGTGAACTCTTCAATTTTGGCCATTTTTTCTAAAGCAACTTTGAAGTCTTTATCCAGTTTGAAAATTGGCATTGGCTCAATTGGCGTGTACCACTCCATGTTTTCAGGAATCAAATCAATATCAATTGTGATTGGTTCATCCATTCCATAAAGTTTCGTCAATTTGCGTATGCGATTCTTACCAATAAAAGTGTTTTCAACATTGAGTGGCCCACCTACACAGCCATTAACGCAGGCATAACCTTCAAAAAAATCTAGAGAACTCAGCTTTCCAAGTTCCATGGACTCAAGTACTTTTATGACCTCATCAATGCCATCGACAGCGATATAATCCTCAATGCCCATTGCATAACTCTGACCACCGACTCTTGCCCAGCCAATACCTTTTCCAGTTGCTGTTTGTATTTGCTTCGAAGGCACAATTTTGTCAATGATTTTCATGATTTTGTAATAAATCTCTTCTGTAGAAACCGCTTCATCGATGTTTGATTTATTGATACCAATAGGGTCTTTGATACTTGTCACTTTAGCTGGGCAAGGCGTGATATAGATGATGCCAATATCAGCATCATTATAGCCTTCACTTATCAAGCGCTTACGAACATGTCTCGCCGAAATCTCCATAGGCGCTTCAAGTTTAATAATGTTGTCAATTAGCGCAGGGTATTTTATCTGGATAAGTCTTGTAATAACAGGACAATAGGTTGAAATAAGTGGCTTGTTAAGTTTCTCCTTGTCAAGCACTTCGCTTTCATAGACCGATAGGAGTTCTGCTGCATGGGCCGTATCATAAACTTCGTCAAACCCCAAATCTAATAAGCCATTGTAAATCGTATTCATGGCATACTCTTCAGGAAATTGTCCATAAAATGAAACGGCGGGCAATGCCACCGTATATTTGTAATTTTTCAAAATATCTAAATTGCTTACCAAAGCACCTTTTGCATGGTAAGGGCAAACTCTTAAGCATTCACCACAATCGATACAACGTTCTTCAATTATTTGCGCTTTGCCTTCAACAATGCGAATGGCTTGTGTCGGACAACGATCCAGACAATGCGTACAGCCCGTACAATAGTCTTTTTCAAGCACTACTGAATGCCAATAATTCTTCATTATTACCTCCAACATTGAGGATGTGGTATCTAATAATTAACCACCATTTTAATTTGAGTGCCTACGTTGAGCGTCGATTCAATGACGAATGTATCGCACACTTTTTCCATATTTGGCAATCCCATTCCTGCGCCAAACCCCATTTCTCTAGCGACATTTGTCGCTGTGGAAAATCCTTTAGACATTGCACGTTCTACATTTTCTATGCCTGGTCCTACGTCTTCAATATAAACTTCTATACAATCCGGTTTAATGAAAACGTCTATACTGCCACCATATGAATGTATGACGAGATTTATTTCAGCTTCATATGTTGCAATTGCAATCCGCCTTTGTATGTTCGCATCTATGGCGAGTTGCCGTAGCATCATCTTAATTTTGCTGGAAGCCTCTCCAGCACGGGAAAAATCATCGCGAACCACATCGTAATGTAGCTTCATCGCTACATTTTCATCATTTTTATAATAAGATTTCATAAATCAGAATCCTCTCATGTCTCTCAGCGAATGACCCAATGCATTCATTCGAATCCCTAAATTGAAATGCCCCGCAATCCTGATCCATACAAGATTCCCGATACGGTGAATAGCGTTTCCTTAGTCATCATTAACAGTATTTTTTTCTCTTCTGCAAGTGCAACGACTTCTTGGCAAGGTATTTTACCGCGTACAAATAGAATCGCTTTCAAGTCCAACATTTCAGCGGTTCTTATAACTTGTTGATTCGTTAAGCCAGTAATTAATAAAGTGTCTTCTTCAACATAAGCAAGCACGTCGCTCATCAAGTCCGAACCAAACGCCGTTTTTATATCTAAATCCAACCCTTGCTCATATGCGAGCACATCTGCATCTATTATTTCTTGAATAAATTTTAAGTGCATCATTGCCTCCTATGTAAACAACTAACCAAGTTAATTATTTAACAATTTACACCTTCATTATAACATCTTTAAAGCCGTTGTTCAATTTGTTTTATAACGCTTTTTAGAACGTTTTCAAGCGTGTCATTTCCATCAATTTTGACCATTCTTTTAGGATCTGATTCACATAATTTTAAGTACCCTTCCTGAACTTTTTGATGAAAGTGCAACCCTTCCAAATCCAGTTTGTTAATTTCACGGTCTGGATTAATGGCAATTCGTTCAAGGCCTATGGTTGGTTCGACATCTAAATAAAGTGTCAAATCTGGTAAAAAGCCTTCAATCGCAAATTGATTGATTGCGTTAACAGCCTCAATGCCAATACCGCGCACAAAGCCTTGGTAGACCAAAGAAGAATCCACAAAACGATCAAAAATAACGATTTTTCCTGCCTCTAATGCCGGTAGAACTTTCTCCATAAGATGTTGCCTACGTGCAGCGGCAAAAAGGAGTGCTTCTGTGCGTGGGTCCATCTCTGTATAGGCCTTTTCAAGAATGATCTCTCGAATTTTTTCTGAAATCCGCACACCGCCCGGTTCTCGCGTAATGATGAAACTCAAATGCTTTTCCGACAAAAACTCGGCTACTTTTTCTATGATTGTTGATTTGCCTGCACCTTCGCCACCTTCAAATGAAATGACGAGCGGACGCTTCCAATTTTCCAAGTTATTCTCCTTATGTCAGGACTGAGTCATGACGCCTTTTATGTTCTATTCTATTGTAAACTATTTTTAATGTTTTTTAAACCATACAAATAATTACACCGAACCCTATATGCATGATTGATTGCACATAAAAAAAACCGAGTCGCGATTAAATCGGACTCGGCATCAATCTTTAATTATTTTAGTGGGAATTTTTCTCTTGCAACATAGTGTGTATGAAGTAATTCGTGTGCTTTATGGCTGTTTGGCTTACCAAGGTAATCGTCATAAAGTTTTTTGATCTCAGGGTTTTTGTGTGATTTTCTAACTGTTTTAGCTGCGTCTTCAGAGTACAACGCTTTTGCACGTTCTGTTCTGATGTCTATCACATTTCTAACTCTAGAGGGTTGGATTGGTTGGCCACCACCGTTAACACAGCCACCTGGGCACGCCATAACTTCGATGAAATGATAATCCGCTTCACCCTTCTTGATTTTTTCAAGAAGAATACCAGCATTCGTTGTATTGTGTGCAACTGCGATTTTAATATCCATTCCAGCAACATTAACCGTTGCTTCTTTGATACCTTCAATACCTCGAACAGCTGTGTATTCAACATTTTCAAGATCTTGACCTGTTAAAACGTCAGCAACGGTTCTAAGTGCTGCTTCCATAACGCCACCTGTCGCGCCGAAAAGAACGCCTGCGCCAGTATAGTCGCCCATGAAAGGATCAAATGTACCCTCTTCAAGTTTGTCAAATTCAAGTCTTGCTTCTTTAATCATCAGAGCAAGTTCTCTTGTCGTAATTGATACGTCAACATCTCTATGACCAGAAACTTCTAGTTCAGGTCTAATGATTTCTGACTTCTTAGACGTACATGGCATAACCGATACGACGATAATATCTTTAGGGTCGATACCCGCCATTTCAGCATAGTAGCTTTTAGCAAGTGCGCCAAACATATTTTGTGGTGATTTACATGACGATAAATGTGGCAACAATTCTGGATACTGGAATTCAATATATCTTACCCAACCTGGTGAACATGACGTTATCATAGGAAGTACACCGCCATTTTGGATTCTACCAAGAAGCTCAGTGCCTTCTTCCATGATTGTTACATCTGCTGCCCAGTTTGTATCAAATACTTTGTCAAAACCAAGTCTTCTAAGAGCTGTTGCAAGTTTGCCAGTAACATTAGTGCCAATTGGGAAGCCGAATTCTTCGCCAAGTGCTGCTCTTACAGCTGGTGCTGATTGAACGATAACATGTTTTGATTTATCTTCAAGATAATTCCAAACTTGTGCGATAGAAGATTTTTCAGTTAATGCGCCGACCGGACAAACAACCATACACTGACCACAATAGATACATGGCACATCTTTCATGCTCATTTCAAAAGCAGGACCAACAGTTGTTTTAAAGCCTCTGTTTAAGAACTCCAAAATGCCGATGCCTTGAACATTTTTACAAGCACTGACACAACGGCCACAAAGGATACATTTGCTTGAATCTCTAATGATCGATGGTGATAAATCATCAAATGATGGCTCTCTTTTTTCACCTTCGTATCCGATTGAACGAATACCAAGTTCTTCAGAAACAGCTTGAAGCTCACAATTCTTACTTCTCACACAAGTTGTACATTCTCTGTTGTGGTTAGCAAGTAAAAGTTCAACCGTGTTTTTTCTAGCTTTTCTTACGCGGTTGTTGTTTGTATTAACAACCATGCCGTCGCGGACAGGTAACACACATGATGCTTGAAGCGCTCTAGCGCCTTCTACTTCGACAACACATACACGACATGCGCCGACTTCGTTAATATCTTTAAGGAAACAAAGCGTTGGAATATCAATGCCAACCGTTCTTGCTGCTTCCAATACTGTTAATTCACTTGGCACTTCATACTGAAGACCATTTATAGACACACTTACTTTACTCACGATACGTACACCTCTTTCATATAATCTAGATTAGCCCGTGGGTTATTGTTTAACAATAACTTTCTTAGGACATTTCGGAATACAAGCGCCACATTTGATACATTTCGCTTGATCGATAACATGATTTTGCTTAACCGCTCCCGTAATCGCGTCAACCGGACATACGCGTGCACAAGCCGTACAACCGATACAACCATCTAAGATTACGATGGATAACAAATCTTGGCACATGCCAGCAGGACATTTTTTATCTACAACGTGTGCGATGTACTCGTCTCTAAAATATTTTAAAGTAGAAAGAACTGGATTCGGCGCTGTTTGACCAAGACCACAAAGTGAAGAATCTTTAATTGAATGTGCTAAGTCTTCAAGTTTATCAAGATCTTTTAAAGTTCCGTGACCCGATGTTATTTTTTCAAGTATTTCAAGCATTCTCTTAGTACCTTCACGACATGGGACACATTTGCCACATGATTCATCTACAGTAAAGTCTAAGAAGAAACGTGCAAAATCGACCATACAGTTTGTGTCGTCAACAACGATCATACCGCCAGAACCCATCATTGAGCCAAGCGCTGTGAGTGTGTCAAAGTCAATAAGGGTATCAAGATGTGCTTCAGTCAAACAGCCGCCGGATGGGCCACCAGTTTGAACCGCTTTAAACTTACGACCATTTGGAATACCACCACCAATGTCATAAATAACTTCTCTTAGTGGCGTACCCATAGGTACTTCAACCAAGCCAGTATTATTGATCTTGCCACCCAAAGCAAACACTTTAGTACCTGGAGATTTAACTGTACCGAAAGAAGTAAACCAATCTGCACCGTTTAATATAATTTGTGGCACAACCGCATAAGTCTCAACATTGTTGATGATGGTCGGCTTACCAAAAATTCCCTTTTGAGCTGGAAATGGTGGTTTCGGTCTTGGCATACCACGTTCGCCTTCAATTGAAGCGATTAATGCCGTTTCTTCACCACATACAAACGCGCCTGCACCAAGACGGATTTCCATTTCGAAGTTGAAACCTGAACCTAAAATATCTTTACCCATCAAGCCCATTTCATTGGCTTGAGCAATGGCAATACCTAAACGTTTAACTGCGATTGGGTATTCTGCACGAATATAAACATAACCCTTTTCAGCGCCGATTGCATAGGCTGCAATCGCCATTGCTTCAATGATTGAATGTGGGTCTCCTTCAAGTACAGAACGGTCCATAAAGGCACCTGGATCGCCCTCATCAGCATTACAAGCCACATATTTTATGTCGCCGTGTGATTTAGACGCAAATTCCCACTTAAGACCAGTAGGGAAACCACCGCCGCCTCTGCCACGAAGACCTGATTTTTTCATTTCATCAATTACTTGAGCAGGTGTCATTTGAGTTAAGGCTTTACCAAGTGCTTGATAACCTTCAAATGCGATATACTCTTCTATAACTTCAGGGTTAATCACACCACAATTTTTAAGTGCAACTCTTTTTTGTTTTTTGTAGAAAGGTATTTCATTGATTGATGTTTGAATTTCAGCTACATTTGCTGATTTATCAAGGTATAAAAGGTCTTGAACAATACGGCCTTTTAATAAATGTTCTTCAACAATTCTTTCAACGTCTTTTAATTCAACATGTGAATAGAAAGAACCTTCTGGATAAACGATACAAATAGGACCTGCCTCACACAATCCAAAGCAACCTGTTCTAACGACTTTTACTTCTTTTTCAAGACCTTTAGCTAAAAGTGCTTCTTTAAACATTTCTTCAATCGTTGCTGATCCAGAAGAAACACATCCTGTACCACCACATACAAGTACATGTGATCTATAAAAATCCATTGACTTACCTCCTAAAATGGTTTGATTATATTGTTACTCTACAGCGCCAATAGTGAACTGAGTGACGATGCTACCATTAACGATATGCTCAGCAATAATTCTACGTGCTTTTTCTTCCGTTAATTCAACATACGTAACTTTATCTTCGCCTTCTTTATAAACTTCAACCAATGGCTCAAGCCTACACACACCGATACATCCTGTTTGAGTAATTTCGACATCTTTCAAACCTCTTTTTTGAACTTCATCCATCAAAGCTGCTAAAATTGGTCTAGCGCCTGCAGCAATACCACAAGTTGCCATACCTACTACGATTCTTGTACCTTTTCTATCTTTTCTTAAATCGACTTTTTTTAAAGCTTCATCTCGTAATTGTGTAAGTTCAGCTAGAGTTTTCATTTTTGCCTCCTTAATTAACGCTTTTATATTTTTGGATGATGCCTGGTATGTCATTTAAAGTTAAACGACCATATACATCTTCATTGACAGTTAAAACAGGTGCTAAACCGCATGCACCGATACAACGGGTCGCTTCTAATGAAAACTTTCCATCTGGAGAAGTCGTTCCGACAGCAACACTTGTCAATTCAGTGACTTTTTCGATTAATTGTTGAGCGCCCCTAACATAGCAAGCCGTACCCAAACAAACACTAATTAAAAAATCACCTTTTGGTTCAAGAGTAAATTGAGAGTAAAAAGTTACCACACCATAGATTTCAGCTAATGGGACATTTAACTTTTCAGAAATAATCTTTTGTACTTCAATTGGAATCGCTCCGAAAATATGTTGAGCCCCATGTAATATCGGCATTAACGGACCTTGCATGTCTTTATGCGATTCAATTACATTGTTAAGCTTTTCATAATTTTCTTCAGTTAAAAAGTTCTTTGCCATTAAAAAGTTCCTCCTTATAGATTGCTAGATATCCAGCGTTTAGAGCTGATTAAATTGTTTAATCCTTAGTTTTTCACTAAGTTTAGCATAGTTTGTTAATTTCTTAACCCACATTAAAATGAATTATAACACATATCATTCACAAAGTACACAGCAAAAATTTTCTAAATTCAGCGTTTTTTTTGAATTTATTTCGTTAATAATAAAACAGACTTAATAATATTAAGTCTGTCCATTTTATTCCAATATAGTTTAATTATTCCACGCTATTTGATGCGTGAAAAACGTCAAAAATTGCTGTGGCAACTTTTTTATTAATCCCCTTGACCGCCAAGAGTTCTTCAATTGAAGCGGATTTTATGTGATCAATGGTTTTAAAATGTTTCAGCAACTCAATACGCCTTTTTTCACCCACGCCATCGATTTCATCAAGTATTGAATGCGTCATCTCTTTTGAACGTAATGTCTTATGGTACTCAATGGCAAAACGGTGTACTTCCTCTTGAATTTCGTAAACCAACTTGAATGCACTATGTCCATTTTTAAGACCACGTCTTTCACCATCGTAGTATAAATCCTCTGTCTTATGAAAATCATCTTTCACCATACCTGCCACCGGGATATATATTTTTAAAGCATTTAAAATATCAAGTACAGCATTAACATGCCCTTTGCCACCATCTATAAGAATTAAATCAGGCAGTGCATTGAACTTCGGATCGATCATGCCAGTCTCCTCGGCAATCATTTTCTCTTCAAGACCGCGTTTATAACGCCTGTAAACCACTTCTTGCATTGAACCATAATCATTTGCGCCTTCAATGGTGCGAACCCGATAACGGCGGTAGTCGCTACGCTTTTTCTTCGCACCTTCAAATACGACCATGCTGCCTACGGAATAGACGCCAGATATGTTTGAAATATCAAAAGCTTCAATACGATTTAATTTAAGATTTTCAGGAAATCCAAGAAGCAGTTTTAATTCCGACTCTGCAAGTGCTTTATATTCAAGTTCTTTATCGATGCGGTCTTGGAACTTCATGATGTATTCTTTCGCGTTGCGCAAGACAAGGTCAATTGTTTTTTTCTTTTCACCACGTTGTGGCAAGCTAATGGTTATTTTATAGCCGGAAAGTTTACTTAACCAATCGCCATAAACCTCAATGTTATCGATTTCATGAGACAAGTAAATTTCTCCAGGTACTTGATCAGAACCTGAATAATATTGTTGAATAAAAGATGATAAAAGGTCAGCCTCCGGTGTGGATTCTACGTTAATTAAATTATAGGATTCACGCCCTTCAATTTTACCGTTACGTACTTGGAACAGCATGACACATGCTCTATCCTCAAAACTATAGGCAGCCACATAATCCTGATTTTTACCGTTGATTTGTATCGCCTTTTGCTTTTCATTGAGGGCTTTCAAAGCTGCAATTTTATCTCTAAACGCAGCGGCTTCTTCAAACGCCATTCGGTCTGCACTCATGAGCATCTTCGCACCAAGTTCTTTAATCAGCCACTCTTTATCACCACTTAAAAATCGAATAATCTGTTGGATATAGACATTATAAGCTTCCTGCGTGATCATGTGATTGCAAGCACCGGCACAGCGTCCAATATGATAATTTAAACAAGGCCGATCTACTTTGTCGGTAATTTTCTTACTGCACTCCCTGATAGGAAATAGCGTTTGAATGACTTCAAGGGTAATGCGCACTTGTTCCGTGCTCGTAAAAGGTCCAAACACTTTAAAATTGCCTTTTGGAATTTGTCGCGTCATAAAGACTCTCGGGAAATTTTCCCCGATAGAAATGACAATATAAGGGTACATTTTATCGTCTTTGAGTAGGATATTAAACCTCGGTAAATGTTTCTTGATGAGGTTAGCTTCTAATATCAAAGCTTCCATTTCATTGTCAGTTAAAATATACTCGAATTCATAAATATTGATAACCATGGTTTGCGTTTTAGGCTGATGGCCGTTGAAGCCACGAAAATAAGAGCTCACTCTATTCTTCAAGTGCTTCGCCTTGCCGACATAAATGATCTCACCTTGACTATCTTTCATGATATAGATGCCAGGCAGCTGAGGGAGTGTCTTCAGCTGCTCCTTAATCTGATCCTTCACTTGAAAAGGTTGACTGCTCATATTTCACACCTTATTTATCTGTCTGTTTTTTAATTTTTCTTTCTTTTTTCACTTTAATGGCTTCCGTTATAGGTTTCGCACTATCTTTTAGCAAGATTTTCGCTAAAAATTCACCCGTATAAGAGCCAGGGACTTTTGCGACTTGCTCTGGTGTGCCAATTGCAATAATCTCACCGCCATTATCCCCGCCATCTGGGCCCAAATCAATAATATAATCTGCAGATTTAATAACATCGAGGTTATGCTCGATAACAACTGCAGTATTTCCGGCATCTACAAGCTTTTGAATCACGTGAATCAAATTGTGAACATCTGCTGTATGAAGTCCTGTTGTTGGCTCATCTAGGATATAAAGTGTATTGCCAGTGCCAATTTTACTAAGCTCTGTAGCGAGTTTGATCCGCTGTGCTTCACCACCTGATAATTGTGTAGACGGTTGACCCAGACGGATATAGTCAAGTCCAACATCATGTAGCGTTTTTAATTTGCGTTTGATTCTAGGAATGTTGGTAAAGAAATCCAGGCCTTCTTCTACAGTCATATTTAATACATCGGCAATATTTTTGCCTTTATATTTGACTTCAAGCGTTTCTCGGTTGTATCGTTTGCCTTTGCATACGTCGCATTGAACATAGACATCAGGCAAAAAATGCATCTCAATTTTTATGATGCCGTCTCCCTTACAATGTTCGCAACGACCGCCGCTTACATTAAAGCTAAAACGCCCTTTTAGATAACCACGCATTTTTGCTTCTGGCACTTGTGCATAGATGTCTCTAATTTGATCGAAAACGCCTGTATAGGTTGCTGGATTGGATCTTGGCGTACGTCCAATGGGTGTTTGGTCAATTTCAATGATTTTATCAATATATTCTAGACCCAAAATATCGCCGTGCTTGCCGGATTTGATACGGCTTTTGTTTATTTTAATGGTACATGCTTTGTAAAGGATCTCATTAATCAGCGTGCTCTTTCCTGAACCAGATACGCCAGTTATGGCACATAAAACCCCAAGTGGGATTTCAACGTCAATGTTTTTTAAATTATTTTCATACCCATTGATGATTTTGATCGATTTCCCGTTGGATGGTCGACGCACTTTAGGAACTTCTACTTTTTTTCTACCCGACAGGTATTGTCCTGTGATGGAATTTTCATTCGCTAATATATCATCTACAGTGCCTTCAGCAATGATATAACCACCATGTTCACCCGCACCTGGTCCTAAATCAAGAATATAGTCTGCATGTCTAATGGTATCGTCATCGTGTTCAACGACCAGTAAGGTGTTTCCTAAATCCGTTAATTCTCTAAGCGTCTTTAATAATTTTTCATTATCCTTTTGATGGAGCCCAATACTCGGTTCATCTAGGATATACAACACACCCACAAGACCAGATCCTATTTGTGTCGCAAGTCGAATACGCTGTGATTCCCCGCCCGATAGCGTCCCCGCTGCACGAGATAATGACAAGTATTCGAGACCAACGTTTTTAAGGAAATTTAACCGTGCATTAATTTCTTTTAGAATCTGCTCGGCAATTTGTGCATTGGTTTTTTCAAGTTTGAGTGTTTCAAAGTGTTTGATTGTCTCTTTTACAGATAAAACCGTCACTTCTGATATATTTTTGTCGCCTACTGTTACTGCAAGCACTTCTTCTTTCAATCGTTTTCCATGACAAGTCGTACATTCAATCATACTCATAAATTCATCAATTTTAGAGCGAATATACTCTGAATTTGTTGCGGCATACCTGCGTTCATAATTGTTGACGAGTCCTTCAAAAGGGCGATTAAACTCTGAATAGCCTACATATTTGCTGTCATATTTAAAACTGAGTTTCCGCTCACCTGTACCAAAAAATATTTCATGTCTGGCTTTTTCCGGCAAATCTTTAAAAGGTGTATCGGCGGTTCCACCATATTCCTCTATTAAGGCATTGACCATATTGACATAGAAAGAACCTTCTGCACTGTTGGCAATAGGTAATAAAGCACCGTCATTAATCGACAACTTAATATCCGGTACTAAAAGCTCGGGATCGACTTTTTTAGTAAACCCCAAACCGTTGCAATCTGGGCAGGCACCATAAGGTGCATTGAATGAAAACATTCTTGGTTCCATTTCAGATATACCAAGGCCATGTTCTGCACAGGCAAACTTCGTGTTAAACGTCAAATCTTCACCATCTAACAAATTGATGATGACAAGCCCTTCAGACAAACGCAAGGCCATTTCTACAGAATCCGTCAACCGTTGTTGGATGCCCTCTTTAATAACCAAACGGTCTATAACAACCTCAATTGTATTTTTTTTGTTTTTATCTAAGTTGATTTCCTCTGCTAAATCAATGGTCTCGCCGTTTATTCTAGCACGTACATACCCTTCTTTTTTTAACGCTTCGAGAATCTTTTGATGTTGCCCTTTTTTTCCGATGACCATCGGTGCGAGTATTTGCATGCGTAACCCAGTTTCAAGGCCCATCACTCTGTCTACGATTTGGTCAATCGATTGCGGTAAAATTTCGATACCACAAACTGGACAATGTGGGATACCCACCCTCGCATACAAAAGTCTCAAATAATCATAAATTTCGGTAACGGTGCCAACCGTAGATCTCGGGTTTCTACTTGTTGTCTTTTGATCAATGGAAATAGCCGGTGATAACCCTTCTATATATTCCACATCTGGTTTCTCCATCTGTCCCAAAAATTGTCTTGCATAAGACGATAAACTTTCAACGTAACGTCGTTGCCCTTCTGCATAGATTGTATCGAATGCCAAAGATGATTTTCCTGATCCACTTAAACCCGTAATAACCACAAGTTTATCCCTTGGAATCGTCACATCTATATTTTTTAAATTGTGTTCTTTAGCGCCTTTTACGAATATTGTGTTTTTGCTCATATGCTTGCCTCATATTTCTATATTATGATTTGACTTTTAGTGTCTTGAGTTCAACGATCATATCACGCAGTTCTGCAGCACGTTCAAATTGAAGCGTACGTGATGCCGCATACATTTCTTCTTCAAGATGGACAATGTATTCTGCGAGTTCTTTTTTGTTCATTGCTTTTATCTTATCAACCTGATAAGAATCTAAACTATCCGCTGCCGTTGTCGCTTCAATCATTTCATGAATGCCTTTTACAATGCCTCTTGGTGTAATATTGTTGACTGTATTGTAGGTTCTCTGTATATCGCGTCTTCGAATCGTCTCTTCAATGGCATATTTCATAGAATCCGTGATTTTGTCTGCGTACATGATGACTTTACCGTTGATATTTCGGGCTGCACGCCCTATCGTTTGAACCAGTGATGTTGAAGATCTTAAAAAACCTTCTTTGTCAGCATCGAGAATGGCCACTAAGGAAACTTCAGGTAAATCCAACCCTTCTCTCAGTAAATTAATCCCTACTAAGACATCGAAGACGCCTTTTCTAAAGTCTCGAATGATCTCCATGCGTTCCATCGTCTTAATATCAGAGTGCATGTATCTCACTTTTAAATCAAGTTTTTTGAAATAGTCCGTCAAGTCTTCAGCCATTTTTTTGGTGAGCGTGGTCACGAGTACGCGTTCATTTTTTTCGACACGTGTGGTGATTTCTCCAAACAAATTATCGATTTGACCTTTAATGGCCCTTACTTCGATTTCCGGATCAATTAGACCTGTGGGTCTAATAATCTGTTCAATCGCTTTCTCACATTTACTCTTCTCGTATGGTCCCGGCGTCGCACTAACATAGATGACTTGAGGCACTAAAGCCTCAAATTCTTCAAAGTTTAAGGGTCTATTGTCCATTGCTGAAGGCAATCTGAAACCATAGTCTACAAGCGATTGTTTTCGCGTCCTGTCACCACCAAACATGGCTCTGATTTGCGGAATACTCGCGTGAGACTCATCTATGACAAGTAAAAAGTCATCCGGAAAATAGTCGATTAAAGTATACGGTCGACTGCCAATTGGCCGTCCTGATAAAACACTTGAATAATTCTCGATACCTTGGCAAAACCCGACTTCACGAAGCATTTCAATATCATATCGCGTGCGCTGCTCAATACGCTGTGCCTCAATTAATTTGTTATTATCTTTAAAGTATCTAATCCTGTCTTCAAGCTCCGCTTCTATTTTAACGATTGCAAGTTCCAATTTATCTTTGGGTGTCACATAATGCGAGGCTGGATAAATGGTGAGATGATTTCTATACCCTAATATTTCGCCTGTAAGTGCATTAATCTCACCAATGCGTTCGATTTCATCACCAAAGAGCTCGATTCTATAAGCACGTTCAAACTCATATGCCGGCATGACTTCAATAATGTCGCCCCTTACTCTAAATGTGTTTCGCGTAAAGTTCATATCATTACGCATATATTGGATGTCTATAAGTCTCTTTAAAATCTCGTCACGTGATTTTGTGATCCCAGGTCTGATGGAAAGTGTCATGGAAGAATAATCTATTGGGTTGCCTAGGCCATAAATGCATGACACTGAGGCAACAATGATGACATCACTGCGTTCAAAAAGTGCTGAAGTCGCAGAGTGTCTCAGTTTATCTATTTCATCATTAATAGAAGCATCTTTTTCAATATAAGTGTCTGAAAAGGATACATAAGCTTCCGGCTGATAATAATCATAATAAGAAACGAAAAACTCCACAGCGTTGTCCGGAAAAAATTCCTTAAACTCGGACGCTAACTGTGCAGCAAGTGTTTTATTATGGGCAATAACTAAAGTCGGGCGTTGGACGCGTTCAATAACATTGGCAACTGTAAAGGTCTTACCCGATCCCGTAACACCAAGCAAAACATTGTGTTTTTGCCCTTTTTCTAAGCTATTAACGATGGCGTCAATGGCCACCGGTTGGTCTCCAGTAGGTTTATAGTCAGACTTTATGACAAATTTATCCATGACACCCTCCAAACGTTTGTTCGTATTTTATTATATCGTTTTTGAATTGTTGCGTCAAATAATAGTTGTGAAATTAAAAAGCAGATGCAACAAGTCGTTGTAGACCATTGCAATCTGCTTAAAAAAGTCAAACCAATAAATTTACTTCAATAACCACATTGTAAGAAATCCCACAATGACGACAATAAGAATAAATACGAATGCCATGATGATCATGCTTTCTTTTACATAACTTGATTTATTCTGTTGCACGGTAAATGGAATATGCTTAAATGTCTCAACTAGGCTTTTGAGCGACACCGCCTCATTTTTGTAAAACGACTTATTCATATTGCACCTCCTATAAATTATTGAAGCTTGTCATTCATGATTTCAATTGCCTTTTGTAGTTGGTTATCATCCGCTTTCGTCGGGTTTTCCAATTCATTATAAGCTTCATCTAACTCAATCACAACGTTTGGTTCAATGCCAACACCATGAATATTGTCACCGTTTGGTGTGAAATATTGTGATGTCGTCAATTTAAAACCTGTATCTGAATTATAAGGTTTGACGATTTGAACAACACCTTTACCAAAAGTAGTCGTTCCAACAATCGTCGCACTTTGATGGTCTTTAAGAGCGCCCGTCAATATTTCTGATGCACTTGCAGAACCGCTATCGACAAGGACAACGAGCTGAACATCATACTTTTGAGCGTCGGAAAGAAATTCTTCATCTTCACCATTTCGACTCTTTGTATAAACAATCATTTCTTTGCCTAAAAGCATGTCTGCGATGTCCACACATTGATCTAAATAGCCACCTGGATTTTGTCTTAAATCGATAATAACACCTTTTGCGCCTTCAGAGATAAGCGCATCCATTTGCTTCTTAAATTCTGAGGCAGCATGTTCATCAAACATCGTGAGTCTTAAATAACCGGTTTTATCATCTAACATCTCAGATTTGACGACTTTTATATCAATCCATTCTCTTATGATTTCGACGTCAAATTTCTCTTTGTTAGAAGGTCTATAAATGGTTAGTGTCACGGGGGTACCTGGTTCGCCTTTGATTGTTGCGATTGTTTCATCCATGACATCTGCATTAACTGTATTCCCATTAACGCCGACGATTAAATCTTTTGCAATCAACCCTGCTCGGTCTGCGGGAGTGTCCTCTATTGGAGAGACGATTTCAATTTCATTGGCTTCATTAGGCGCTAAATAAATACCGATACCAGGGTATTCACCAGAAGATGATTCCATATAATCATTAAATTCATCAGCGTTCATAAATACGGAATAAGGGTCTTCAAGAACATCAAAAATGCCTTTTTTCATGCCTTCTATCAATTTTTCTTCCGTAATGTCTTTATAATAATTTTTCTCAACATAAGCCTTTAATTCTTCGATTTCACGGTATTTGTCGATCGTCGCTTGATAAGCATCTATTGTTTTTTGACTAATGACCACCTTTTCGCCCGTATCCACTTGTAGGAGCGTCGTTGCGAAAAAAGTACCCATAGCAGTCGTTGCAATTAAAAACAAGCTCAATAATAACACATTAATTTTTTTCAATTAGACACCTCAATTTCCCTTTACATAAGTTAATGGATCAACATAATCGCCATTCATTCTAACTTCGAAATGCAAATGAGGTCCTGTTGAATATCCTGTATTTCCAGTTTTTCCGATAATCTGTCCTTTTTTAACCACTTGACCCACTTCGACACCTATACCGTCTAAATGGCCATATAAGGTCGTATATCCGCCACCGTGATCAATGATGATGGCTTTGCCATAACCTGCAAACCAATTTGAAAATATAATGGTGCCCGTTTGAGCGGCAGCTAAATTTGTATTTCTAGGTGCTTGGATATCGATACCTGTATGCATTTTATACACTTTAGAAATAGGATGCATTCTATTTCCAAACAGTGAACTGATGCCATAATATCCAGGTGCTGGCCACATCATCTCACCACCGATATAAGCGGCGGCTGACTGAAGATTCTTAATGATCGCTGTCAACTGATCTGCCTCTTTTAGCAATTGATCTTCCATCTCATTCATGGCGGCTTCATCTTTGCTTAGGTCGTTCTTGTAATCGATCAAATGATTAAGTGCCACGCTCATTTCATCCTGCTTAGCAAGTTTACTCTCAAAAAGGGCGACTAAGTCTAATTTAATGGATTCGAGTTCCACTTTTTTTTGTTCAATAATATCGCGCTGTTCTTTTAAAAACTGAATCAAGTTTTGGTCGTGAACAAGCACCATTTGAAGCATGTCTATTCTAGATAGTAAATCCGTAAAATCTTCTGCACCGAATAGGACTTCCACATAACCGATTGTCCCCGTTTTATACATAACCCGCAACCTGTCATTGAGCAAACCATTTTTTTCCGAAATTTTAAGCTCTGCCACTTCAAGTTCTGCGGTTTTATCAACAATTGCCTGTTCAGTCGCTGTAATACTCGAATTCAGTGTGGTGATTTCCGTTTCCAATTTTCGTATGCTCGTTTGAACATCCTTAATTTTAATATTGGTTGCGGATTGTAAGTTTTTATTTTTTTCAATGGAGGCATCAAGCGCTTCAATTTTGTTGCTAAGCGCTTCTAACTCGCGCTCTCTTTTTTTTATTTCATCATTGGCAAAGGTAATACTTGTAATGACCAATGAAACCACCATCATCAATGCCAATATGGGACGTATTCTATTTTTTAAAAGTGTCATCGTTTGGCGCCTCCTATACGTTGAGGTATTTTCTCATTGACCAGATGCTACCTAATGCGCCAATGCCAGCGCCAATGACAACAAATAAAAAGATAACATCTCTCATAAGTTCACCTGGCGGGACGATATAAGCGGATACGAGCACATAAAAATCAGAATGCATTAGTTCGAAGACATAATCATAAGATAATTTCATAAATAGTGCTGAAATGCCCGCGCCAACCAATCCTAATAATGTGCCTTCTGTTAAAAAGGGCCATCTAATGAACCAGTTCGTCGCACCAACATACTTCATGATATTAATTTCGCGCTGTCTTGAATTAACCGTCAATTTAATTGTATTATGAATGATAAATGTAGAAATGGCGATTAAAACGAAAATAACGATCACACCCGTCTTTCGAATCGCTTCTGTTATCGCCAACAATTGTTCAACGATATCTTGATAGGACTTAACTTCTTCGATGCCATTAATGCCTTCAATGCCTTTTAAAACACCAGATGAATAATAAATATCCTCCAAATATATCACCACCGAACTCGGCAACGGATTTTCTTCAAGGCCATCTAATAGGTATGCATTGTCTTTCCATGATTCTTTCATATTCGCTAATGCATCACTTTTGCTTTCATAAGCCACACTTTTTACACCTTCAATCGCTTCAATCTGTGTCATAATTGTTTCTATCTCTTCTACAGGTAATGTATCAACAAGATACGCTTGAATGGTGTCAAATTGATCTTTAGCGGATTGTGCCATAGAATTGATGTTTATAATCAGTGCAAATATGATACCAAGTATCATAAGTGTTGCAGCAACGGACGAGATCGAAGCAATGCTCATCAGTCGATTGCGCCAAAGGCTTTTCAAAGCCTCTTTTAATGTGAAAATTGGTTTAATCGTCATAGCCATACACCCCTATTTTGTCATCTCTAGCAATTTGTCCATTTTCGAGTGCAATGACGCGTTTTTTCATAATATCAACAATTTCTCTATCATGCGTGGCCATAAGAATTGTCGTGCCACGACGGTTAATGGTTCTGAGTACTTTCATTATTTCCCATGACGTATCGGGATCAAGGTTACCCGTTGGTTCATCCGCAATCAATATTGGCGGATTATTGATCATTGAGCGCGCAATGGAAACCCTTTGCTGCTCTCCACCAGAAAGCTGATTGGGGTAAAAATTACCTTTGCCTGTCAAACCAACTAATGCGAGAATCATCGGTACTTGTTTTCTTATATTTCTATGGGGTGTGCCTAGAATTTCCATAGCAAAGGCAATATTTTCATAGACGGTCTTGTTTGGTAACAATCTAAAATCTTGAAAAACCACACCAACTTTACGCCTTAAAAAAGGCACTTTACGCCGATGTAGCTTCGTAATGTCTTGGTCGTCAACAATGACTTGACCCTCGGTGATTGCAATTTCTTTAAGAACGGCTTTAATGAATGTTGACTTACCAGCACCACTTGGGCCAACAATAAAGACAAATTCACCTTTCTCTATTTTGACACTCACTTTGTTTAATGCAGATATGCCATTTTCATATTTTTTCGTTACATTTAGAAATTCTATCATAAAGTTCTCCCGACTCTCGTATTGTGATCTTAGGATTAGTGTTGTTAACGTTTACAATATACCGTTGCCTTATATCATTATAAACAATTACAGCGGTATCGTAAACCCTATTCCTATTATACCTATACTTAGAGGTATTTTTAATAGTATAATTGATTATAATTATTAAATAAATATTACACCGAGGTGAATGAAATGGATAAAAAATTATTGCGCAAACAAATAATGTCACTTAGGACCCATCTAACGCATCAAGAAAGAATCGAAGCCGAAGCAATTGTATTCGAAACATTGACAAATTTCGAGCCATTTATCAAGGCGACGTCTGTTTCATCTTTCGTCGATTTTAGAAATGAAATTTCGATGATGGCGATTAATCAATCAATCCTAGGCTTAGGCAAAACCCTTTTATTGCCTTATATTTCGCCAGTAACCAAAGATATGCAGTTTTATAAAGTGGACGATCTATCAGAGCTTAAACGCAACGCTTTCGGTATCATGGAACCAAATCCTGAAGTGCATACATTATTTGACATCACACACATTGAATGTGTGATCACCCCTGGCATCGCTTTCGATGAAAATGGGTATAGACTCGGCTATGGCGGTGGTTTTTATGACCGCTTCTTTAGTAAAATTGAAAAAGCGATTCCTAAAATTGGAATCGCCTATGAACTGCAGGTTGTGTCTCATTTACCAATAAAACCCTATGACCAACCCATTACCCATTTAATTACAGAAAAAGGGTTGAAGGTTTTTTAGGTTTGCGTTTTTCAACGACGCCATTGTCGTGTTTTTCTATGGTTTTATCTTGATTCGATTTAGATTTTGATTCTTTCGCGAGATGCTGAAGCCTTTGATCGACGAGGTAATAAATGGTGCCTTTGTCGAAACTGCCTTCTTTGGTCCGATTACCTGTTTTTCTTCCTGTTAAAATTTCAAGCCCTTCATCGACATTAGAAATGGCCCAGATATGGAATGTCTCATTACGTACTGCATCAATAACCTCTTGCTCAAGCATGAGGTTTTTTACGTTTTGAATCGGGATTATGACGCCTTGCTCATTGTTAAAGCCTTTCAACTTACAAACTTTGAAATAGCCCTCAATCTTTTCATTGACGCCCCCGATTGGTTGAATGTTACCGCGTTGATTGACGGATCCTGTCACTGCGATGGACTGATTGATTGGAACACCCGATAGGTCAGATATCAATGCATAAAGTTCCGTGCTAGAGGCACTGTCACCATCAATACCAGAATAAAGCTGTTCAAATACAATACTGGCCGTTAACGCAAGCGGTTTATCCTGTGCAAACATACGTCCTAGGAATCCAGTTAATATCATAACCCCTTTGTCGTGTATTTTGCCACTGGTGCGGGCTTCACGTTCGATATTGATGATCCCTTGTCTCCCTTGATAGGTTGACACCGTGATTTTTGACGGCTTGCCAAAACTATATTGACCTGTCCCTAAAACAGCTAGGCCATTGATTTCGCCAACTTTAAATCCGTCTACATCAATTAAATAAATGCCCTCTTTAAATAAATCTAGTGTGTTCTCTTCGTACTTATTCGTCCTTAACTTACGTTCTTCAAGGGCTTTAATGACATGATCTTTTGAAACGACACCCTCTTTATAATAATTAGCCCATGCATCTGCCTCGATAATGATGTCACCCAATGTTTTTAAATGTGCCGTCATTTTATTTTGATCGTCTGCCAACCGTGTGGCATGCTCCACAAGCAATGCAACCGCATCCACTGAAAAATGGCTCAGCCCTTCTGTTTGGCATTTGTTTGAAACAAATCTTGAAAACTTGAGAATATTGACTCTGTTGCGCTCCATTTCGTCGTCAAAATCCACCATAACTTTGAACAACTTTTGAAACTCTTCATCGTATTCCGATAGAATGGAATACGTGTAATAGTCGCCAATGATAATGACTTTGACATCGATAGGAATGGGTTCTGGCTTTATCGTTTGAGAAACCAACGCCCCTGCACTTGCTGCGCGACTGTCTATAATCACGGCTTCATCGAGCAAACTGCGTTTCAAACTATTCCATGAATAAGGATTACTCAGAATATCTTTTGCAAGAAGAATTAAATAGCCACCATTCGCTCTGTGCAGCGCACCTGGTTTGATCATTGTGAAATCGGTTTTCATAACACCCATTTCATTTTGATACTCGATACTACCTGCTAAATTATAATAAGTTGGGTTAGATTCAAAAACCACAGGTGCGCTCTTGACGAGACTGTTGTCTACAAATAAATTGATACGGTATCTTTCAAAAAAAGCTTCTGGATTATGTTGTGCGACCGTTAGAATTGCAAGCGGATTCGTCTCATCTTCTTCCTCTTCGTCCTCTTCCTTAAAGCTTTCTAAATTTTCAACGATATCATCTTCTAACAAATCGATATAACGCTTGATTTCTTCATTTTCTTTATTTTTCTCTTTAATGCTTTCAAGATGGAATTTAACGAGATGACGTCCCATTTGCTCATCCAGATTCTTGAGTCTAGTGCGCAAGCTCTCTTCTTCAATTCTGAGTTTATTAAACAAATCAATGGTCTCTATGCTAAGCTTTTGAGAATTGGTCATCAGCATTTCATAATCTTTTTGAGAAATATTTTTGTAAGATTCCTCATTCATTGGTTTGCCTTCTTTTAGCGGTATGCTAATAATCCCTTTTTCCGTAAGTGAGAACATGAAACCATATTTTTTTCCGAGTTCATTGAGTAGCTCAACGATGCTATTTGCTTGTAAGTTATACGCTTCAACAAGCTTTTGCTTTGCATTTTCATAATCGCGGCTAGAAAAAATCTCAATGATACCACGCCGCAAGAAGCGGATTGCACGTTCGACTTGTTTGATAATTTGATTGCCTTGACCATGGTTGACCTTGATTGCAATGGGATGGTAAGGGTCTTTAAAATTATTGACATAAAGCCAATCGTTTGGTGCAGGACGTCTGATGGCTTGTTCTTCTGTGAGCAAATTGACGAAACTGTTTCTACCTGTACCCCATTGACCAGAAACATAAATATTGTATCCTTTTTTTGTAACGCCAAGTCCAAACTCTAGAGACTTTTGAGCGCGCTCTTGTCCGATAATGCCTCTAAGAGGCACCAATTCTTCTGTTGTCTGAAATTCAAACAGGTTAAGATCACATTTATTGGTAAGTTGCTCAGGTTTTAGTTTTAAGTTTTCCATAAGTACCCTCCAGAATTCAACTTTAGAAGCGCTTAACTATTTCATCATAATAATACTAATAGATATATTACCCTTCTTGTTCTTACATAAAACAAAAAAGGCAGACTTTATCGAAATAAGAAAAAGTCTGCCTTTTTTGCGAATGCCTTAGTTAAATACGCCTAAAATTTTAAATGTTTAAGTTTATCTCCGAACAAATCAGACAAAGTCGTTTGTGGCGCTAGAGTTTCTTCATCATAATTGTCGTAAGTCACATCGCCAAGCGCCGATACCGCTTTTATGCTTAATGCTAATTTTTGAGATTCAGGGTTTATATCAAGAATCATAACCTCAACGACATCGCCAACTTGAACAATTTCTTGAGGCCTTGTGACATGTTGCTCTGCAAGTTCAGATATATGCACCAAACCTTCAACGCCATCTTCGATTTCAACAAATGCGCCGAAATTCATGAGGCGCGTCACTTTTCCAGAGACGACGTCTTCAATGCTATATCGATTGGTTATTGTTTCCCATGGATTTTCTTTTATTTCAGCTAATTTGAGTGAAACTTTTTCTATATCACGATCTACTGATAAAATAATGACTTTAACCACATCACCAACATTTAGCACTTCTGATGGGTGTTTAATATGTTTCCATGACATCTGCGAAATGTGGATTAAACCATCCATATCCCCGATATTAACAAATGCGCCATAATCCGCCAACCGTACAACGGTCCCTTCTAATGTATCACCACTCGAAAGGCGCGATAAGGCATCTGCTTTTTTGACGGCTAGTTTTTTCTTAAGCCCATTTTTATGGGATCCTACTACTTTTTTCTTATCCGCATTATACTCAGTGAGCTCAATTTCAAGCGTCATTCCAACATAAGGGGTTAAATCTTCAACAAAAGCCAAGGACAATTGAGATGCTGGAATAAATACTGGGAAACCTTTAAAATTAGCAACGACACCACCTTTTACGGCCTCTTTAACTTTGACATTAAAAGATTTATGCGTGTCGTAGAGCGTTTGAAATTCATCCCAAATAATCAACTCATAGGCCTTTTTAAGCGATAATAGTACATTGCCATCGCCATCATCTAATTTTAAAATATAGACTTGCACATGGTCCCCCGCGTGAAAATCAAGTGGGTTGTTTTCAAGAAGTTCCGCTTTAGGCAAAATGCCATCTGCCATATAATTGATGTTTACCATGACTTCGTCTGAATTTGATGCGATTACGACACCTTCAACGACATCACCACTGTACAATCTTTCAGTCGATCCGTACTGAGCTAATAAATCACCCATGCTTTGGTTTTCCATAACGTTGCCTCCCGTTTTTAATTTTCTATATGCTTTGTCAGAATGACTTTAATCATAAATTTGGGTAATGACATCATTCGCATGATACGCGTTGGCTGTTTAAGCAATCGATAAAACCACTCAAGTCCTGTCTTTTGAAAAAAAACAGGTGCCCGCTTGGCAGTTCCTGCCCAAACGTCAAATGAGCCACCAACACCCATGGCTACTTTTGCATTGATGGTCTTTTTATATTTGCTAATCCATTTCTCCTGTTTCGGTGCACCAAGTGCTACAAATAATATATCTGGTTTTTTTTCGTTAATCTCATCGAGAATGCTGATTTCTTGATTGCTTTCAAAAAAACCATCGCGTAGTCCCGCAATTTTCAGATTTGGATAGGTCTCACTTATTTTTAAAGCCGCTAACTCAGCAACTTTGGGTTGTCCACCAAATAAATAAATTGATTTACCCGTTCGATTACAGTATTCAAGCATCATTGTCATAAGCTCAATGCCAGGCACACGCTCAGTCAACCCTAAATGATGAATTTTAGAAGCTAAAATAACGCCAATACCATCCGGTACGACGAGATCGCCTTCATTTAAAATCGCCCTAAATTCTGGATCATCTTGCGCTTTCATAATAATCTCAGTATTGGGTGTATAAATCATCCCAAGCTTATCGCGCGCCATAAGGGCAATAAACTGTTTATTTGCTTCCTCAGCATCGACATTGTCAAATCTTACACCAAATATCTTTACTGATTTCACGGCTTTATCTTGCGCCATATTGCCTCCATCATAGTACCTTTTTTAACATCTCATCATTAATAAGCAATCGCTTTTTTAAGATGTGTTTTGCATCAATAATCATTTTTTTGCGTTCAATATAATCTGTATCCAACGTAATGACCGCTTCATATAATTTGTCAGGGTCAAATGTATCCATTGAACACACAGGTTGCATTTCTATCATATCCATAAAGTTTTCAATTTTAGGGTCATAGCTTATTCCAATAAATGGCACTTCTGCAACCAGCGAAAAAATTAATGAATGTAATCTGGATCCCATTAAAATATCTAGATTTTCAAGTAAACTCATGAATACATCTGTGTTGTATTTTTCAGTAATAAAATAAACGTGTTCGTGAACAAATGCGTGAATGTCATCGTATATTTTTGTATCGTTCTTATAATAAAAAGGAATGAACAATACAGAGTAATTTTCAGAAAGCCTATTCGCAAGTTCGATTAATTGATCTCGCTTTTCAGGTGTTCTAAAATCTTTTTGTCTAATTGCAATACCTAGCAATTTGCGCTTAGGGTCAACAAGTCCCATTTTTTCAATGATTTTTTTACCCATATCAAGGTTTTCCATGGTCATGGCGATAACCATATCAGCAGAAACAGATACTTTTTCAGGCTTAACGCCGATGTCCAATAACAATTGTTGAGAATTAAAGTCGCGCACTGTCGTGTGCCCAATTTTATTAAGGACATGTGCAACTTGTCTTTTGTTAGCGTCACGTATGATGGGTCCAATGCCATTGCTGATGCAAAATACATGTTTTTTTAATAGAAGACCCATCCGAAGAATGGTTAAATAATAATGAATGCTTCTCGCGCTGGTATTATCTTGTAAAAGGCTTCCACCGCCACTTAGTAGAATATCTGCTTTTTTGATAGCGGAAAACACTTTGAAAATATCGTTGCGTTTCACAGCAATGACGTCGAATTTCGACATCGTTTCTTCCGGATTATGCGATAACACAGTGATTTGTATCTCTGAATCAAGATTTCTAAGCTGCTGTGTCAACGTTTTCAAAATCGCTTCATCACCAATATTATGAAACCCATAAAATCCGGAAATGACTACTTTATTCATATTTTTTACTCCTAAAATGTGTCACATATATTTTATTGATTAAATCCATAACAAGGACAACGATGATTCCGATTAGAATTGAAAATACCAAACCAATTAGGGTTCTGCTAAAAGATAAATAAATCGGCGCTCTCGAATGACAATAGGTGTTAACAACAGACGTTAAACCGATCACCGATGCAAATAAAAATGGAAAAAGCAACTTGTTATACCCTTTTGCCGCCAAGTAGATTGAAGCACTTAATGCTGGGAATGCGATGAAAATTTCTTTGGTTCTAGGTCTCGCTAAAAGATTATCTTCTAGGAAATTTCTAAAAATCAGTTCGATGTTGAGCACTTCAATGCTGGTTTCATGGCCAGATCTTGCAATATAAACGTATAATACACCAGCAAGCAAAGCCGCAATTAAAGCATAATACATTTTTACGTCTTCCGTGAAAAAGCGTTTGATATCCTCTATAAAGTGTGACTTACCCACAAGCTCTTTCCCATTGCGTTTGTACCCTAATTTAATGAGGTAGATGACCACAAAAAACAGCATCGGTAGTAACAAACTTGCTTTAACGCCTCTATAAAAACGCATTTCTATCAAATAGTCCGCTCTTGACATCGTTGCACCGACATAGAACCCACCCACCATACAAATCAAGACAGCAACCGTCAAAACAGTGGTACTCTTAATCAAAATAGCTTTTAAAGATAGTTTCTTTTCACTCAATAAAATTTCTTTTACAAATTCAATAACATAAACGATTGCAAGTGTCGGAAAAATATTCGCTGCAGCAAAAGCAAATAGTTCAATACTCACATTTGGTGCAACGTAATTGAGCCCGAGAACACCTACTGTTCCCACGCCAAATAACAGCCATTCCAATTTCTCAGGAAGGTTGATTATACGTTTTAGAAGGATCAAGCCTAGCACCAAAAGGCCTAAACTAGATAACATAAGCATATAAATTGATATATGATTAAAAGGAATCACACTTGGTTTTCCAAAAGTGATATGATGCGCTTCAAGTCTTTTTTCAAGCCCTTCGAACGTTTTTTTATATTCATCTAAATCCGTATAATATGTGAATTTGCTGTCTTTATAGGGTCTAAAATAAATGACGCGAATATTACGTTCTGTAATCGCACGGTACATTGTATTTTCAATTTCCTTACCACCTTCATAATAACCAAGGTAATTGTAACGTTGCTGAATATACTCAATCATCGGAAAAACTCTGATAATGTTATATTCTAGATCTTTTGCAAGGTTCTCAATGCCCTTTTGTTCAATGAAGCCCAATTGATCAGCTGTTTCAACCATGCCAATAGGCATTCCTGATGCTTTTAGAATATCATATAATTTTTGATCGTAAGTGCCTTTTTCTGTGTTATAACTCATTATCTCACTGCCATTGAAAATAAGGACACTAGGTGTTTCACCAAATCTCTCAACGTCAGCGAAATAAGCATCTACCAATTTTGAATTGTATTTATAAAAATTGTTGGGTCTTAAATTAACGGACAACCCTGCATCCTTGATCTGTTGTACTTTATCAGGATCAAAACCAAGTCCGATATCTTCTATGGATGAAGATACAAATTGTCTTGGTAATTTTATCCCTTTTGCCATGTAATCGCTATACTTTGCACTTTCAGTATAATAAATGTCTTTGATGGAACCTTGAAGCACAATTGTATTGATGGTTTCATCAAAAAAATTGTAAAATGCCTTGTCATATCTTGATTCAATCCCTTGGGTTAAAAAATCAAATAAATTTTGGTCTTTGGTACGAATGACGATGTTGTATGGACTTGACGCTTCATTTTCTAAAAATGTCACCGCTTCAGACCCATATTTCTCTTTCCAATCTAAATCGGTTTGTACGTTCTTAAAAAGAGCGTATTCGAGAGGTTTCATCTCGTTTACCATGCTATATAACGTTTCTTCCTTTAAAGCGACACCTGATATGCCAGCATCACCAAGTTTTTCAAACATTTCAACAGGTGAGAGACCTTGCTGCGTTGCCATAACAACAAATTCTTCATAATCTGCCAATACTTCGACACTTTTAGATTGGCTTTCAACATTTATTCTGCCATAGAGCAACACACCCGTTGCGAGGATGCTCGCTAACAATACCACCATATATAGTTTCTTTTTCATAAATTCTCCATCCTCTTACACTTTATCATGAAAAAACCTGCATAATAAATATACAGGCATTATGTCACATCCTCATATAATCCCAAACTCACCACGAGTGCTTTGTCAACGCGAGACATGACATCGTCTTCTAATTGTCCCAACTTTTGAATGAGTCGCGTCTTGTCAATTGTTCTGACTTGCTCTAGAAGTACGACCGAGTCTTTAAGTAATCCGACTTGAGAGGCACCTACTTCAACATGTGTCGGTAATTTGGCTTTTGCAATCTTCGCTGTAATTGCAGCTATAATAACCGTTGGGCTGTATTTATTCCCAATATTATTTTGAATAATTAATACAGGCCTTTGTCCACCTTGCTCAGATCCCCTAACGGGTGATAAATCAGCAAAAAAAACATCGCCTCTTTTTATGTTCACTTTAAGTATCATCTCCATTCAACTCGCCTCATAGACTTACAGCACAAAATAGCCTGAGTATCCAAATTCATATCATCAAAAGACCAAAGTCTTTCTTAAGTTTCATACATCTTTGACGATTAAAACGGTTTAATGCCTATTCATTCGTCTTAATAATCCATATAATATAATATCATAAAAATCGCGACACTACTACAAAGAAGTCATGTATTCGCCTAAAATAAGATCGACTATCTGGACGGATTCACCCTTTTTAATATATCTTCTTGGTATGCGTTTTCCCATCATACAAACGATTTCATAATTGATTGTACCAAGCATTTCCGCATAATCATCAATGCGAATACAATTACCATCTGCTGCGCCAAATAGTGTGATTGTATCACCCACTTTAACCTCAAGGTTATCGACTTCAATCATGCACTGATCCATACAAATTCTACCCACAATTGGTTTAATATGTCCCTTGACGATACCCTTTGCTTTGAAAGTTAACCCTCTTGTAAAGCCATCTGCATAGCCAATAGGAATGGTTGCAATTTGCGTATCAGAAGTTGTGATATATTTATGTCCATAACTAACCCCTTCACCTGCGCATACCGTTTTGACATGTGCGATGTTTGCCTTTAAAGACATCGCTTCTCGTAAATCCACGGCCCCTTTATTAACATCTGGTGAAGGATATAACCCATAAAGCATAATACCTGCACGAACCATATCAAAGTTATATTCAGGGCAATCGATAATTGCCGCACTGTTTGAAACGTGTTTAATCGGTATTATAAGCCCTTTAGCTTCAATTGCGTCTATAATGCTTTTAAAACGCGCCACTTGCTTGATGGTAAATGTTTTGTCAATTTCATCTGCAACCGCAAAGTGTGTGAATATACCTTCTATTTCTATATTCGGTAAATGAGACATTTTAATTAAGTCATCAACCGTTTCATCAGAAATTGCCATACCGATTCTGCGCATACCTGTGTCGAGTTTAACATGGAGTTTCAGTGTCTTTTCAAGACTACCAGCGCGTTGACTAAAAAATTCAGCTTGCGCATACGAATAAACGGTTTGAATGATACCATTTTCAATGGCACCATCAATTAATTCATTTGGTGTATACCCTAAAACCATAATTTCTGTCGTTTTAAATGCCTTTTTAAGTTGAATGGCTTCAGATAACGTTGCAACCGCAAAGCGATCTGCACCATTATCAAGTAGGGTTTGTGCAATATATAGTGCACCATGTCCATAACCATCTGCTTTGATAACTGCAGAAATCAACGATTTAGGTGATGTGATGCGCTTAACTTCTCTCATATTATGTGCCAAATTGTCTAAATTGATATCGACCCAGACTGGTCTTGTCAGCATGTTCATATTAACCTCACATTTAAATGTTATTAAGTGGCTTGTTAGGTCTATGACATAACAAACATTGCTTTAATTTTACGCGTTTTCTTTATAATAATCCATAAAAATTATTCATTAATCTTTTCCGAGTGAAATGACGAAAGCAATCGCAGTATCGCTTGTATGAGACAATGATATTTCAAAGGTGTCTATCCCTTTGGATATGGCAACGGTTTGTGCGTCACCATACAAATGCACAAATGGTTTGCCAAGTGCATCTCTTAAAACTTCCACATCAATAAGATTAAAACCACGTATCCCTGTTCCCATTGCCTTTGCCACGGCTTCTTTTGCAGCGTAATTGGCTGCTATCGATGCGGGATGCATCTTTTTGTCAATAAAAAGCGCACGTTCTTGAAGTGTGAAATTGCGTTCTAAAAACCTTGGATTTTTCGCTAAGATTTTACGAATCCTTTCAATTTCAATGAGATCAACACCATTGCCTATCACCATTTGATAACTCCTTATTTTCTTGCATTCAGCCACGAAAAAACAAACATGAAAGTCAATGTCACGAGAATCGTACCAATAATCGCCACGGTTCCGAACCCATCTGCGATGCGACCACTTAAATAAGGCACTATGGTAGAACCCAGCCCACCACCTGAAATAACTAATGCTGTAGCCATTCCTGAACCTCTAATAATTGAGTTTGCGTGCGCCATTGTTAATGGATAAATGCCCGAAAATGATAACCCAATACTCATTACTGACAAAAATATCACCCATTCATTTTTTGTCATTATAAATAGAAGCATACTCAATAATGCGATACCACTGGCAAACATAACAAATTGCGCTTTGTTAATACGTGTGCCAATTTGACCAATGCTGTATCTGCCTATAATGATTGTCAACCACAATATAGATAACATATTCTGTGCAAATACAGGACCCTTCTCGAGTCCCGTAATTAGATAACTTACAATCCACCCACTAAAGGCACTTTCACTACCTACATAAAAGAAAAGAATTGCGATGTAGATCAGAAGTGGTTTCGGATTTGGAAACCTTTTATTTGAATGCACATCTTTTTCATCTATGACAAACTCTATTTTCATAAACAAAGAAAGCACAAAAGCAATGAATGCCAATAACGCTAAAAAAAGCATCAATGCTTTCCAATCTAACCCCACTTTGAGAAAAACACTAAATATTAACGGGACAAAAAAAGCCCCAATGCCAAATGACATATGTAATAAACTCATCGCCTTGGCATCACCGTGGCTAGAATCATTCACTAGAATATTGATCGTCGTGTTGCAAAACCCCCAACCAATACCTAGAATCACAACACTCACATAAATGATCCAGACTTGAGAGGCAAAAAAAAGAAGTGTTGATCCGGTCACATACAAACCATTACCGATTACCAGAATAACCTTTTTTCCAACTTTGTCTACAAGCCATCCGCCCAAAATGCCGTTTATTAAGTAACTGCCCGAAAAAAAAGCCAATATCAAACCGCCATTTTCAAAAGATAATTTAAATTCCGTTCTTATATAGGGCATAATAGAACCAAAAGAAACGACGATCATACCCATAACAACGAATCCAAAATAATTTCCCCAGATGATTAATTTATTTGTCGATTTCATGTGTGTCACTTTGCCTTTCGAATAGATATATGGTTATTAAGCCATTCATGGTTATTAGGCCATTTATGGTTATTAGGCCATTCATGGTTATTAGGCCATTTATGGTTATTAGGCCATTCATAGTTGCATTAATTTTATTGTTTTTCAGGCCAAAAGTCAAGTTTACATATTTTTCCATTTAAAGATTTAAAAAAAAGACGCACCACTGTGCGTCGGAATTGACAATTTACATTTATTTAAAAGGGGGATAAATGTAAACCAATTTGTAATTCAATCGTATTACCTGTCAACGATATTGATAATATCATTTGCATGCTTTCGAGTCAATAGTTTAACTATTAACATTCATTAATCATGCTTAAGCTTCTGTAACATTTAATAAAATAGAGTTCATTAAGCGTATTCTATCCAAATTCTAACCTATCTTTGGTTGGGATTTAAGATAGCTCTGTTACACTATCATCAAGATATTCAAACGATTAAAAAAAAGGAGGCATTCAAATGTCAGTAAGTTTAGAAAAAATCGATATGCTCATGGAAAGAGCTAACATAAGCTACAAGGAAGCAAAAGAAGCCTTGGAAAAGTATGATGGCGATATGGTTGAAGCACTTATTTATCTCGAAGCTTCTAACAAAACAGCTTTTGCACAATCGGGACAAAAGCCTGGCAGAAACACATCAAGGCATGAACGTCATACTAAAAGAAATAGTAAACCAGATAACGACTTCTTTGATGATGTTAAAAAATTCTTTGAAAAAATGCATAAAACGAGCTTTGTCATTGGCAATAAATCGAAACGCTTGTTAGATATTCCATTAACCCTTGCTGCGCTGCTCATCTTGTTCACAATGCCGGTTTCCATGTTTCTATTAATCCTTCCCTATTTATTTGGTTTTAAAATTTCTATTTTAGATGGCGAAGGTAAAAATATGGATTTTGAAAAAGTATTCCAATCAAATGATCCGCCGAAAACTGAAGCCAATGAAGATGAAGATCGAAAGGCATAAATGCGACGTATCCATGATATAAAACCTGAGAGAAACGTATGCGTTTCTCTCTTTTTACTTTTAAAACCAATGCCCAAATGCTATAGTTAATGTAAACATTAAGCACGCATTAAACGATGGAGGCCTGCATGCAAAAAATACTCATTGTCGAAGATGATCAAAAAATCGCACGGTTTATTGAACTTGAATTGAATCATGAAGGGTTCTCAGTTGAAACGACAAATGATGGTCGTAAAGGGCTCGATAAAGCGCTTGAAGGCGACTTTGACCTAATTGTTCTCGATCTCATGCTGCCAGGTTTAAATGGCATGGAGGTTTGTCGACGTATTCGCTTAAATTCTGAAATCCCCATTATTATGCTCACCGCAAAAGATGATATCATGGACAAAGTAATCGGTCTTGATTTTGGTGCAGATGACTACATGACCAAACCCTTCGCAATTGAGGAACTTTTAGCACGCATACGTCGCATTTTTAGAAAAGCGAGTGCGCATGAAATCCCCACTTCAAATTCGTTCATTTCTGGCAATCTTAAAATTGACTACAATCAATACACTGTCACTTATGACAAAACAACGATTGAACTCACTAAAACCGAATTTGATCTTTTACATTATCTCGCTGAGAATAAAAATATTGCACTGACACGCGAACAAATTTTGGATAAAGTATGGGGTTACGATTATTTTGGAGAAACGAAAATTGTTGACGTTTATATTCGCTATTTAAGAAGTAAAATTGATGATTGCTTTAATGCCAAATTTATTCATACCGTAAGAGGGGTAGGTTATTTATTTAAAGATGAAGATAATAAGTAAGGAAACCGTCGAAAAAGCTGAAACGAGAAGCCAATCAATACCAAAGACAACCTCTGCAAAAAAGGACCCGATTAAAAAAGCACTCCTTAAAAAAGAGGCGCCGATTAAGCAAAATCAAAAGACGCCTCCAAAAGAGAAAACGGCTTATTTTGCTATGACTTACGACCGATTTATTTCATTGATTCGCTTTAACATTACCTTTAAACTGACTCTTGGTTATGCGGTTCGTCTTTTACTCTTAATTGCATTTTTATTTTTCTTTATCTATGTCTCATTTTCTTATTACTTATTTTATAGTGCACAAGAAAACCTGAAAGAAGATCGCCTCTATATCGACGCATTGTTGGAAGTGGCGCAAGACTATCGTGCTGAAAGCGTCACAACTTATTTGAATCATAAAAACTTACAATTATACGTTTACAATTCAGAACAAGCACCCATTTATGCCACCATGGATGATACCATACTTTATGAATCTGCTTCGGCGGTCATTGAATACGATTTTAAAGTTTTTCCACAATTCCCAATGCTCTTTGAAACTGGATCACACCTTTTTAAAGATGAAACGCTTGTTTACTATGCACTTAAAAAAGATTTGACTGAGTATACCAATACCCTAGAAGCCACATTCCCTATTGGATTTATTCTTTGCTCTGTGCTTATTATGGCATCAATCCGATCCGCATCAAAGTTAGCGAACAAGCACCTTAAGCCGATTAACATAATGACGGAACAAGTCAAAGATATGTCCGGCAACAGTTTGAGTACGCGTTTAAATGTGAGTGGGACTAAAGATGAATTGAAAGACCTTGCATTCACATTTAACCAGATGCTCAATGATATTCAAAAAAGTTATGAGCGTGAGAAACAGTTTGTTTCCGACGCATCACATGAGCTTAGAACCCCTATAGCGGTCATCAAAGGGTATGCAGGGATGCTGAATCGATGGGGTAAAGACGATCCCGCGATTCTTGAAGAAAGCATTCACGCCATTTTGAGTGAGACGGATAATATGCACAGTTTAGTAGAAAGCTTGTTGTTTATCGCTAGAAACGATAAAGGTGCTCTTAAAATGGACAAAGTTCCTTTCAATTTTTCTGATTTATTTACTGAAATTGTGAAAGAAACGCGTCTCATAGATTCACAACATGAGCTCTCTGAAACAATTGATCAGAACCTCTCATTACACGGGTCATCGGACAAATTGAAACAAGCACTTAGAATATTCATCGACAACAGTATTAAGTATACGCCCGATGGTGGCAAGATATCGCTCTCATTGAGGCGTTCTGAACACCATGCAATTGTGATTATTTCAGACGATGGTATCGGCATTTCAAAAGAAGATTTGCCACATATCTTTGATCGCTTTTATCGTGCGGATAAATCGCGTACAAAAATGAAAGAAAATCAGCATGGCGGAACAGGACTCGGATTATCCATTGCAAAAATAATCATCACGCAACATGGTGGTAAAATACATGTTGATAGTGCCCTTGATGAAGGCACGACTTTTACCTTATTCTTGCCAATTATTGAACACATTGATCCATCACCCCAAATGGAAACAGCAATAAATTAAATGGCTTGATATCAATAAAAAATAAATCCTGAGCCATCGAGGATCGATGCTCAGGATTATTTTTATTTTGTAATTAGTAAGTTACTGCAAACAGTACCAGATGAGACGTTTTTTGGGTCTTTTGAGCAATCATAAATGCCTTAACTGCGTCAACTTCTTCTAGTTTGTAGTGAATCAATAGCAAATCTTCACATTCACAGTGTATAGACTGTGCATCATGAACAATCTCAAAATCTGTGTCTCTAGAGTACATACCAAGTGTCAAGATATGATCTGCAAGAGGCAAACGCTCATCAAACGCTTCTTGAAACAAATGTCCTAAATCATACTGTGTATCTGGCAAAAGCTTGGTCGGTTTTAAAATACCGAATGCCCCTTCTTTTAGCATGAGATTAAAATCCCGTGTGATGCCTAAGCCTGAAGTGTTCCAATCGCCTTTAAAGCAATGGGCTTCATAAGGTTTTAATGTGATGCTATAAAGCGGCTTACTGTTGTTTGTGTGCGTTAAATGAAGGGTTGCATCATAAGGCATAATCCACCTTTTAACGCCAAACAATACAGTAAACTCAGAAGATTCCGTCGCTACTGTTGCTGTTGAAACACGCCATAAAAATGTACGATCTGTATAGTTGCCATCTTCTGGAAATATATAAATTTCGGTTGATTCACCATTCGTCCATGCATTCGTCTTGTACGATTTTTGACTTATTTTTTGAAACTGCATTTTTGCCTCCAAAAGAACATCTATTGCTATTGTACCTTTTTTTATACAAATATCAAATGGTTATTACAAATAGTTCAATAATTGTTCCAATTTTCTAATCTCCCACTTATGAACCGAAACCTCGGGTGATGGAAGCCCTTTAAAGTTGACCCAACATGTATCAAAGCCAGCCTCATGTGCACCAAGAATATCCACTTTTAAAGAATCGCCAATCATTAAGACCTTATTTTTATCGCGCGTTCCAATCTTCTGCATGGCCATTTCAAATATCATGGGATGCGGTTTGCTATATCCAACATCTTCAGAAATGATAATGGCTTCAAAATATTTAACCAACCCTGAACGTTTCATACGATTCTCTTGAACCGCTTTTATACCATTCGTAACTGCTACGAGTTTATAATCTTGACTCAACACTTCACAAACTTCACTTGCATAAGGAAACATCTCAATACCCTCGCCAAGTCTCATTATATAAAAGTCGCTCATTTCAACAGGATCGCAACTTAAATTTAGGCGATTCACCAATTGAACAAAACGTTCAATTTTGATAAATTCACCCGTGCACTCACCTCTCTCAAGTTTCAGCCACAATGGTTTGTTCACTTCGTGATACGTTTTTTCAAACAGTGCATAGCACTCACTAAATCCAAACTGTTTTGCAGTATCAATCAATGCGATTTTCTCTGATTTTTCAAAATCAAACAACGTATTGTCAAGATCTAAAAAGAGCACTTGATATTTTTTACCCATGTTTGCCTCCATTTATTTTGATTTCAAAGTTCAGATAAATCGATATGATTTTGGGCATTGTTGATAATATAAAAGCCATAATTTTTGGTTTCAGCTTCAGAATAATCGATGCGTGCATCGTCCAAACGGCGCATAATGCCACCTGACTCTTCTATGATACATTCCATGGCACAGGTGTCCCACTTCATCGAATGTCCAAAATTATAATAGACATCGTAAAGGCCTTCAGCGATCATACAGCCTTTTAAAGCACTACCCATTTCTGTCAAACTCAATATTTCAAATGCTTTTAACTTCAGTAGTGATATCGTACGTTTCGAGGTATGCGAACGGCTAATTAACAAATTGAATGGCTTTACCCGATTAGAAACATGAATGCGAACTTTTTCGCCATTGTCCTCTTGGCGATAGGCGCCTTCCCCTTTTATAGCAAAATAGACGCGTTTTCTAACAGGGATATAAACGACACCGAGAACCACTTCACCTTGGTCTACTAAACCAATATTCACTGAAAACTCATCGTTCTTTTTTACAAACTCTTTCGTGCCATCTAATGGATCAATCACCCAAAACCGTTTTTTTTCAAACCGACTGGCATCATCTCTCGCTTCTTCAGACAAATACCCATCGTCTGGAAAAATAGTTGATAGTTTTTCTAATATCAATTTATTTGCCTTTACATCCGCATCGGTCACAGGTGATTTGTCATCTTTTATTGTAACAGCGAACGCCTGTGTATAAACTGACATGATTATTTCACCTGCCAATTTTGCAGCCATAATCGCGGTTTCAAGTTCTTTTTTTAGATACATAGGACGCTCCTTTCACATTGGATAAAACGTATCGTTATCAAGGAAATAAATAGCCTTTTCTTTGACTTTTTTTCCAGTTAATTGCACTAACGCTTTTTCATAAATTATCAATTGCATGCGATAACGGTTTGCAATAACGGCCATTGACTCTTTACCAATCTTATCAGTCTTATAATCTACTAAAACGAGGCCATCTGATTCTTCTAAATAAAGATCTATGATACCTTGTACATATTGATCATCCATTTTAAGTACAAACGGTGTTTCTTTATAAAAAGTTTGAGCGATTTTCAAACGCTTTACAAGCGTTGAATTTAAATAACGCCTTATTTTATCGTGGTCGATATGGGCCCTTTCAATTTCGCTTAAAAAATGCTTCGTTACGAGAGAATCAATATAAGCTTCAAGTGCCTGTGACTCTTGAGACATATTAATGTCAATTTTCTCGAGAACCATATGCATGGCGGTTCCAATTTCTGCTGCGGTCAAAGTCAACGCATGCTTCATAAACTGCGGTGCCTCGTAAAGACTTGGCGTTTTATAACCCATGCCATCTGACAGGTCTTCATTTTTCTTTTCGGATACTGAAATTTTTAACGGTTTAAAAACGGTCGATTCCGAAAAAGGTTTAAAAGATAACCGCGCATCTATTGCTCTATATAATTCGTTTTTTTCTAAATCATCTTGTGTTTCTTCAAAAATAGTTTTCCATTTTTTAACTTGCAAGACTTCCATCGTTTCTGTACGCAGCGCACGTGTGGCTAACGTTTCTGGATCTTGAACGTTGATGGTTACACCCGCCGCATCATGAAGTGCCGGCATAATCCAGTCTATAAAGCCATTCGCACTGAGTAGACTCAAGAGGTCAACCCCTCGCACCCATTGCTTCAGCTTACGTTCATAATCTGTAACTGTGGCAAAGAGTATGATTTGGTCTACTGGTCGCGTTAACCCGACATACAAAACGCGCATCTCTTCTGAGAGTGTCTCACGTCTAATTTGATCTTTGATGACAAATTGCGGCAGTGTCTTAGACCGAGTCCTTAACGCTAAATCCACTGCAGAAAGTCCCATACCAAGGTGTTTGTGTTGGATTAAGTCACCTTGTGCATCCATAAAGTTAAATTTTCTTCCCAGACCCCCAATCATTACAATTGGAAATTCAAGCCCTTTTGATTTATGAATGCTCATAAGTCGCACAACATTATCTTCTTCACTTATAATATTTGCCACCCCAAAATCACCATTACTTGAGCCCATTTTATCTACAAACTCGATAAAGTGACTGAGCGTGACGATCCGTGAGCTTTTAAGTGCTGAAGCGCGTTCAACGAGAAGTTTTAAATTTGCTTGCCTAGAAACGCCGCCTGGCATAGCACTTACATAATAATAAAAACTTGATTGCTGCATCGCTGACCAGACAAGTTCATCAAGTGGCAAATAAAACGCTTTCGAACATAAATCTTGATAAATAGCCATAAACTTTGCCAGTTTTTCTTTGAGTATGTTTAATTTGACATCACTTTCTAAGGACATATAGGTGAGACATTTCAAATAAAAATAGCTTTTTTCAAGCGTTACGGCTTTTATCGTTACAAGCTCTTCAATTGTTAACCCAACCATTGGCGACCTTAATACCGTCATAAGCGCAAGATCTTGCAATGGGTTATCAATAATTTTAAGTAGTGCCATGACCATTTTTATTTCAAGTGTATCAAAATAGCCCGTACTGCTGTCTGCGAAGAGCGGTATTCCCGCTTCTAAAAAGACTTGTTCAAAAGTTGGTGTCCAAGATTTAGAGCTTCTGAGTAAAACAACAATATCTCTGTACATACAAGGCCTAAAAATCTGCGTCTTAGGATCAAATATAGACGTGCCAATACGGCTCTTTATTGCACCCACAATGGCGTTCGCTTCAAATTCTTCAGTTTTTAGAATTTCTTCAGCTTCATAAATCTCATTGATGTTATAGGGGTCAAAAGTGTCATCTTCTAAGGGTGATTTGTCGTCTTCAACCGCTTTTTTCGAGAGGATGTTGATTTCAAAAGTTGCCATCGCTGACGGTTCAAATGACATGCCTTGATACAGCATCGCATCTGCGTCATAGTCAATTTCTCCAAGCTTCTCTGACATAATTGTTTGAAAAACACGGTTAATACGGTTTAATATTTCTCCACGGGTCCTAAAGTTTTTACGCAAATCAATTCTAATATTTTTCGGCCCTTCCATCGAAAGGATGTGTGCATTAACGGCTCTAATGGTCTCATCAGATGTTAGGTTACTTTCTTTGACAAGCGTGTCTAATTTCGTGAAGCGCTTGTATTTAGTGATAAACAATTCAGGATCAGCCAATCTAAACTTGTAGATGCTCTGTTTGACATCCCCCACCATAAAGACATTGTCTGCACGTGCAATTTTTTTAATGATATGTTCTTGAATGCCACTGGAATCTTGATATTCATCCACAAATACATAATCGAATTTTTTTCTGAGGCTTTCACAGATTGTCTCATCCTCCAAGATTGAAATGGCATAGTGCTCTAGATCATTAAAATCCATGAGATTTTTACTTTTTTTAAGGTTCTGAAATCGATCCGAAAATTGGTTGGTCAGTTGATGCAACTGCGCCATACGCACATTAAGCCCATCGATTTCTTCATTAAAACGGTCCATCGATTTATAATCAAAAAACTTTTTAATGGTTTCAAAGACTTGTTTTTTTACGATCTTATCTCTAATAACATCTTTGACTTCTTCTATAATTGAAGCGTCGTATAGGTCTTTTTCATTTTTCTTAATAGACGCCATACGGTCAAATTTAAACTGCAATACCGCTATTCTGAATACTTCCATATCCTCTGAGGCATCCAATAATTTGTTTAAGCCACGAATATCCGATTCAAATGTAGGCAAATAGACTTCAGGCCCACCAGGCGTGCTACAAAGCATTTTTGCATGTTCAAGCATCTCTAGAGCCCCTTTAAGCTTTTCAATAAAACTTCTTCTCAAAAGGTCGACCCACAACTTGCGCATTTGATGATCCGCACTTTCATATGGTTTGAGACTTTCATTCAGCCAAATCTTTGGATGGGGTTGACTCTGGATAAAATGATACACTTGGAGCACGAGTTCTATTAATTTTTCATCATTGCGATTGCCTGAATAAGCTTCTACTAAATCCAAAAATTGAGGATTGGCTTCTTCAAAATGGTCTTCTAAAACTTCTTCAATCGCTTGACGTATTAAGATCACTTTTTCAGGCTCACCCAGCATTTTAAAACCAGGGTCGCAATCGATCAGTTGAAAATGGTTGCGTATGATATCTAGGCAAAATGCGTGAAACGTTTTAATGCTCGCACGATTCAATAATTTAATTTGCGCATTCAAGTAGCTTGCATCCACTTCATCTTCATCAATCGCTCTTGCCAATGCAGATTCAATACGACCACGCATTTCGCTAGCTGCAGCGTTGGTATACGTTACAATCAGCATTTTATGGATTTCCGCTTCCTTTTGTCTAACCAATCGCGTAATGCGTTCAACAAGGACTGCTGTTTTACCCGATCCCGCTGCTGCTGATATTAACAGATTCGCATGTCTGATCTCTATTGCAGCTTGTTGTTCAAAGGTCCAATTTGCCATGGTATTACCCCTTAAGTTTTTCGATAACTGTTTCATTATCCAGTGTTTGGATGCGACGGTACGCATTGCCTTCAAAATGTCGATCAAATTGACACAGTGCTTTGAAATCGCAGTATTGACAGCTTACAAACCCATCCGTTTTACAAGGTGATACGTCAATTTTACCCTCTAGTAGCGCATCGCCAATGGTGTGAATCGACTTTTTGACATGTTGAATCAACCCTTCAAAGGCATCAAGTGGCATGATTTTAGAATCTTTTGAAAAGGTCCCATCCACTTTAATTTTAACTTGTATCACTTTAGAACTTTGATTATCAATAAGGCCCGTATCTAAATTTTTAAGTACTTTAATATCATCAAGAGAAACGCCATCTAATTTAAGGACATTGGCAATTTTATCCTGGATAATTGTTTCAACTTGCTCCGTGGACTCAATAAAGGGGTCATCTATTTTAAAATAAAAAGCACCGGCTGGTGTAATTTCAGACGCTTTAAAATAGCCTGGATTATCCAAACAGGCACTTAAATAAACCATCAATTGCATCTGTAGGCCATTGTAAATATCCGACAAAAGCAACGATTTTCGACCAGACTTATAATCGATAATTTTAATGTACATTTTACCGTCAATGACCACGGTGTCGACACGATCTATGACGCCTCTTATTAACATCTTCTCACCATTAGAAAGTTCTATGAGGATTGGCGCGACACTTTCTGGCCCATCGCCAAAAGCAACTTCAAAAGCGGCTGGTACAAAAGTGCCACTAGAGAGTTGTTGGGTTAATATCCAAGCTGCCTTTTTTGAAACGCGTTTTAATTTTTGAATCATATATTGATATTGAAATCTTGACTGATAAATTGCCACATCTGTTATCGTATTGATAATTGCTTCCATCATGGCATCACTTTTGTCTTTGGTAAGTAAGTGCCAATCGATAGATTCATTGAAAATAGTCTTCCCAAAAAGTTCGAGTGCACTATGAAACAATAGTCCGACATCCGGTGCACCTAATTCATAGTTTTTTTGTGGAATAGGCTTAAGACCCGATTCAACAAAAAACTTGAACGGACATTGAACATACTGTTCCAGTTTTGAAACACTGGTTTTAATGGGCAAATCATACGTCGCAACCACTGCTTTATGACTTAGTTTGCCAACGATATTGGTGTGGGTCAGTCCATTAATTAACAAATTGGCCGTTTGACAATCATTTGCTGCATACCAGCCAAAGGTCGATTCCCATATTGGTGAAATGGGATAGCCATCCACGGCACGCCGCATTTCAGTTGCTAAATGTTTAACAGTGCCTTTGTACGTGGATACGCGGTATGTCAAAGCTTCATTGGATACACGTGCATCAATGGTTTTGATGTTTGTACAAATTCTCGAAAGTTTATTAATGAAATAGGATGGCCTTAAAGCACGCCCTTCTGAATCTGAACGTGCATAACTAAAAAAGAGTTTTTCAGAAGGACGCGTTATGGCGAAGTAAAGATTGAATTGCTCTTTATTCACAAACATTTGACTGTCTGCTAACAATTTGATGCCTTTTTCTGCAAATATGGCTTTTTCAGAATCTAGGATTAATTGTTTGTCATTGCCGAGTTCTGGCACAATGCCATCATTGAGGCCAAGAAAACATAAAACTTTTATGGGATGTGCCCTAGATCGGTCTAATGATCCGACAAGTATTTGAGCGTCATTTAGCGGTAAAAGGCCAACTTCCGTCGTTTCAAATCCGGATTCAACGACCTCAATTAATTCATCAATGGTCAGGGTCGTGTCTCCCATTAGCGCAACAAGTTGATCAAACAAATCCATTGTCTTATTCCAAATTTGAGCGAACTGTTGCGCATCATCATATTTGCCTAACTTTACAAATGCCTTTACTTGTCGATCTATTTTTGCATTGACATTAAGCGTCGTTAGCAACTCAAATAGCTTTTCAATGGCTGTTCGACCATTTATTTTATTTTTGTTAAATTCCGGCATTATAAGTGATGCTAAAATGGCTCTAATCCCATTTTCTATATCAAGATCCTGACCCTCATTTTCAAACACTTGACTTATTTTTTTGCCTCTAATACCAAAGCGTTTTGCATAGATTTCAAAACGAGAGATTGCAAGTGCATCCTCTACCACAAGCCCAGTCTTCAAGAAGTTAACCATTTGCTCTGTTGAAAAACCTTCTGATACCATTCGAAGATACGATTTGATAAGATGCACCAGTGGGTTACTGGCTACTGGACGCTTCTGATCAAGAAAATAAGGCAATTCAAATTCATCAAAGATGCGTTTAATACCCATTGCATAGCCGTCAAGGTCATTGGTTACAACCGCAAAATCTTGCCATACATACCCATGATCTCTTACAAGTTCAACAATTTTCGTCGCGCAGTATTCGACTTCATCCAGCCTATTATCTGCCACAAAAATTTCAATGGATGCTGCGTCGATTGTTTTTTTTACATAGGGATAAGCCAATAGATTTTCAGCAATATGCAAAATGTCTTGTGATGGAAAGGGTCTTTCACAGTATTGGGTTATCAATGAAACCCCATTGTCTTTAGACATTTCAGTCAAACGCTTAAACAGTGACTGCGTATGGTCAAAATGATTGGAGGCCATAACGCCATCTGTACAAATCGTGACACTTATGGTTTTGGCTAACATAGAAAGTGCAGATAGAATCTGTAGTTCTTGCATTGTAAAACTATCAAAGCCATCAATCCAGATCATAGATTGTTTAAGGTTTTGTGATTTTGACAAACTATCAAGTAAGAACGAATAAAAATCTTCATCATCAAAATACTCTTTTGCTTTTTCATTTTCATAAGCTTTGTAAACGACGCTGAAGTCTTTGAGTTTGTTCTTTAGCAATGAGGTGTCTTCAACTGCCTCAATCATTTGATCTAATGTCTCGGGGGTAACCATGTTTTGTTTGAATTCTTTAATTAAATCATGAAATTTTGATAAAAAACCAATTTTATTATAGGCCGTTTGGTAAACCATAAGTGCCCCTTGTGAGGCAGCAAAAAGACGTCTCAGCATCATAATTTTGCCGATTTCCGAAATCTGTACACCAGCCGGCTGACCAATCTCTGCAAACACTTTATAAGCCAACCTTTTAAAGCTGACAACTTCAATCCCAATAAAACCTTCCGACTTTTCATGTTCGATTAATTGTTTTTCGGCTTCAAGTGTATATTGTTCAGGCACGATTAAATACAAAAGTCCTTTAGAAGACTGATGTGTCTTTTGCCTTACCGCCTCGTAAATCTCGGAATAGATTTGATGGGTTTTCCCACTTTTCGCCTTTCCATATACGATTTTGAACATATGCCCTCCAGAGAAACTGACTATATTTTACCATTTGAGCTACCCTTTATCAAGGGCTTGAGGAATTGCATACTTTGAATAAACCTTGTATAATTTAATCAACCAAAAAACATTCAAACAGGAGATTATTGTGCGTATATTTAAATGGCTACTTATCCTTTGGATCGGCATTACTTTTGCATTAAACGGCTTGCTTCTGCCTTTTCAGGCGATGGCATTCGACTCAGATTACTACGTTAAATCCTTCTTAGCGCTTGAAGTGGAAAAAACCATTGGCATATCTGAAGAAGCCCTAACACATGTTACGGAAGCACTCATCGCTTATATTGACAAGGGTACTGGCGATTTAAAACGCATTGAAAATGTTAACGGCGTCGCCGTTGTCTTTTATAATGAGAAAGAACAGGAGCATCTTCACGATATCCAGTTACTCGTCAAAGCCGCTCGAAAGTTTCTCATCTTTGTCAACATCGTAATGGCGCTTGCAATTCTTGCCGTTTGGTGGCTTGATCACAAAAACAAAAGGAACTTTTTGCAAAGTTTGAAATACAGTTTTCAAACGGCTGTCATCGCATCCCTCATCGCCTTAGGCACTCTTGTTGCCCTTTATTTCATCGATTTCGACTGGGCTTTTCGAAAATTTCACGAGATATTTTTTACCAATGATTTATGGTTGCTCGACCCAAGAACGGATCGTTTGATTCAACTAATGCCCCTGGCATTCTTCATAGCCTTTACAAAACAATGGCTGATCAAAGTGTCTGTTATCTTCATGTTTTTCATAGCCGTTGGTTTTATTATTCCAAATATTAAACGCCGTAAAACTTTGTAAAAAGAATCAACTTTTCAATTCAATAGGATAATGGTCAAATATTGTCTGATTTTTTAAGTAAGCGTTATCAAATCGAACCACCCAAGCTTTGAGGATTAATAAAATGGATTGTAATGAAACAAGTCCCTTCAAATACAAAGCCATTTGTCTGGCAAAAAATTGTTTTTCACCCTCACTAAGGTCATTTTTAAAATAGCCGTAAAGGTGCTGAATCGTGTTGATATTTTTACCTGGTTTAAGGCTGGAATTATAAATGACACTTAATGCTTCCTCATAGGCACTGAGGACTTCTTCAATTTCTCGTTTTTCATGATTGGCGACAATCTGACCCATCCGTTTCAATGCACTTTGATTGTAGGCCATGAGGAGATATTTGTTTTTCGAGTGATAATCAAGGAGCGCGTTATAAGGCCGGTCTGAGGCTTTCACTTTTCGAAATTCAAAATGTAAAAATACGGCTGATAAAAAATGATCTCTGATTGCCTCATTTAAAAGTCTACCATCATCCTCAACGATGAGGCCTTTGAATGTTGCTTTTAATGTGCCGCCAAAAAAACCAATCGTTTTTGTTTGATGATTTTGAACTTTTCCATGCGTTGGATAGTGTTTAACTTCCTTAATGCCACAGGTTGGTGATTTGCATTTTAAGATAATACCATCATAGGCGCTGTGATCAAAACGGCTTACAAATGCGTCAACAAATCCTTGCATTTCTTTCGTATGGTCTTCACCTGAATGGGATCCAACGAGTTTGCGTTCACCCGCGTGTGTGACAATGCGAATGGCCTCTCTAGGTGATGGTAATCCTATGCCCATCTCAGGGCATACCGTTTCAAAGTCGACATAGTCTTTTATCAGGTTGATAAATGGGCTGGATAATTGGCTTCCATCGTATCTGCAAGCACAAAAACCAAGACATGCACTACATAAGATTTTAGGTTTCAAAGTGACCTCCTATTCTTAAAACGATAGCGTAGATATTGGTATCTACGCTACATCGAATAAATGACAAACAAGTATTCTTTTTCAAATGGCTTTCGTTATTTGATAAATTCTCTTATTTTAAAACCTTTTTCTTCTAATTTTTTGACGATTTTATCGATGTCATTGCCTTCAAGTCGGATTGAAATCTCTTGTATGCCCATGACTTCAGTATCTAGCAAAGCAATATTCGTGATATTGCCCTCATTTTTCGAGATAATATCTGCAATTTTTGAGAGGACTCCTCTAAAATCATCCGTAAGAATTGAAATTTTAGGATCATGTAACCCATAGATTTTTGTCAAAATACCGAAAAGCGTATTTTGTGTGACAATACCTAAAAACTCGTTCTGATTGCCAACAACAGGGATAAAACGCATTTTATTCTTAAAGAAAATATCTGCTGCTTCTTCTATAAACAAGTCAGGAGTTACCGCTTCAATTTTATCGAATATAAAATGACTGACTGGCCTGTTTAAAAACGACTTGATGTCCGTTTGTTCCTCTTTGAAAAAAGTATCATAGATGAATTGTTTCGATAAAAAACCAACGAAAGTATCGTTTTCAACGACTGGAAGTGATAAAAAACCATTATCTTCTATCAATTGAATGGCGTGTTTGGCTGTATCCGATGGATTTAATACCGTTAAATTATTTGCAGTAGTCATTATTGCTCTAACTCTCATAGTCATTCCCCTTTCAAACTGTGTTATTTAGTCCTTCTCTAGTATATATGCCCATTTTGTTTATGTCATAACAATTGTATCATTAAAAATTGAAAAAAAATAGTTCGTTTTATTAACATTAGCACTCACCGATAAAGAGTGCTAATTTTTCTTGACTTTTTGTGCAATCACTCTTATTATTATTTTGTAATCAAAGTCAAATAAATCTATGATAAAGGGGTACAATTTATGTCGATTGAAAAAGGCAGTTTGTCTATTCACAGTGAAAATATTTTTCCGATCATCAAAAAGTGGCTTTATTCGGACCACGATATCTTCGTTAGAGAGCTCATCTCAAATGCAAGCGATGCCATCACAAAATTAAAGCAGCTCAGTTCAATGAATGAAGCAACCCTAGAAGAAAATGCGCATTTTCAAATAGAAGTCATTTTAGATGAAGCCTCTAAAACCATTACATTTTCTGACAATGGTCTCGGCATGACGGATGAAGAAATTAAGAAGTACATTAATCAAATTGCATTCTCAGGAGCTGAAGATTTCTTAAACAAATACAAAGACAAATCTGATAAAGAGCAGATTATCGGTCACTTCGGCCTCGGATTTTATTCATCTTTTATGGTGGCTGAACAAGTTGAAATCCATACACGCTCATATCAAAAAGAGTCAGAACCTGTGTTATGGCGCTGTGATGGTGGTACAGAATTTGAGCTCGAACGCGGTTCGCGTAGCAAGCGTGGCACGGATATCATCCTTCATATCAGTGAAGATGGCAAAGAATTTTTAGACGCGACTACGCTAAGAAATATCATTAAAAAATACTGTTCATTTATGCCATACGAGATCTTTTTAACCGTTGTTGGCAAGGAACTTTCTAAAGATGCCGATGGGAATGTCGTCATAGAAGAACCGAAACCACTTAATACGACACTACCTCTTTATGCAAAATCACCTTCGGACTGTACCGATGAAGATTATAAAGATTTTTACCGTACAACATTTAATGATTTTAAAGAGCCGTTATTTTGGATTCATTTAAATATGGACTATCCATTCAATCTTAAAGGGATTCTCTACTTCCCTAAATTGAACACTGAATTTGATACCATTGAAGGTCAAATCAAGTTATACAACGCACAAGTTTTCGTCGCAGACAACATCAAAGAAGTCATACCAGAATTCTTATTACTCCTTAAAGGTGTCATCGACTGCCCAGATCTTCCGCTCAATGTTTCTAGAAGCTTTTTACAGAATGATGGCTTCGTAAAGAAAATATCAAATTATATCAGCAAGAAAGTCGCAGATAAACTTAGCGGTTTGTTTAAAACAGAACGTGTGCAGTTTGAAGGATTTTGGGACGATATCAGCCCATTTATCAAATTTGGTGGCTTAAAAGACGATAAATTCTATGAAGGCCTTGAAAGCATTTATTTATTCAAAACATTAAACGGCAATTATGTGACCCTTCAAGAATACCTTGCTGCCGTCGTAGAAAAACATGAAAATAAAATATTCTATGTTTCTGATGCCATTCAACAAGCGCAATACATTAAACTTTTCAAAGACCATGCACTCGATGCCGTGTTATTGACCCACAGTATTGACGCCCCTTTCATCTCATTGCTCGAATCTAAGAAAGAAAATATTACATTTTCTCGGATAGATGCCGATTTAAATGACCACCTTAAAGGCGAAGAACATTTCACCGAAGAAGCAAAAAAAGAAGCACTCGACAAACTTCAAGAAATGTTTAAAAAGGCCTTGGGCGTAGAAACAATCAAACTTCAATTAGAAGCTATGAAAACGGATGAACTTTCCGCAATGGTGGTACTATCCGAAGAATCAAGAAGAATGCAAGACATGATGCGTATGTATGGCATGCCAGGTATGGATCCGAACCAATTCAAAACGGAAACCACATTAATTTTAAATAGCAAAAATGCCCTAGTGACACATTTGCTTGAGAATGAATCCATTGATACGGACACGAGACAACTCATCTGTGAGCACCTATATGATCTCGCAATGATTAGCCATGCGCCCCTTTCTTCTGAAGCGATGACCAAGTTCATCAACCGCAGCAATGCCTTAATGCTCAAACTCGTTTAGTAATAATCCTTCATGACCCTATCCAATAAAACCCAGTCAAAAGCACACGCTAAGACTGGGTTTTTTTCTTTTTTTTGATTATATTATATTTATTCGACCAACCGATCAATAAGCCAATCAATGTCTGTCGGCTTTCTATCATATTGTATCAAAGGTCTATCAATATGGCGACATTGCTCCAAAAATGTTGGCTTTTCATTAAGATAAAGAATGCCCATGGGAATGCCGGCATCTCCAAATGTTTGTGCCAATTCGAATGCTTTAACTTTATCGGTTGGATCGTGCGACTCAGAAATGTAAAAAGCACGATCTTTATACCATTTAAATGTATTGACGTGATTAAAAGACACGCAAGGCTGCATCACATCAATGAGCGCATAGCCTTTGTGCTTCATGGCAGCTGTAATCATTGCTTGAAGGTGTTTTGGATCACCAGAAAAACTGCGTGCCACAAAGCTACATCCCAATGAAATCGCTAAAGCCACAGGGTTAAGAGGTTCATGCCGCATACCGTCAAATTGAAGCCTTGTCTTTTGTCCCAAGGCAGTCGTCGGTGAGCCTTGACCTTTTGTCAAGCCATAAACTTGATTGTCATGGACAATGTGCACGACATCAAGATTGCGTCTGATATTGTGCATAAAATGATTGCCACCTTCACCATAGGTGTCGCCATCACCTGATGATATGACTATTTTGATGGCATTATTGGCAACTTGAGCGCCTAAAGCGGCTGGAATTGCTCTGCCATGCAGTGTGTTGAGACCATGTGCATGGATATAATGTGGCAATTTTGCAGCCTGACCTATACCCGAAACCATGAGAACGTCTTGTGGTTTGAATGCCATATCATTAAGCACTTGTGTAATGCAATCTAGTATACTGAAATTTCCGCATCCTGGACACCAGCTAGTGCCACTGTTCGTCACAAATGGATTGTCTGATAGATTAATGTTACCCATTTTTGATCACCTCATAAGCCTCTAAAATAAATTTTTCTGTAAATGGCCGTCCATCATATTTGTTGATTGCATGGTTGAACATAACGCCTGTTTCCATTCGCAAAAGCTTGCCAAATTGGTTCATGGCATTGCCTTCAACATTGACAATTTCGGTATCAGGATGAACATAGTCTTTAAGCACCTCTGGATGTATTGGAAATACATCTGAAAATGCCAACATGGCCACTTTTTCACCTCTATCGACCAATGCATCTACAGCTTCTTTAAGTGCACCATAAGTAGAACCCCAAGCGATGAACAACGTCTTATAGGCTGCATCACCATAGAAAGTCGGCTTCTTAAGTTCAAGTTGAATGGCCTCTGTGCGCTTAATAAATTTATGCTTAAGAGCAACTGTCATTTGGGCATCTTCTGTGACATGACCATAGACATCATGTACATGTGAATCTGTCATGATCAACGTTTCAGAGTCAATGCCAGGGTATTTACGGCCGCCGGATACGACATCAAAATCATAGCGTTTATAGCCTTCAATAACCTTTGTTTCGAGGTATCTTTCTATCTTAAGTTGCGACGTATCAAATTTTGGAATGCTTTGTGTCGTATCTGCCAATAGCTGATCTGTAAGAATAACCACAGGAACTTGATATTTGTCTGCGAGATTAAAGGCGCGATGTGTGACGTAGAAGGCATCTTCAACGGTGAGGGGTGCCAAAACAATTCTTGAAAATTCACCTTGAGACGCCGAGACGACAAACGACAAATCGGCTTGTTCCGTGCGTGTCGGGAGTCCAGTTGCAGGGCCTGGTCTTTGAACATTAGCGATAACAATCGGTATTTCACTCACTGCAGCAAACCCTAAGGTTTCTACCATCAAAGCAAAACCACCACCTGATGTGCCAGTCATGGCACGCACGCCATTAGACGATGCCCCAACAGCAGCCATAACCGCAGCAATTTCATCCTCAGCCTGTTCAACGATTATATGCATCTCTTTTTCATATGTTGCGAGATAATTCATAATTCCAGTTGAAGGCGCCATTGGATACGCGCAATAGAAGCTAATACCAGCACTTAAAGCGCCAAGTGCAACGGCTTGATTGCCACCCATTAACATGTGATGACGGTTAACTGAGTGTTTTGGCACCTCAAATTGAATATGCGTCTTCTCGTAACCGAATTTTGCTGCTTTTAAGTTTTCTTCATTGACGACATCTGTCCATTTTTTATTGGCCGTCTCACTTAGTGCGTTTTCATCACAACCAAAAATTTTCAATATCGCACCTACAGAAGCCATTGAGAACGCATTTTTAGCTTTACTTTCGTTGGCTAAAAGGGTTTTGTCAAATAAAACATGACCCGATTCAGAGACATCAAGTGCAAGGTCTTTCATGGCAATGAGCATGGCACCTTCCCACATCTGACTTTTCGAATGGGCATAGGCTTCGCTATTAAGGGCAATAAATATGTCTGCTTTGTCAACAAGCGCAAACACGGGTGCATCACTTATGACGATTGTGGTATAGTTGTACCCACCACGCACGCGTGACATATAATTTTTATAGGAAAATAGTTCATACCCATTTCTTTTTAATATCCGCTCGATAAAATGTTCAATAGTATTGATCCCTTCACCAGCCGCACCCGCAATCACAATTGTTTTTTTCATAAACCCACCATCAAAGTTACAATAATAGCTTGCAACCTAGTCCTTAAAATAATTTTGTATTGCCTTAACACCACTTCTCAATAAAAAATCACAAGCATTATAAACAGAAATTACCGGCTTTAAAGACGTGTATTTTTTCTCCAGTTTGGGTTGTACCTACGATGTTTAAATCCTGTGTACCGATCATAAAATCTTCATGTGAGATTGAATCGTTAATGCCGTTTTTAAGCAATGTGGCGCTGTCCATTTCTGCGCCACCTTTGAGACAAACCGGATACGCTTTACCCAAAGCTAAATGACAGGATGCGTTTTCATCGAATAATGTGTTATAGAATAATAAGCCCATATTTGAAATTGGAGAATCATATTGAACCAGGGCAACTTCTCCGAGATACATAGACCCTTCATCGGTTTCAAGCAACCTTTTAAGTTGTTCATAGCCCACTTCTGCCTTGTAATCGACGACTCTGCCATCGACAAAAGTCAGTTCGAATTTGTCGATTAAACTGCCATTATAATTAAGTGGTAGAGCGCTCACGACTCTACCGTTTACGCCATTGCGTTTAGGCGCCGTGTAGACTTCTTCGGTTGGTATATTGGCAATGAATTCATGCCCGTCAGGTGTGACATCTGACCCCCCCAACCAAATGTGGCCCTCAGGCAGTTCAATGACGAGGTCTGTTCCGATACTATTGGTATAATGTAGGGATTTAAAATTTAGTTGGTTTAATTGAGTCATCTGTTTCTTTAGGGACTCTTTATGCGCTACCCATGATGCGACAGGATCGCTATCACCAATACGCACCGCTTTATAAATGGCTTCCCATAATTTTGCCACGGCTTGCTCAACCGAATCATTTGGAAATACTTTTAATGCCCAAGCAGGTGTTGGAACTGAAGCGACACACCAGACGTTCTCATTGTTCATAAGACGGTCTCTATATTCTGATACCTCAGCATTAAAAGCTCTTGAAAAGCGCTGTATACGAAGGGGGTCAACCTCTTTAAGAATATTCGGATCAGATGCAGATATCGATAAAAATGCGGCATCTCGTCTTACATAAGAAAGGTAGAACTCTTTTTGCCAAGAAGGCAATGTATCAAATAAGGCTTCTGGGCCTTTTAAATATCTGATTTTTGTAGAAATTTCATCATTCCATTGTATCACAACATCTTTTGCACCCGCATCAAAAGCAATTTCAGAAATCACTCTTGCAAATTCGGCACACTCAATAGGCGATCTGACGATAAGGATTTGGTCTTTTTTAAGATTGATTCCCGTCTTTACAAGTAATTCTGCGTATTTAATCAATTTTGCATCAATCATAATGTCACCTCAAAAAAAAATTAGGATAGCGTCTATCCTAATTCATCGTATCAAACATAGCCATCTTTTACAATTTAAATATTGATGTTCCTTAGACTAGATATACTCTGAAAGAATGCTATTAATGCCTTCTAAATGGGTTTCTAATGCTTTTAACTGATCTTCATCTAGTCTATCAAATTGCGCTGACAAAAAAGCCACGGCATATTGTTTATGCTTCTCAACTTGTTTTTTGCCTCCTGCGGTTAAAGATATATGAACAACCCGTCTGTCTTTTTTTGAAGGCTGTCTTTTCAAATAACCCAGCTTAATTAATTTGTCCACCAATGGTGTCAGATTAGAGTTGATAACATGAATTTCTTTACTAATCTCTGACATCGTTAGTTGTTTGTTTTTCGCAAGCAGCAGTAAAATTTGTACATGTGATGGGTATAAATCATCCATTTTGTAAAGATCGTTTTCTCTAAGAATTTTTTTGCTTAACATAGGTACCAAAATTAAAAATTCTCCCAATATCTGTGCCATAATTTGCTCTTTCACCCTTGTCACTCCTTTCGATTAAGTTGTTATATCTACCATAATATTCTGTGACTGATCGAATTGTCGTCTTTGTTTTTATATATATACCAAAATATCCTTTATCTAATAATAATAAACAACTTTTTTTGATAAAAACACAAAAAAACATATAGTTCTATCTTTTTATTCTATAAATTGCCAATTTATTGGTTTATTATTCTAAATTTTACAGGTATTTCATGAATAAAAACGGTAATACAATGGACTATTAGGTATATAATCATTAGTAACACCGATAAAATTATAACCATTAACATTAATGGAGGAAAATCATAAATGAAGACAATTCCATTCAACAACGACTGGCTTTATAAAGCTGAATTTAAACAAGATGATATCAAGAACAATTCAAGCTTCATCGGTTATCAAACAGTGAGATTGCCCCATACGACGATTGAGTTACCCCTTCATTATTTTGATCCGTCGCTCTATGCGTTTGAAAGCATTTATAAACACAAACTGCCTGTTTTTTCACTGATGCCTGATGAAGAAGTTGTTGTGCACTTTGAAGGGGTTATGCTTGCTGCACGCTTCTATATAGATGGACACTTTATTTATGAACACAAAGGCGGCTATACGCCGTTTACAGTGAATTTGACACCCTACATACATGATGTAACCGAAGAAAAATGGTTAACCGTTCATGTGGATGCCACTGAGCGTGCAGATATCCCTCCCTATGGCAGTGTTGTTGACTTTTTAACCTATGGTGGCATCTATCGTGAGGTTCAACTTGAAATTCGAAATAGGCAGCATTTTAAAGCGGTGCGCGTCCATACGCACTCTACTGATTTTATCCATTTTGAGACACAACTTTTGTTTGAACTTAGTGAAGCGTTGACACTTGGTCAACAAATTATAGCCCGCATTTATGATGGTGATCTTCTAATTGCAAAACAAACGGCTTCCTATGCACCTGATTATATGACGCCCGTCTCAATGGTCATTAACGCCTATCATGAAGACCTCGTTCTATGGGATTTAGAGCATCCCAAACTTTATACTTTAAACCTTGAGTTGTTTAACTCAGATAGAAAAACATTACTTAATCAATTTGAGACAACTTTTGGTTATAGAATCGCCTCATTTAAATTAGATGGTTTTTTCTTAAACGGCAAGAAAATTAAACTCCGCGGTTTAAACAGACATCAATCCTTCCCCTATGTGGGCAATGCCATGCCAAAAAGTGCACAAAGTCATGATGCTGATATTCTTAAATATGAGCTTGGCGTTAATGTTGTTAGATCTTCTCATTACCCGCCGTCGCGTCATTTTCTAGACCGCTGTGATGCCATTGGCCTTTTAGTTTTTGATGAAATTCCAGGTTGGCAACATATAGGTGATCTAAACTGGCAGTCACTTGCCCTTGAAAGTGTCGAGGCGATGGTCTTGCGCGATATCAATCACCCCTCTGTTATCATATGGGGGGTGCGCATCAATGAATCTCCCGATTCAGATGCCTTTTATGAAGCAACCAATGCTTTAGCCCATAAACTCGATCCGACGCGCTCGACAGGCGGCGTCCGTAATTTTTCTGGCAGTCACCTCTTTGAGGATGTGTATACGTATAATGATTTTGTGCACCGCGGATCCAATCAAGCACTGGATACGGCTATAAAAATTACAAAAAATAGAGTGCCATACCTTGTCACAGAGCATACCGGTCATATGTACCCGACAAAATCATTTGACAGTGAAACGCGGCGCATTGAACAGGCGCATAGACATGCACGCGTACTCAATCACCTATACAGAGCGCCAGATATAGCGGGTGCTATAGGGTGGTGCATGGCCGATTATAACACACATAAGGATTTTGGTTCTGGTGATATGATATGTTACCATGGTGTTCTAGATTTTTTTCGATTGCCTAAGTATGCAGCATCTGTATACGCCTCACAAGGCTTAGACACTCCCGTTATGACCATCGCCTCAAATATGTTTGGGGGTGATTACGACGCCGCAGAACTCGGTAAAATTTCAGTTTTTACCAACTGTGACCAAGTAAAAGTGTTCAAAAACAATCAATTAATCAAAACGTACGAACCCATAACAAATGAACAACACTTTGGAAATTTACCGCACCCACCTATTATCATTGATGATCTCATTGGAGATTTGATTCAAGACAACGAACGATTCACCCCTAAAGATGCTGCGTCAATCAAAAAAATTCTCATGAAATTTACCGAAGTGGGTATGGCACTCCCTATCGAATACAAACTACGCATGGGGTTGTTATTTTTCAAATATAAAATGTCATTTGATGACGCTACAAAACTTTATGGTAAATACATCGCCACTTGGGGAGATGCCACAACGATTTTTCGCTTTGAAGGGTATATAAAAGGCGAGCGCGTTTGTCTTGTAGAAAAACGTGATTTGCAAGGACGCCATTTGCAAATGAAAGCCGATGGGCTCACTTTATATGACTTGGATACCTATGACGTCGTCCGGGTCGTGCTCACTTTAATCGATGATCACGGACAGTCTCTCCAATATTCAACAGCAGTTGTAACGGTTTCCCTTGAAGGTCCTATTGAAATGATAGGACCAAGCACGTTCTCACTAATTGCTGGCAGACGTGCCTTTTGGGTAAAATCAACTGGAAATCCAGGACGAGCAAAAATAAAAGCAACATGCGAAGGTCAAATGACTGAAACTTTGTCAATTGAAGTCATTTCACAATAAAAAAAGGTGCATCACCTTAAATTTAGGTGGTGCACTTTTATGCGTTTACTTTGCTTCAAAATAAATTTTGTTTTTTGTGATTCCTAGACTTAGGTATACCAAACGCGTTGATGTTCTAGGCACTTTAACAATGGTTGCGCCACTTGCTTTTGAAACATTAAACGTTGTATTTGTTGTTGGGCATATCACAGCAACATCGATGCCTTTATCAGATAACGTTTGAAGTTGTGATAAAAACAATTCATGTTCTAGGGTGTCATTAAAAATATAGACATCGCTCATGATTAACACAACTGGTTTGGTTTGCGTCGTCGTTTTAACAAAATTTAAAAATTTAGTCCATTGTGTATAATCATTTGATCGAATAGAGCCTTTTTTATTTACCATTTTAAAAACGGTTGCATCTGTGCGTTCTGACATCGAATAGACATTCGGTTGCACCGTCCACTCAAATGTTTTTGTTTTCATGAGTGCTTCAATAGGTGCTGTCTTTTCTACATAGTAAAGGAGATTTATTAATTGATTTGTTTTGCTTGCAAGTTCTGCAGGCAGTTTATAGTCTGTTGCTTTCTTGAGGCGATTGACTTCTGATGGCAGTGCAACCGTGAGCGCTTGGCTCGTAATTGCGTCAATACTGTCAATCAAAAGATAACCTGAGTCAAGTCGTGTCACATCCGTTTCAGCGAGATAGATTCTTTCTAAGACAAAGGGTGCCACAAATCCCGTTGGAAGATCTGCTGTAACGTATTTCCAACCTGTCCAATCGACATGCGTTGTAAACGTAATGTTTGTTGCCAATCCTTTGGCATCGACAACTTTGGCTCTGAGCCAGTGGTCATTGCCTTTATCACCAAATACCCACATGCCAATACCTTGAGTATCTTTAGGCAAAGTGACAGGCGCTTTAAAAGTCATATAGGCAGCCCGTGTTTCAGTTGTTTTTGAAAAATCATAGCTAAGTTGTGCTGAATAGCCTGATTTTGCATTTATTAAGGTTTCTTGATAAGAACCCGTCACGGCAACTGGATAGCTGCTAAACGTAGCAGATGGTTTTTCAAAATCATAAACCAATTGCTTATCAACGCCTATACCAACGCGTATATAAGTTTTAAGGCCATCAAATTCGCAAGTAATATAGCCTTGCCCCACTTTATTTCCCGCAACAAAAGCACTTTTTTCATAATTGAAAGTCCCAAGTGTTGGTGGCACAATTGCTTTTACAACCTTCGAAGAAATCGGAATTGTTTCACCTTCTTCTGTTAACACTGAAAAAGTTACTAATTTTTCTTGGTTTTCATCGACTTTTAAACTTGATGCTGATGCAATCAATTTAACGCCATTATTTTTTACAACAATTTCTTGTGTTGCTACAAAACCACCATAAGTGGCTGTAAGTACGCCTTTTCCTTGACTACTAGGCACAAATTTGCCACTTTCAAAAGTGCCTGTTACACCTGTGACACGCCAAACAATATCCTTTGCTGGAATTGACACTGGGTTGTAGTTTGAATCGCTACCTAAAAGCGACACCGCAACTTCTGAACCAAGTAGCATACGCGTGTTATCCATACTAATTTTAGTCGTTCTAAGAATCGGTGTTTCGACCAGTAACTTTTCAATAGCAAGGGCTGTATACATTTTACGCTCTGATATATCGGATGGGTAATTAACCGTCTTAACCGAATTCGTCCAAGGTGACTTTGAAACCATTTGTGTAGAACCGCCGCCATCTAGATTAATGGCTTCATTCGCGCCAAGGCCTTTAAGTAAAGTGGCTAACTCCGTTTGAGTAACCCCTCTATAAGATGCCGTACGGCCGTCAATGGTCACGAGAATTAATTCTTTACGGTCTTTTGTGATGCCAAGAGCCGTTCTCGGTTGATTGCCACTAATATTTTGTGAAAAGTTTGTGATGACGGTGCCATCTTTTATAAGTTGTGCACCCCCGCCTATGCTGAGGTCCATATATTTAAAATTAACATCATAAGTGACTGTGATTGGATCGCCCATTTTAAAATTTGCTAACATCTCACCGATGTCATTGCCCACTGATGCGATGACGAAACCATTATCAGGTATGATAAAAGGGTCACCTTTACGTCTAACTTCAACAATCACGCCATCGAGAACAAGCATTTCGAGCACATCTGTCCCTATTGTTTTACCAAAAGATTTTGTTGCATAATCATTGTCATAAAGAATGGTTCTACTATAATTCAGATAAGGCTTGTTGATATATGATAATACCTTTGTATATGTGCCATTAGAGATTCTGTTGTTTGGTGAGTTTATGTACCCCACATATGGTAGACCATTGGTACCCATGTTGAATGAAGCGAATTCGTCGTAGCCGACGCTTGTCGTTAAAATTTTGCCATCTTTAACGAGATTCCCCATGGTGGTGCTATTGGAAGTATCAAAAAAGTCGCTGTTAATCGCTGCAACAATCGTGTTGTCTGTATTATTTTTTTTAACTAAATTTGTAATCGTGTCCCTAGTCGATAACACCGTATCGGTAAGCACTGTCATTTCAACATTTTTCTTAAGATCTACACGAAGGACGTTCATATTAATCCAACCTTCATTCGTATAGATTTTAATTGTCTGATGCGTTACACCATCTGCATAAGCTTCTACGGGTGTCGCTGTCTCGTAGATTTTAGTATATGCGGATGAGGTAAATGTTTGTGCCGCCATGACCATCGTCAATATTGCGATTGTCACAGTCTTCTTAATAATTGCGCGCATGCCATCACTCCTTCTGTCTTAATCTAAAGTACCCATATGTTGACAAGTTCTCATTCATTATACACCATGGATATTGCAACACTATGATAATTGAATTAAAATCACGTGACAATTGTTAAATGCGTCAATTGCATATTGATATATTTCTTTATAAAAACGTTATTTAACATTTCTGACCATTTTGGGCTATAATAAAGGTAGGGCGTCTTTACGCTTTAATGCCATTATGAGGTTAATTATGAAAATAAAGAATAAGTTTATCATTTCGTTGATACTTTTAGTGCTCTTACCAGCGATATTCACAATGGTAATCACCAATAATTTTTTAAGTGACAATCTAAATTTTGTCCATTTTTTTGATACTTATTACGATATTTTTGACAATTTTTCTAATATTTCCAATGAATTTGAAACTTATGTGCATCCGTACACCGATTCGCCTGAATTTTTCTTAACGGATGAATTTAAGGACTACGCCACATCTAATTTCAGTTCGACATTTTTGATGATTGAAGTTACAGAAAATAGTGTGCCGAAATTCACCACGTACCAAGATAAAATAGAAAATTTAAATTTGTTCGAACGGTGGTTATTTAGTAATCTCTCCGAAGAACAGACGAAAATTCAGTATTCGCTTAAACACCATCACTTTGAAAGAATCGATGGCGGTACCATCGATGTACGCCTTAAGATCGATAGCACACGACTTGAAGTTGCTTATCAAGTGTTTGAAAAAGTTTTTTTTGTTCTATATGGTGCCTTTAATCTGATCTTACTCGCTGTTTTACTGGCTTGGATTTCAAACCCAATCAAGCGTGCGATCCGTAGACTGACCTTCACAACCAACGAAATACGCAAAGGCAATCTGTCCGCTAAACTCTCTTATGAAGAAGAGGACGATTTTTACGAACTTGCTGAAAGTATTGAAAGTATGCGGCATTCACTCGAAACTTCTGTCGAAAAACAAAAGGTTTTAGAAATCGAGAAGAAGGAACTGATTGCAAATATTTCTCATGATTTACGCACCCCGATCACGTCTATCAGGGGCTATGTACAAGGTCTAAAAGATGGTGTTGCACGTACCGAAGAAACAAAAAGAGAATATCTTGAAACGATTGAGTCAAAAACATACATGATTGAAAGTCTGCTCAACGATTTATTCGAGATCACACGTTTTGATGTAGGCAGCATAAAACTCAATAAACAAGTCGTTAACTTGAAAAATTTTTTAACGGATTGCGTGGATGAACTTGAAAGTGATGTCACAAAAATTGGTGGCAAACTCTCTTTACACTTTATTATCAAAGACACACGTGTTGAAGTCGATCCTGAAAAGTTGATGCGGGTCTTTATCAATGTCATTGAAAATTCTATCAAGTATAGAAATGGCGTGCCTCTAGAGATTATTATTCTCGCCAATCAAGACGATGATGGTGTTTTCATTAATATCTCTGACAACGGCATTGGTGTTAAAGATGATGATTTAGGGCATATATTTGAACGCTTTTATCGCTCTGATAAATCGAGAAATCTCGATATCATGGGCAGTGGCATTGGCCTTAGTATTTGTAGAGAAATCATCGTCGCCCATGGTGGTAAAATATCGGCTTCGGCTAACGATTCACATGGTTTGACCATTTCCATTCGCCTTAAGGCGTTTGATTGAAAAACCCAATAAAAAGCGAGGTAATTATGGAAAAAATATTGATCGTTGAAGATGATAAAAGTATCGCTAGGTTGGAAAAAGACTACTTAGAAATCAATGGCTACGAAGTGGTGATCGAATCAACAGGTGACATCACACGAATCATTCCGCTTCTTGAAGGTGCCTCTCTTGTGATTTTGGATTTGATGTTACCTAACGGAAATGGCATTGATATTTGCAAAAAAATTCAATCCTTAAAAGACATTCCAATCATTATTGTTTCTGCAAAAAATCAGGATATGGATATTGTTTTGGGACTCGGTGTTGGTGCAGATGACTATTTAACGAAACCTTTCAGCACAAATGAGTTGATTGCAAGAGTTAAAGCACAACTTAGAAGATACAGCAAAATGAAAAACACTTCTAACGCTACTTTTGACGATTCAAATATCATGATACGTGATTTTGTCATTAACGAAATGACCAAGGTGTTTTCAATTTCTGGAAAGGTTCTTGAATTGACACCAAAAGAATTCGAAATTATTTTATTACTTGCCAGACATCGTGGGCGCGTCTTTTCTAAAGAGGAAATTTATGAACGCGTCTGGAAATTTGATTCACTTGGTGACGCTTTTACAGTCACAGTACATGTTAAACGCATCAGAGAAAAAATTGAAGCTTTATCACCCAATACCCCTTTGATCGAAACCGTTTGGGGTGTTGGTTATAAGATTATCTAACCTTTTACACCACCTAAAAGAAGCAAAAAAAAGCTCAGACACGAGATTTCCTCGATGTTTGAGCTTTTTTTCTAATTGAGCACTCGATTTGTCGATGCCAGATGTTTAGGGTTAATTTAAGCTATACATTTAATTTGCTTTTGAGTAGCTTGCCTGAATAAAGAATCGACTTTTCAATTAAAACATCCATGGCATCGATACAAAAAACGGCTACATCTGAATCCAGTTTAATAAGGGATAGCTCTGTACAAGCCAAAATCACACATGCGCAATGCATCTCTAAAATCATATGCATTACAATACCCTCAAAAGCTTTAATATCAATCGGGTGATCCGATTTTATATCATAGATCACTTGCATCACATGTTCTTGTATCTTTGGCTCTGGCTTAACAAAAATGAGGCCCGCTGCTTCACAGGCGTTTTCATAAGTTTTTGTATGCATCGTGCCATTTGTCGCCAATATACCAACACGCGTGTTCGTACCATAGCGATTCAAGACTTCTCCAGCTGTTTCTGTTACCATATCGATAATGGGCACTTTTGTCATTGCTTTCATTTGATTCATAAAAAAATGTGAGGTATTACATGGAATTGCAATATTGGAAACACCAATATGCTCCAATAGTTCCAAATCACTTCTCATTTTATTCAAAAAATCGTCGTAATCACCTGATAAAATAGCGTTAGTACGATCCGGCATAGAGGCATGGTTGATAATGACAATATCAATATGTTCCTGATCATTACTAGCTTCAGTGCGTTCAACGATCCTTTCAAAGAACATCGAAGTCGCCATAGGTCCCATTCCGCCAACAATACCGAGCTTCATACTATTCATTGAGAGGTTCCTCCACAACCATGGCTCTGCTTCCTAAGCTTTCATAACTTTGAAACAAAGTGGCACGGTCATAAATCATACTGCCTTGTAATGGGTCCATGACGTAAAGTTTATCATCCACTATGCCATAAATAACCATACAGTGAAGGTTTGTAGCGGCTTCAAAATAGGTCTCAGTACCGTCGAGGAACCAACCATAACCATATTTAGCCATACTTAAGTCTCTTGTTGCCCAAACTGCAACGGGTATTCCTTTCATAACATAATCCATAATTTGTTGTTGGTCGCTACCAGTTAGATCGGTCACTGTCAAATCACTAGAAATTGATTTTAAGTAGTCTTGTCCGGCTTTAACGGTAGGCGCGGCATACACAAACCAACCACCAGCATCTTTAGGATCACCAGAAAAGGCTAAATCAGGGTCTGCGCCATACACTTTATCACCTTTTTTATAAAACGGTGATTTAGATAAAAATTGATCCGATAACGTCACTTTGTCTATGCCATCATTATAAAAATTCAGGAGTGATGTTAATGCCGTGATTTCACAGCCATTTGGAAGTTCAGGCGTCTGAAGAAGCACCGGTACTTTTAGATTCATCTCAGTAACGGTAACTGTGCCATCGTCTTTTCTACTAACGGTTAAATTGTAAGGTTTTAATACCTGATCAAAATGAAGTTCCATAATGGGCGCTTTCATTTCAATGACGATTTCAGTCTCAGTTAATGCATATTGCTGTGTGGCACCCTTTTGAACGATGCGATACGCTTGTTCGTAATCGATTTGCTTAGACGTGGCAACACCATTTGCATCCGTTACCAAGGTGTCTAGTACTTCTTTAGTGATGGCATCTTGAACTTCGAAAGTGAAACCAGATAATGTGAACCCATTTTTTATATCACTTGCGATAACCGTCACAACACCTTGATCTACTTGTCCCGTTATCAAATCTAACAACTTGTTCACCGACTCTTTGACAAGGCTACGATCCACTGCTGCGTCCACTTTTTCTATCACGCGGGGGTCATTTGGATCAATACCGATATCCTCTGGAATTTTCCCTTTTAACAATCCGATTTTTACGAGCAGACCGCTATTAAATAACATGACACCTAATAATATAATGACGACAATTGCCAATATTTGCTTGATTGGAAATTGACTTTTACTTCTTCTTCTCATGGTTTCTCTCCTAATCTTTAATGCTTTTATCCGTTTCTAAGCAGTTTTATTTTGAGCTTCTGTAATTTCGGATAAACTTCTGTAAACAATTTATAAACCAACGGGTTGTAGATTTTGTCTACTTCACCGATAAGCTCTGTGACACCTTCTTCTCGACAAAAACCTTCTTTGAATTTGTAAAGGCCATCTTCGTTATCCAGTTCAAATATACCGCCAAAATCATAACGGTCGATGTTGTTTTCCAACCCCCATTTAATCATTTCCCACTGCATCAGGTAGTTGGGCATCAAATTGCGTTTTTCATTTGAACTTGCACCATAAATATACCACAATTTATCGCCATACATAATCGCCACGGCACCAGATAAATAGTCGCCTTCATGTTGGGTCAAATAAATTCTAATATGGCCTTCAAATGCGCGCATCATGTCCTGAAAATACTCAAAACTTCTTATGACCAAACGGTTCCTAACGGACATGATTTCATACAGTTCATAAAAATGTTTAAGGGCATCTTCAGTTGCATCATAAGACACAGTGACACCTTTTCTTCGAGACAAATTGATATTATAACGCGTCTTTTGACTAAAACGTGCTAATAAATTTTCTTCTGTCGCACCTTTAAGATTCAATATCATATTGTATAAGGGTTGAATCAATGCATTTTTATCGATGCCACGGCCTCGAACTTTAAGTCCAATTGCCTGATACTGCCTAATTAAACCATCATCATAGACGGTTTCTGGATCAAATCTAAGCACAAAAGCGCGGTTTGCTTTTGCAAAAGTGCTTATTTCTTCCATTAGGCGTTGAAGTATTGTCACATCGTGCGGATCTGCCACAGGTCCTCTAGGCGCATATAACATGGAGAATCCAGCCATGCGTTTGATGACGAGCGACATGGCTGCTATAATTTCACCATCTCTTTCAACGTATGCTTGAGCGCTGTCCCAACCTTTTTTGACAATTGCCCAGTTTATATCTTGTGTAGCCGTGGCATAGGCAGAATTTCTTACAAATGTATTGTACCGTTTGACGGCACTTTCATCTGCAATATTTAATATTGGCATGCCCTGCCTCCTCAGTTTCATTATTTGAATGTTAGCCCAATTCGTACGCTTACATCTTTTTAACTTCTAATTTTTTTTAGCGTAATATTTTTTATACTTTTCCGTGTAGCTATGATAATAGCGATTGACTCTTAGATTTCTAAGAATGCCTGAATCTTTTTTATAATTAAGCGTTGTACTAATATTTTGAACCATAATCAATTGATCAACACGTTTTCTTAAATTTCTGTCGGTTAGATATTTTTTAAGCAGATGACTTGACATGCCAAGCCATAAATGTGGCTTATCTGCATAGACAGTCTCATAAGGTGACTCATGCACAAATGCATCAACGAGATAAGCAGCTTGGTTATAACCACTACCCGTCACAAAAAAACTGCTGCGTCCTTGTCTAAGGTTAATTTCAAACACTTTAAACGTATCTGTACGCACATCGTACTTCATATCAAAATTTGAAAATCCGATATAACCAATGCGTTCAAGAAACTGTTTGTATTCTTCGAAAATTTTGCTGTCAAAAGCATCGATAATCGCCGTGTAATTGCCAACAAGCGTTGGTGTACAGTCTTCCAAAAGCGGTTGTCCAAGGCACATGAGTTTTACTTTGCCATCTGGACCAGAGAGACAGTTTAGAACGCGCATTGATGTGTCATCACCAGCTATATACTCTTGTAAGATCAAAGGCCTATCATAAGACGATTTGTAAATGGTTACAATCGCCTCTTTTAAGCTTTCAGGTGTTTCTAAAATATAGGCTTTCTGTTTGCCTTCAAAAGAGGCTTCGAAATAGCGCATGCTGTCTGACGGTTTTAAAACGAGTGGGTAGCCAAAAGGTAATTCTGACACAATGGCATCTAATTTATCTAAATCTGTAACTGCAATGACGCGTGTCATTGGGTAGCTCAATCCATATTTTTCACATACTTCGTAAAAGCTTTCTTTGGAGTTAAGTGTCTGCATCAACGCTGCATCAATAAATGGAACGATGTAATCTTTTGATAATGCCGCTTTATTGTTAACGATCAATTCGACATAGCCATCACTGCTTGCTATAAGAATCAAATGCTTGTAAGAATCTTTAAGCTCAGACGCCAATGCTGTTAAATGCTGTGGAAATTTATCGGGATTGACTAAGTCTGGAATGATTTTTAAAGTTAAGATCTTTGACCCTGTTGTTGTAAATAATTCACCTTGTCCCACGACCAAACTTTTAATGCCGTATGCCATGTGAAACGCTTTTGCCATACCATAGGCATTGCTGTCCGTACCGAGTATAATTGGTAAAAAGTCGTATTTCATAGGTCCTCCCACTTTGTATTATCCAAAAAACTGACGGTGCCAAATCAAAAATACATAGACGGTCCAAATATATCTCGCATAGTTTTTTGTGCCATTATAATGTGCGTCCAAATAATGAAGCAAGAGTGTTTGATCAAAAAATTCGCCCGTTTCAGAACTTTCAAATTCAAGGCGTATTAAGTTGTAATATTTTTCTTCTTTCATCCAGTATTTAATGGGTACTGGAAATCCAAGTTTTGGCCGTTTCGCCCATGCTTCAGGAAGCATTTCATTTGCGGCAACACGGAGTGCGTATTTCGTATTTTCTTTGTTAACGCGTTGCTTGCTCGGAAGCGTTGCAGCGAATTTCATCACTTCTTTATCAAGAAATGGGACGCGCAGTTCAAGCGAATGTGCCATACTCATTTTGTCGGCTTTTAATAAAATATCTCCTGGTAGCCAGAGATTCAGATCCAAATACTGCATTTTAGTGAGATCATCCTGATTTTTCACTTTATCATAAACGGCCTGAGTGATGCTTCTCACACTTGGCCCATTTTGATAAGCAGGTTTTAATACGGCCATGGCATCTGCTTCATCAAAGACTTTAGCTTCACCAATGAATTTCTCTTCCACTGGCACGCCGCCTCTAACGATGAAGTTGGTGAATTTATTCTTAGGTAACCCTTTGGCCGCATTTGAAAGGGCATGACGCAATCCAAAAGGTATTTTTTCATAGGTGTCAATGGCTGGTGAGTTTTGATACCAAGGATACCCACCAAATATTTCATCTGCACCTTCACCTGAAAGAACTACCGTCACATGCTCGCGTGCGAGTTCAGCTAGAAAATAAAGGGGTACCGATGAAGGGTTCGATTGTGGCTCATCCATATGGTACTGTATGATCGGTAGTGCGTCAAAGCATTCATCTGCTGTTATGATTTTCTTATGGTTCTCTATGCCAAGTAACTCTGAAAGTTCTTCTGCCAAATGGGTTTCATTAAACATGGCTTCATATTCCTGAAAACCAACAGAAAACGTTTTATCAGGCTTAAGAAGCGCCGTTATATAACTTGAATCAACGCCACCAGACAAGAATGCGCCTACTTTTACGTCGCTGATTTTATGGTACGCCACGGATTCTTTGAGAATTTTTTTAATTTGCTCAACATTTGTTTTTAAATCGTTATTTTCCACTTTAAATTCGGTATGCCAATATGGGACCGTCTTCAATTGACCATTTTCGAACATGAGATAATGCGCAGGCTTAAGCTTGTAAACGCCTTTGAAAAACGATTCTTCCATTGATGAATATTGAAATGTCAGATAAGGTCTAAGCGCATCTTTATTAAGTTCTTTATTAAAGTTAGGGTTTTGGAGGAACGATTTAATTTCTGATCCAAAAAGTAATGCGCCGTCTTTAGTATTTTGCGTATAATAAAGGGGTTTGATGCCAAAATAATCCCGCGCAATAAACAAACGCTGCTTGGTTGTATCCCAAATAGAAAAAGCGAACATTCCTCGAAGTTTACTGAGTATCTCAACGCCGTATTCTTCATAGCCATGGATAATCACTTCACTGTCCGTTTGACTGTGGAACTGGTGCCCCTTTGCCAATAAATCTTCTCTTAATTCTAGATAATTGTAAATTTCTCCATTGAATACGAGGACTATGTCCTCTTTTTCATTGAACATAGGTTGCTTAGCCACTTCTGAAAGGTCTATAATGCTTAACCTTCTAAAGCCCAAAGACACTTTATCATCACTGTAAATACCATCGCTGTCTGGTCCGCGATGTTTGATGGCATCAGTCATCTTTCTAATGATTTGTCCATCATCTTTATTTTCGATGTGGGTATATCCGACGAATCCACACATATTCTCACCTTCCCGTGCTTCGTATTGCGATTATTTAAATGCATGACCTACTGCATCCTATTGATTTGTTTCATTTTATTTATCACGATTTCTGTTTCATTGAAAGGCACTTCAACTTTTCCAATCACTTGTGCTGTTTCATGACCCTTGCCGGAGATTAGGAGAACATCCCCCTCTTTTAAGGTTTCAAGGGCGCGTTCTATGGCTTCTTGTCGATCAACGATTGCTATATATTGACCCTTTTCAGATTCAATTGCCTGCACAACATCCGCGATGATGGCGTTTGGATCTTGTTCCTTCGGATTATCTGAAGTCACAAAGCATAAATCTGATTTAAGCGCCGCTACTTTCCCCATGGCGATGCGTTTATCCAAGCCGAGAGCGCCCGGGGCTGCATAGACACCAAAGACTAAAAGCAATCTGCCCTTCGTAAATGGACGCAGTGCATCAAGTGCTTTTTCGAGGCCGTCTTCCGTATGGGCAAAATCAATGACGACTCTACGTTTTTTGTCCGCGTAGACCGTCTCAAATCGGCCCTTGACGCCCTTTAACGCGTCGATGCCAGCGGCAATGTCTTCTAAGGTGAACCCTTCAAAAACGCCCCAAGCAACAACTGCCAGCGAATTATAGATATAAATTTCTCCGGGTATATTAACACGGATCTTTATTTGACCGATTGGGGTTACCGCCGTATAAATTGAATGGTCTATAAAGTATGCAATCTCTTTTGCATAGACATCCGATTGTTCTGTCAGACCGTAAGAAATTGTTTTAGCATAGCCACGCAATTTTGACCGTTCAATCAACTGCTTGCCATAGGCATTATCGTTATTAATGATGTTGGCGCGATGGGTCATATCAAAAAGTTTTGACTTCGCTTCAAAATAGTGCGCCATATCCTTATGTAGTTCTAAATGATCCGGTGTCAAATTCGTAAAAATGCCCGTTTGAAAAGCACAAAAAGACACGCGATTTAAATCAAGGGCATGCGAAGACACCTCCATAATGCAATAATCAACCGCTTCATTTACCATTTCATCACAAATACGTTGAAGGGTCAATGATTCTGGCGTCGTATTAGGCGTTTCGACTTTACGTTCACCAATTAAAGTGCCCATTGTACCGATAACACCTGTTTTTTTAGCCTGTCTCTCTAACAACACTTTTATAAAATAACTGATGGACGTCTTGCCATTTGTCCCTGTGATGCCTACCATATTTAGCTTTTGCGTTGGCCTGTGATAAAAGTTAGAGGCAATACAAGCAAGTGCCAATCTCGAATTTTCCACTTTAATAGTGGTTATATTGGGATCGGTATCAACGTCTTTTTCTATGATGATGGCCACTGCACCACCTTCTATTGCTTTGTTTATATAGTTATGTCCATCTGTAGAAAATCCTGAAATCGCTACAAAAATAGACTTTTTAAGAACTTCTCTTGAATCAAAAGCGATGCTGTCTATTTCGATGTTAACTTCACCTTTTACGACGCTATAATCCAATCCTTCCAAACAAGAAGAAAGTAACATAAGCACCTCCTATGCCGAGTGTCTTCGATAATCAATACCTATATATTGTCATAGGTGCCCTTAAATTGCAAGTAAAAATAAATAAAAACACTATTCAAAAAAATGCTGAATCGTGGTAAAATGAAGGTGTCACAGGAGGTGTACTATGGAAGTTAACGACAAAGTTGCCAAGTATTGGCGCTTAGAAAAAAATGGTTTGATTCATTGTGAATTGTGTCCCCATTTTTGCAAAATTAAAAACGGCCAGAGCGGGTTGTGCAAGGTGAGGTATCACTCGGATGGTGTGCTTTATTCTGCCAATTATGGCAAGATTGTTTCTTATGCTTATGACCCTATTGAAAAAAAACCACTCAATTACTTTTATCCCAATGCAACTATTTTTTCAATTGGCTCATTTGGATGCAATTTGACTTGTACATTCTGCCAAAACCACGAATTGGTGGCTTATCGCGGTTTACTGACCCATGCGAAGGATTCCGAAGTCCTAAAACGTGCCACACAGAACGGATCCATTGGTATTGCTTTTACATATAATGAGCCTACTGTTTGGTATGAGTTTGTACTCGATATGAGTAAAAAGGCGCATGCAGCAGGACTTAAAACAATTCTGGTTACGAATGGTTACATAAATGAAGCGCCATTACTTGAACTACTGCCATTTGTTGATGCCATGAACATCGATCTAAAAAGTATGTCCGATGGCTTTTATAAAGCCATTTGTGGTGGGTCGCTCTCGCCGGTTTTAAGAACCATTGAGATTTGTGTTAAACACACACATGTTGAAATCACAAATTTATTGATTGACGGGCTCAATACCAATTTAGATGAACTCGATGCCATGTGTCGTTTTCTCGCCAATTTAGATCCAAACATCCCACTTCACATTAACCGCTGTTTTCCAGCCCATTTGCTCGATGTGCCTAAAACGCGTTTAGAATCGCTTACGGCAGCTCGAGACTTGGCAGAGAAATATTTAAAAAATGTCAATGTTGGAAATGCTTTCATTTAATATTAAAGGCTATCTCATTAAAATTCGTGAGATAGCCTTTGTTTTATGAAGAATGACTTATGACACTATTTTTTTAAGATGGGTTCAACCATAGGCGATCTAAGTCTTGCACCCGGGTTAAAACCACTACCAATAAGCGGTTTTGCATATTTGATAAACGCTTCCGTCACATTGTTACCTGCAGCATTCATGAATTCTGCTGGCATGTGTTTCGTGAGCGCAGCAATTTCCTTGAGGTCAACGAGTCTAAAATCAATCGCATAATCCCCCGTTCTCTCGATGACAACTGAGCCATCTTTATTATCGATGAGGGCAAATTGAACGGCTTTCTCGGCCACTTCTCTTGCTTCCTTTTGATCCACATCCGACACGCAGCCAAGGAAAGAACGTTGCATATAGCCTAATGTATCCGCACGCACTCTACCAATTCCGAGTTTCGCTTTAACTTCTGCCACAAGTAAATCACCAAGGGCGCCTGTTCCAGACAATTGGACATTTCCATGAGCATCTTTTTCAATATTATCTTGTAGTTTTGTTATGATTGCTTCGCCTTGTTCATCTTGAATGCCCTCAGAAACCGCAACGATACATCTACCATACTTCTCATAAACCGCCTTAACATCTGCAAGGAATGACTCAATTACAAATGGTTTTTCAGGAAAGTATATTAAATGTGGGCCATCATCTTCATAAACTTTTCCAAGCGCTGCAGCGCCTGTCAAAAAGCCTGCATGTCGGCCCATGATCACGCCAATATAAACACCAGAAAGTGCTCTATTGTCATAGTTGATTCCTGCAAACGCAGACGCGACATAGCGCGCTGCTGAGCCAAAACCTGGTGTATGATCGTTGATGACAAGGTCGTTGTCTACCGTTTTAGGAATATGAACCGCTCTAAAGTCATAATTTTGTCTTTTGGCTTCTTCATTGACGATTCTTACCGTGTCTGATGAATCATTGCCACCAATATAGAAAAAGAAACGAATGTTATGGGCTTTCATGGATTCAAACATCTTTGCACAAAATTCTGCAGTTGGTTTCACGCGTGTTGACATAAGTGCTGAAGAAGGCGTTGCTGCAACGGCTTCAAGATTTGCCAGCGTTTCTCTTGTTAGGTCCATAAATGCTTCATTGACGATTCCCTCAACACCATGGACAGCACCGTAAATTTTTTCTACTTGTGGGTATTTTTTTGCTTCAAGTACAACGCCAACCATGGATTGGTTAATAACTGCTGTAGGGCCGCCACCTTGTGCGACTAACAAATTGCCTTTTAAAATATTGTCATTCATAATTGCCTCCTATTTTAGATCATAAAGCTTAGAATATTTCGCTTCTAGATAATCACAATAATATTTTGAATTCAATCGCTCACCGGTAATCATCTCAATGAGTTCATTTGGTTTTTTTAGCGCCCCATACTGATGGACGTTTTCATTTAGCCATTTTGTTAAAGGTTCGAAATTCCCACTGCCTAAACAGACCTCTAGGTCGATATCCTTTGCCATGTGATGTGACAGCTGTGCTGCATAAGCGCTGCCGAGCGCGTAAGTTGGGAAGTAACCAAATAGGCCTTCTGACCAATGAACGTCTTGAAGGACGCCTCTTGCATCATCTGGTGGTGTTATGCCTAGATAATCGTGAACCTTTTGATTCCAAACTGTTGGTAAATCTTCAACATTGATGCTACCATCAATGAGTCCAAGTTCAATCTCGTATCTCAACATAATATGAAGCGAATAGGTGAGTTCATCTGCCTCAATGCGAATCAATGACGGTTCGACCCGGTTAATCGCTGCATTGAATTGATCAAATGAAACACCCGTTAGCTGCTCTGGGAAATGGCCATCAAGTTTTTCTTTTAAGAATTTCAAAAACGCCTCGCTCTTGCAAAAGTTGTTTTCATAGATTCTAGACTGTGACTCGTGGATTCCATTCGAAGTGCCATGTGCCAAGATTGTTCCTTGAAGCTTTTTGTCAATATTTTGCTCGTATATGGCATGGCCACCTTCGTGAGCCGTGCTAAATAGAGCAGAAGAAAAATCATCTTCATAATAATGTGTCGTCAATCTTACATCGTCGATGTCAACGCCCATGGTAAATGGATGTACACTTTCTTTGAGTTGTCCTCTTTTGAGATCAAACCCCATCCATCCCAAAAGTTCTCTGGACATTTTGTCTTGCAGATCTTTGGGATAATGTCTGGTTAAGAACGCCGTATCAATTGGCTTATGTTTGTCTGCAATCTTTTTTAACAGCGGCACGATACGTGCGCGGAGTTCATCAAAAAAGACATTGAGTTGATCAACTGTCATGCCATCTTCAAAATCGTCGATGTACAGGTTGTAAGGATGTCCTTCATAGCCTCTATATTCCGCAAATTTAAGTAGATAATCTATCACCTCAGTCAAGTACGGTTTAAACATTTCAAAATCCGACTTTTCCTTGGCATTTTCCCAGACCATTGCTGATTTGGAGATGAGCACGTTATATTTTTGGTAATCATCCAGAGGTATCTTTGTCATTTTATCATATTCTTTTTTTGAGTCAACGACCATTGTTCGATCAATGGCATCAAGCGCGTCCAAATTTTCCAATAAAAAGTTGAGATCGGCTTCCATTTCAGGGTTGACGAGTAACTTGTGTTGAAAACCACTGAGTACACCAACTGCCTTGCTTCTAGCATCTGAGCCACTCTTTGGTGCACCGGTTGATGCGTCCCAAAAGAGCATTGAAGTTGAGTAGCTTAATGCCATGATTTTTTGCTGTGTTTCTTTAAAACGATTTAAAGCGTCTTCGAATTTTATCATCCTTAAATTCTCCTCTCAAAACACAATCTTGCCTCATTTGTTAACACTCTACGATTATAACAAAATAATATTAGAGTTGAAACCTTTAAGTGAGTGTGATAGAATTTTATTTGAATTTTACAAGGAGG
>Ga0138256_10000097_pt1 | contig 99739 bp, 65 predicted proteins | sample KNB2016incub_MG_FD_105486 | JGI IMG/M metagenome (GOLD analysis project Ga0138256, IMG submission 105486) | Active sludge microbial communities from wastewater in Klosterneuburg, Austria - KNB2014incub_MG | ecosystem: Engineered > WWTP > Activated sludge > Unclassified | place: Austria... | reverse complement strand
GTAGTAGCTGTAGCCGCCGTAGACCTCGTCGTACGTGCCGAGGTGCGTACCGGCCAGGCCGTTGTACTTGCTCGTCACGTCCACGCCCGGGGTCGCGTCGCCGGGGCAGCTGCGGTGCACGTCGACCGCGAGCAGGCCGTCGCCGGAAGCGCGGACCATGTCGATGCCGTCGAACACGAGGCCCTCGTTGTAGGCCTTCTTGAAGCGGCGATAGTCGTCCGCGTCACCGACGACGTTGAAGAAGAGGACTTCGCAGACGTAGTCGCCCGTGATGTCGTCCTCGGGGATGACGTCGATGCCGTCCTCGGACAGCTGGCGGGCCGACAGCTTGAAGAGGATACCGCTCTTCGAGCCGGTCGGAACCTGCGCGCCGTAGAGGTTCCACGTGCTGCCGGGCTTCAGGAGGCCGGTGCACTCCACCTTCAGCGGGCCGGCGGCCTGCGGCGGGCAGAAGCCCGGCTCGCCCCAGGTCACGAGGGCCGCCTTGGCGTTCCGGCAACCCAGGTTCTGAACCTCGATCCAGCTCTCGCAGACGTCGTCCTGGCCCTGGAAGTTCAGGATCGGGAGGTGGACCTGCTTGCCGAGCTGATCGTTCGGCCAGACCGTGGGCGGGCACGGGAAGAACAACGGGGTCTCGTCGACGAACGTGTCGAGTTCGCCGGCGTCGACGATGCCGTCGTTGTTCACGTCGTCCCAGATGCTGCGGGAGACGAACAAGCCGCCAACCGAGCCGATGCCGTTCGGGAACGCAACCTGAAGGTTGATCGTGTCCGTCCCGCCAGCCGGGATGTTGAGGTCAGCCGAAGCCGTGCCGCCCAGCGGCGCGGTGCCCGGGACCTGGCCGGCGCCGACGGAGCCGGAGCTGATGCTCGTCACGACGACGGCGCCGCCGCGGACGCTCGTGAGCGTGACCGAGAACTCGGGCCGCCCGGGGCGGTCGAGGAGGTCACCGATGCCGAGGTTCTCGACGCCGATCGTCAGATTCGCGCGACCGGCCGTGCAGGGCAGGTTGATCGGATCCGCGAACGCGACCGGAAGCTCGGCGAAGACCGCCGTCGAGTCGCAGTTCGGCGTGCGGACCTGCATCGTGCCGGCGATGCCGGCCGTGCTCGACCAGTTCGACACGACGATCGTGTAGAAGCCGGGCGAGAGGCCGCCGATGTCGAAGCTCGACGCGAGGCCGTTGCAGTTGTCGTCAAAGCAGCCGCGCATGTTCACGCCGGGGTTGCCCGGGTTGAACGCGCCCTGGCCGCCGCCGGCCGACTGGTAGAGCTGCAGAACGGTGTCGTTGCTGTTCAGACAGGTGTCCACGTGGACGGTCTGACCAGGCGCGCCGACGAGCACGAACTCGAAGGCCTGGTACGACACGGTGGCCTGGATGGCGCATCCGGTCCTCGTGTAGGTGTTCCCCGTGGTGTTGTAGGGAACCTGCACCGTGGCGGGACCGCATGGCCCCTGCGCAGAAGCCGTCTGACCCGTCCACACTCCGAGCCCTGCAATCAGGACCGCAGTGAGAAGGGCCAGGAGCGGCACCCGCAATAACGTCTTGGTCATGAACGGAACCTCCTGGTAATCGAAAGCCGATTGGGGCTCAGCGCGGCGTCCGGTCGTCGATCGTTTCATCTTCCGTGACCGCCTTTGCAGTTCAGCCCGTCTATAAGCGACGGCCCAACGGGCAGAACCCGCTGATACCATCTCCTATAACGTGCCCCGCGCGGCGCAAGATACGGGCGGCGCTCATCGAATCTTCACCTGGTTCCGGCGCGCCGCTCACCCGGCGGCCGGGAGACACCACGGACCGGGAGACACCGGGGGCCGGGGGAAGTCGTGCAACAACCGAGGGGCCGGGGGCCCGTGCTACAATCGCCCGGCCTTGGGCACGGGAAGGGTAACGGCCATGGGTGAGCTCGTCATCGTCGCCACGCCGATCGGCAACCTCGAGGACATCAGCCACCGGGCGTTGCGCGTCCTCGGCGAGGTCGACCTCATCGTGGCCGAGGATACGCGCATCACGCGCCGGCTGCTCGCGCGGTACGACGTCCGCACGCCGCTCCAGAGCTTCCACGCCCACTCCTCCCCCGCCCGCCGCACCGCCCTCGTGGATCGCCTGGACACGCACCGGATCGCCTACGTGACAGACGCCGGCACGCCCGGCCTGTCGGACCCCGGCGCCGACCTCGTCGCGGAGGCCGTGGCCGCCGGCCACGACGTCGTGGCCGTGCCCGGGCCATCCGCCGTGACGACCGCGCTGGCGGTGTCGGGCATGGCGGCCCACAGCTTTACCTTCCTGGGGTTCGTCCCGCGCACCGCGGCGGCCCGCCGGACCCGGTTGGCTGGCGTGGCGGCGGTCGACCACCCGCTCGTCGTGTTCGAAGCGCCGCACCGCCTGCTCGCGACGCTCGACGCCCTTATCGCGGCGCTCGGCGACCGGCCGGCGGTCGTCTGCCGTGAGCTGACGAAGATGCACGAGGAGATCGTCCGGGGGCCGCTGACCGAGCTGCGCGCGCACTTCACCGAGCACGCGCCGCGCGGCGAGTTCACGCTCGTCATCGCCGGCCGGCCGCCCGGTCCGCCGCCGCTGTGGTCCGTCGAGGACGTCGCCGCGGCGCTCGCCGGCCGGCGGGCGGCCGGTTCCGGCGCGCGCGATGCCGCGCGGGAAGTGGCGGCGGCGGCGGGTTGGCCCGTGCGCGACGTATATAAGATGTGGGAGCATGATCGATGACGGGCGACGCCGATCCGATGGCCGCCCTCGTCGCCGCCCTACCCGCCCAGCTCAGCGCGACGCGCCGCCGGCTGGCCGGTTGGTCGCTGCCGGGCGGACCTCATCGTCCGCCGCACGCCGTCGCGGTGTGCGGCATGGGCGGCTCGGCGATCGCCGCCGACATCGTCGTCGGCGCGCTGGCGGATCGGGCGGCGGTGCCGATCGCCGTCGTCCGGGGCCCGCAGCTGCCTGCCTGGGTCGGGGCCGAGACGCTCGTCGTGGCGTCGAGCCATTCCGGCGCGACGGCGGAGACGCGGTCGGCCTGGGAGAACGCGCGCGGGCGAGGGGCTCGGATCGTCGTCGTCACGGCCGGCGAGGCATGGGCCGCCGAGGCGCGCGCTTCGGGCGCCGCGGTGATCGAGATCCCCGCCGGCGGGCCGCCGCGGGCCGCCCTCGGCCACGGGATCGCGGCGATCCTCGCCGTGCTCGAGGCGGCCGGTGTGATCCAACCGGGCTGCGACGCGGGCGCGGCGGCGGCGGCGCAGGCGGTGCTGGCCGGCGACGTCGGCGGCGCGCCGTCGCCGGCGGTGCTGGCCGACGCGCTCGTCGAGCGCGTGCCGCTCGTCTACGCCAACGAAGCGCTGGCGGCGGTGGCGCGGCGCTGGAAGGGCCAGATCAACGAGAACGCCAAGACGCTTGCCGTGACGGATACGCTGCCGGAGATGTTCCACAACACCGTCGTCGGGTTTGGCCACCCGGCCTGGCTGCCCGCGCAGGTGGTGGCCGTGTTCCTTGGCGCGCAGCCGGATGCGGTCGGATCGGCGGTCGGATCGGCGGTCGGATCGGCGGTCGGATCGGTCGACGCGCCCGACGCGCTCGAACGCCACGGCACCGCCGCCACGCTCGCGCTGCTCCGCGGGCGAGGCATCCCGGCATTCCAGATCACCGCGCCCCATCCGTCCGGCCTGGCAGCCGCCCTGTGGCTCGTCGCGTACGGCGACGTGCTCAGCCTGGCGCTGGCGGAGCGCTACGGCGAAGCGCCGACGCCGATCGCGGCGATCGACGAGCTGAAGCGGCGGGTACGGGAGGCCGCGCCGGGGAGCGGGTGACGCGGATCGCCGGCACGTTCCGACCTTGGCCGGAGTGGGCGATCGTCATTCTGGCCGGACAGGCATCGGGCGATTCGGCTCGCCTACGTCGACACCCACTGCGCCAACAGCACGGCCGGCCATCGCCGCGTGGGCGATGGCCGGCCGTGATCGTTCGTTTGTTGCGGCGAGAAAGGTGAACGCGGGGCGAACCCCTAGTACCCCGCCACTTGACCTGCCTGGGTTGCGGGGACTAGCGCCCGCCGGGCTTCTTCGCGACTTCGGGCACCTGGATGGGCTGGAAGCACGTGACGAAGTAGTCGTAGACGAACTGCACGTCGTCGAAGTTGACGGTGCCGTCGCCGTTCGTGTCGTACTGCGCGCAGCCGCCGGCAGCCTCGGCCTCGTTGCAGCCGGACGACTGGATGCGGCGCCAGAGCTCCATCATGTCCGACTTGCCGAGGAGGGCGTCGCCGTTGTAGTCGAAACGGCTCGTGGTGCACGCAACGGTGTCCGCAACCGGGCGACCCGGCACCTGTGCCGACGCGCTGTGCGTGCCGAGCGCGACGCCGATGATCAGCGCAATGCCGGCCAGCGCCAGCAGCTTCGTCGTTCGCATAATCCCTGCCTCCTTCAAGTGACTCGTCTTGGCAAAGTGTGAGCGTGAATGGAAACGCGTGTGGTGTCCATCCGTCCCGCGACAGCACGGACGGGGCGGGGGCCCGCCATCGTGACTGTTCTGGCTACTATAACGCATCCGGTGCACGATAGATACGTCGGGTTGCGGGTCGGTGGCGAACATGGCCGGGATCGGACGGAGGCTCGAGAGCGATGGAGAGTAGTGTTGCGCGCGGCCGATCGCTTGAACGGAGCGGTCGCACGATCGTCTGGATTGGACTGGTCAGCGCCGCGATCGCCGGCTGCGGCGGCGCGGGCGCGCCGATCGAACCGCCCGACGTGCCGTCGCTGGCCACGCTCGAGGCGCTGCGCTCGATCGACCCGGCGTTGTGCAGCCGGGCGGCGATGGCCGACCTCAGCACGCTCGTGGAGCGGTTCCCGGACGCCCCGGAAGTGCGCACGGCCCAGGTGGCGTACTACGAGCGCTGCGGCGAGTGGCAGGCACTGGCCAATCTCCTCGGCGCGATCCCGGCCGAGGCTCGCACCGAAGCGAACACCGCCGCGCTGGCCCGGATCCGGATCCGTTACCTACATCAGTTCGCCGAGGGCGAGGCGCTCGTCCGCCCGCTGCTCGAGGCGCACCCGACGAACATCGACTACGTCAGCCTGCTGGCGGCTGCCCTGTACTATCAACAGCGCTTTGCGGAGGTCACTCCGCTCGTCGACCGGCACTGGTTCGAGATCGTGGCCGCGCGCAACGTCGACATCATGACGATGCGCGGCGAGGCGTTCATGGAGGAAGGCAAGTCGGACCGCGCCATCCGGGTCCTGCGGGACGTGCTGGCGATCGACCCCCGCCATGCGTTCGCGCAGGGCGTGCTCGGCCGAGCGCTGGCGATCAGCGGCGACGACGCCGGCTCGGCGGCGGTGCTGGCCACGCTGGACGCGCAACGCGCCGCCGAAGAGGCGAGGTCGGCGGACACGACGTGGATCAACGACCGCCTGCTCGAGCTGCGTGAAGCGATGGCGGCCCGCCGCTTCGAGGAGAGCGAGCGCTTGGCTCGCTCGATGATCCCGCGCCTGCCTGAGGATCGGAAGCACGAGATGTACCGCACGCTCAAGGAAATCTACATCGCGCTCGGCCGGTTCCCTGACGCCGAGAAGGCCGTCGGCATCGCCGACGCGTTGGAGCAGGGCACCCCCGAGGCGGCGCTCGACACGGAGTTCGGACGATGAACCGCCACCGGAGGCGCTGTTCGCGACGAACGATGGTCGGCCTGCTGGCCGCACTGTTCTCCTCGATCGCCGCATGCGGGCCGAGCGCGGCGCCGAACGCGCCGGCGGCGGCGCCCGCCGCCGGGACGGCGACCGGCGGGCCGATGGCGGCATCGACGCTGCGCTTCGACGACGTCACCGCGGAGTCCGGCGTCGCGTTCACGCACGTCGCGACCTACACGTCGGCGAAGCTCATGCCCGAAATCATGGGCTCCGGCGTGGCGGTCGTCGACGTGAACCGCGACGGGGCGCCGGATCTCATCGCGATCAACAGCGGTGCGGCCGGCGCCGCGGAGCGACCGGCGGGCGCCGCGAACCGGCTCTACCTGGGCGACGGCAAGGGCGCGTTCCGCGACGCGACGGATGAATGGCGGCTGCCGAGCGCGGGCTACGGCATGGGCGTCGCGGCGGGCGACATCGACGGCGACGGTTGGACGGACATCGCGCTGACGGCATACGGCGACGGGATGCGGCTGCTGCGCAACACCGGGGCCGCGTTCGAGGACGTTTCGGGCGGCAGCGGGATCCCGGGCGATATCGGCTGGGGATCGAGCGCCGGGTTCTTCGACGCCGACCGCGACGGCGACCTCGACCTCTTCGTCGCGCGCTACCTGGAATACGACGATGCCACGGCCCAGCCGTGCTTCGAGGGCGGTATCCAGGTCTACTGCACGCCGCTCCTCTTCAAGGGGCAGTCCGACAAGCTCTTCTTGAACGACGGCCGCGGCGTGTTCACCGATGCCTCGGCCGAGGCCGGGATCAGCGCGCTGACCGCCAACGGTCTCGCCCTTTCCCTGGTGGACATCGACCGGGACGGCGACGTCGATGCGTTCGTCGCCAACGACATCAGCCCGAACCACCTCTGGCTGAACGACGGCGCCGGCCGCTTCACGGACAGCGCGCTGCGGGCCGGGGTCGCGCTCAGCTCGGACGGCCGGACCCAGGCCGGCATGGGCGTCGACGCCGGGGATCCGAACGGCGACGGGCAGGTGGATCTGGCGATCGCGTACTTCGAGAACGAGCCGCTCAGCCTGATGCGCCAGCGCACCGGACTCCTCTTCAATGAGGTGAACGACGCCAGCGGCATCGGCCAGTCGGCACGCGGCCGCCTGAAGTGGGGCACCGTCTTCCTGGACGCCGACAACGACGGCGACGAGGATCTGGCCGTGGCCGCCGGCCACATCTTCGACAACGCCGCCGACGTCCGGCCGGGCACGACGTTCGCCCAGTCGAACCTGCTCTACGAGAACGACGACCAAGGCGGCTTCAGCGACGTCAGCGCCGCCGCCGGTTCGGCCTTCACGGCGCCGTTCGTGAACCGCGGCCTCGCCACGGGCGATCTCGACGGGGACGGGTCGGTGGACGTCGTGTTCAGCCGGAACAACGGGCCGCTCGCGATCGGGCGGAACGACTCGGCCGGACGCGGCGGTTGGATCAGCCTCTGGCTCGAGGGCGCGGGCGGCAACCGCTCAGCGATCGGAGCGCGGATCAAGGCCGTGGTCGGGGACCGCGTGATCTACCGGCAGGTCACCGGCGCGGCGAGCTACCTCTCGGTGTCGGATCGAAGGGTCCACGTCGGGCTCGGATCAGCGGATCGGGCCGAAGTGGTGGCCATCCGCTGGCCCGACGGAACCGAGCAGGATCTGGGCGACGTCGCGGGCGGTGCGTTCTACCGCGTCGTACAGGGCGCGGCGCCGGAGCGCTACGTGCCGGGGGCCACGGTCATCGCCCCGTGACGGCGGCGCCTCGAACCGTCCTTGACACCCCCCGCTCGGGGGCTATACTGGCCCCCATGTACGAGACACTTGGTTCGCCGGTGTGATTGGCGTGGCGCCACCCGATTGTGGGGGCGCCCTTTTTTTCGCCCCTCTTCCATCCTCACGTGGGCGTCCCCCTTCCCGAACGGCGCCCAGCCCACCGCTGGCCTTGCGGCCGCGAGAAAGCAGGAGAGAGCGAGTCATGCTGCCCAGCACCTATGTCGCCGACGTGGAGAAGTCGATGCGCTACGCCCAAGAGCGTGAGCAGCGAATCGTCTTCAACAGCTTCAACGTTACGGTCGACGGTGACCACCGCGACCACAAGGTGGGCTACGACCACGGCCATTGGACCTGCGACTGCGAAGGGTTCGAGCACCACGGCCACTGCCCACACACGATGACGATGGAGCGTGTCCTCGGCGAGACGGTCACCATGGGCGAGATCAGCGCGCCGGTGGCGTAACCCCGGCGCGTCCGACCAGACACTCCGACAGTCACTCCGACAGTCACTCCGACAGTCACAACGCACCTTCCCGGCGGCCGCACGAGCGGCCGCCGGCGACGTTAACGCGGCCTCGGCAATAGAGGCCGTATGCTATGATGGCCGGCCGCTCATGACCCACCCCCCCACGCCTCCCCCACCCCGCGCGCCGCGCGCCGCCGGCCGCACCGGCAGCGCCGTGCGCCTGGCCGTCGGCGTCGCGATCAGCGCCGTGTTCGTGCTGTACGCCGTGCGCGGCCTCGAGCTCGACGCGTTCGCCCGGCACGTGGCCGACGCGCACTACATCTGGCTCGTGCCGGGAGTGGCGGTCTACTTCGTCGGCGTCTGGGCGCGCACGTGGCGCTGGCACACGATGCTCAACCACCTCGTCGACGTCCCGATGCGGCGGCTGTTCCGGTTCGTCTGCATCGGCTACATGGGCAACAACGTCTATCCGGCCCGCGCCGGCGAGGTGCTCCGCAGCTACGTCCTCAAGCGCGAGACCGGCGTCCGGATGAGCGCCAGCCTGGCCACCGTGGTCCTCGAGCGTCTGTTCGACGGCCTCACGATGCTGGCATTCGTGTTCGTCGCGCTGCCGTTCGTCCGCTTCGAGTCGGACGCGCTCGAGAAGTATCGGCCGCTGATCGTCGTCTGCACCGTGCTGTTCGTCGGCGCGCTCGTCACGTTCCTGTTCCTCGCCGGCCGGCCGGACCGCCTGCGCCGCCTCGCCGGCCCGTTCGTCACGCTCGGCGCGGCGGTGCTCGGCATGTCGCGCCGCCGCTCGGCCGACGGGGCGCACGCCGACCAGCTGTGGGGCGTCGTCGATCGCTTCACCGAGGGCCTCGAGAGCCTCTCGGGCCGGCGTGAAGTGCTCATGCTCTTCGCTACGAGCGTCGTCATCTGGCTGTGCGAGACGATGAAGTACTGGTTCGTCATGCATGCCTTCCCGGAGATGCAGGTCAGCTTCATCACGCTCATGCTGATGAACGGCATCGTCAACCTGGCCACGACGATTCCGGCCGGGCCCGGCCATATCGGGACGTTCGATGCGCCCGGCATCGCCGTCCTGACCGCCGCCGGCGTCGCGCAGTCCGTGGCGACGGCCTACACCGTGGTCCTGCACGTGGCCCTCTGGTTCCCGATCACGCTGCTCGGCGCGTGGTACCTTTGGCGCTCGCACGTCAGCCTGCGGCAGGCGAACGCGGCGATGGTGGGCGACGACGGGTCGGGCGGCGAAGGGTCAGGTGGCGACGGATCGGGCGACCGGGAAACGGACGGCCGGGGGGCGGGCACGAGCTCCGCTGCGGCCGGATGAGCCGACCCGGATGAGCCAACCTCTGCCCCTGCCCCTGCCCCAGCCTCCGCCCGCGTCGGCGTCGGCGTCGGGCCGCTCCGTTGCCGTGATCGGCGCCGGGTTCGCCGGGCTGAGCGCGGCGTGGGATCTGGCCGCCGACGGCTGGTCGGTGACGGTGTACGACGGGGCCGCGCACCCCGGCGGACTGGCCGGGGGCTTCCGCGACGGGTCGTGGGAGTGGCCGCTGGAGCACTACTACCATCATCTCTTCCAGACGGATCGCGCGATCATCGGCCTGGCCGAGGAGATCGGCTTCGCCGATCGCCTGCAGACGCTGCGCCCGGTCTCGGCATCGTTCTACCGCGGCAAGGCCTACCCGCTGGACGGCGTCATCCCGATCCTGACGTTCCCGGGCATGCCGTTCATCGACCGCGTTCGGATGGGCGCCGTCGGTGCCTACCTCAAGCTCACGCCGGACTGGCGCTCGCTCGAAGACGTGACCGCGGCCGCATGGGCCCGGCGCTGGATGGGCAAGCGCGCCTACGCGGCCGTCTGGGAACCGCTGCTCCTCGGCAAGTTCGGCCCCGAGCACTACGAGCACGTGCCGATGAGCTGGCTTTGGGCCCGCCTGCACGCCCGCTCCTTCAAGCTGATCTACGTCGCCGGCGGCTTCCAGGCCTACGCCGACGCCCTGCGGCGCGCCGTCGAGGGCCGCGGTGCCGCCGTCCGGCTGTCCACGCCGGTGAAGGGCATCCGCCGAACGGATGCCGGCCTGGCGGTGGCCGCCGGCGACGGCGAGGCGACGTTCGACGCGGTGGTGGCCACGACGGCGCCGCACGTGCTGGCCCGGCTGGCGCCCGACCTGCCGGCGGACTACGCCGGCCGGCTGGCCGACCTCGAGCATCTCGGGGCGGTCGTGTTCGTGCTCGCGCTCAAGCAGCAGCTCATGACGGACGGCACGTACTGGCTGAACCTCGACAAGCGCGAGATGCCGTTCCTGGCGTGCGTCGAGCACACGAACCTCATCGATGCGGCCCATTACGGCGGTGATCACCTGGTCTACATGGGCGACTACCTGCCGCCGGACCACCCCGCCTTCACGATGTCGCACGACGACCTGCTGGCCCAGTGGCTGCCGGCGCTGCAGCGGATCAACCCGGCGTTCCGCCCGGACTGGGTCCGGACGTCGTGGCTGTCGCGGGCGGCGTACGCCCAGCCCGTCGTGCCGTGCGGCTTCTCGGCCCACGTCCCGCCCCTTGCGACCCCGGTGCCCGGGCTTTTCCTGGCATCGATGAGCCAGGTGTACCCGTGGGACCGGGGCACGAACTTCGCGGTCGACATCGGGCGGCGGGTCGCGGCGGCGGTGGCGGCGGATGCGGTAACGATGCGCTGACGTCGCGCCCAGTCGTTATGACAACCAATGAGGACTTCGTCGCCACGCTCCGTATAATCCCGCGCCGATTCGCCGGACGAGGAGCGAGGTGCGGGTTGAACGAGTTGTTGTACATCGATAGCGCCCTGGATCGGGCCGCCAAGCGGCGGTTCGAGCACCTCGGCCACGCCGACATCGTCATCGGGCTGCCGACCTACAAGAACACCCGCACGATCGCGCACGTCCTGAACGCGCTCGCGGCGGGGGTCGTCGAGCACTTCCCGGACAAGCGCGCCCACATCGTCGTGGCGGACGGCGGGAGCACGGACGACACGCTGGCCATCGCCGGCGGTGTCGCGCTGCCGTCTTCGGTGACGCTTTCGACGCTGCAGTACCAGGGGCTTACCGGCAAGGGCAGCGCGATCCGGGCGATCATGGAGGCCGCGGCCATGCTGACCGCCTCGGCCTGCGCCGTCGTCGACGCCGACGTCCGATCGATCAACCCGACCTGGATCGAGCGCCTCGTCGGCCCGATCCTGGCCGGCGAGGCGGAGTACGTCAGCCCGATCTACACCCGCGACCGCCACGAGGTGACGATCAACGACATGATCGCCTACCCGTTTACCCGGATGCTGTACGGCGTCGACCTGCGGCAGCCGCTCGGCAGCGAGATCGCGATGTCGCCGCGTGCCTGGCAGACGTTCCTCGACAAGGACGTCTGGGAGACGGACGTGGCCCGCTTCGGGATCCACATGTGGATGGTGACGCTGGCGATCAACAGCGGCTGGCGACTCTACCAGGCGCCGCTCGGCACGAAGACGCATGACTACAAGGACCCGACGGTGGGCTTCGAGCCCAAGTTCATGCAGGTGACCGGCACACTGTTCCGGCTGATGTCGTTCTACCGCCGCGTCTGGCCGGACGTGAAGGGCGCCTACCGCGTGCCGGTGTGGGGGACGCTGACCCAGCTCCCGCCCGAGCCGATCCCCACGACCCGCCAGACGCTCTGGGACGGTTTCCTGAAGGGGCTCAAGCGCTACCGGCGCAACCTGAGCGCGATCCTGAGCGAGGAGCAGCAGGCCGTCGTGGCCGAGCTCTCGACGAGCGACCAGCCGCGCTTCCCGCCGGACGCCTGGGCGCGCATCGTCATGGACTTTGCCGTGGTGTACAACCGTGGCGAGGGCGATCCCGACAAGGTGGCGCTCTCGCTGCTGCCGCTCTACTACGCCCGCAAGGCGTCGCTCCTGCAGGAACTGGAAGGCCAACCGTGGACGGCGGTCGAGGAGGCCATCGCCCGGCAGGCGGACATGTTCCTCACGAACAAGCCCTACCTGTACCAGCGCTGGTCGTCGTACATGCCGTGGCAGTCGGCGATCGGGTGACCCCTATCCGTCAGCGCCTTCGGCGCTGCCACCTTTCCCCACCGGAGGTGGAGAAAGGATGCTTCCAGGTTCGGGCACCGCGTGTTGGCCGAGGACCTGAACACCCAGGCCACTTCGCGAGCTTCGGTTCCGCGAACGTTGGCAGCGCCGGCCTCCATCCTCCGCTAGGGACGCACCGTCCTCTCCAGCGACAGCTGGGGAGGACAGGCGCGCAACGCGCGCCGGGAGGGGTTGCGAGGGCAGTCCCAACCGACCCGTTTATTCCGGCATCCCGCGCTGCTCCTCGAGATCGAACTCCCAGTACCCCGGACCCGTCAGGAAGTAGTCCGCGTTGATCTTGGTCATGTGCTCCTGGTCGGCCGGAACGTCGGGCTCGGGGAAGATTGCCTCGGGCGGGCAGACCGGCACGCAGGCGCCGCAGTCGATGCAGACGTCGGGGTCGATGTAGAACAGCGGGTACTCGACGTTGCCCTTGGGCGACGGGACGATGCAGTCGACGGGGCAGACTTCGACGCAGTCGCCCTCGCGCGTGCAGAGTTCGGTGATGATATAGGCCATGGCCGGATCCTTCTCGTGCCGATTCGGTAGGCCCGAATTATACGCGACTCTCCCCCGCCGTGCTCGGATCAGCCGCCGATCAGCCGCGGGCCAGCGCCTGCAGCGCGGCGCGCACGTGGTCCTCGACGGTGGCCGCCGCATCGAGCCCGGCGGACGCGACGGCCCGGCGCGCCTCCGCCGGCGTGTAGCCGAGCGCGGTCAGCGCGGCGATCGCGTCCGCCTGCGCGCCGCCGGCGCCGAAGCCCCCGTCGCCCCACCCCCCGCCGCCGGCGGGCGCGAACGGCAGCCCGGCCACCTTGCCCTTCAGCTCGAGGACGATCCGCTGCGCGATCTTGCGCCCGACGCCCGGTACGCCGACGAGCGCATCGACGTCCTCGGCGGCGATCGCCGACTGGAGCGTCGTTGCGTCGAACGTCGAGAGCATGGCCAGCGCGACGCGCGGTCCGATGCCGCTGACGGTCTGGACCAGCTGGAACGCGGCCAGCGTCGCCGCATCGAGCGCGCCGTAGAGCGTCAGCTCGGCCTCGCGGACGTGCAGATGGGTGTGCAGCGCCACCGCGTCGCCTTCCTGTCCTGCCGCGGCGAGGACGGGCAGCGGAACGTAGACGCGGTAGCCGACGCCGCCGACGTCGACGACGAGCGCATCGGACTCCACTGCGGCGATCCGGCCACTCAGGCGGGCGATCATGGGCGGGATTGTAACCCGATCGGCGGCGCCGCGGGCGCGAATCCTCGAAGCGGCGCCGCGGGCGCAAATCCTCTCGGCGCCACCGCGGGCGCGAATCGTCATCGTTTCGACCATGGTCGGTCATGGGATCGCCCGCACTACGTCATGGATCCGCCCGAATACGGTCATGAACCTTAAAAATCGCTTGACGGCCGGCCGGCCGCCGGGTTATACTCGCGCATCGCCGCGACCTGCCATCTGCCCGGAAGGGCGGGCGGGCTCCCTGAAGGGAGCGGATAGCATTGGTTCCTGATGGAGATGTCGATGCCAGCGTGCGAGACGCGCTGGAAGGCCTCGTCCGCCTCGGCGCCGGCCGGGGCTACGTCACCGAGTCCGAGCTGTCCGAACATCTGCCCGAAGCGGAGGATGATCCCGGCATCGCGTCCTGGTGCCGTGCCTGCCTCGACGCCGCCGATATCGAGATCGTTGCCGACGAGGTCCTGCCGTCGGACGAGATGATCGCCGAGGTGGCCGAGGACCTCGAGGGCGAGTTGACGCTGGACGATCTGGTCAGCGCGCGACCGGCCAGCATGGACGGGATCGAGGACGACGACAGCGTCAGCCTGTATTTCCGCGAGGTCGGCGCCGTGCCGCTCCTCACGCGGGAGGAAGAGGTCGCCCTGGCGAAGCGCATCGAGCGGGGCCGGGGGGCCGGCGAGGAACTCGGCTGCCCGGATCTTTGCGCGGCCCGACGGCGGGTGCTTCAGCGCGCGCGGCAGGAAGGCAGCGCGGCCTGGGATCACCTCGTGAAGGCGAACAGCCGGCTCGTGATCAGCATGGCCAAGAAGTATCGCGGCCAGGGCGTGCCGTTCCTCGATCTCATCCAGGAGGGCAACGTCGGGCTGATGAAGGCGGCCGACAAGTTCGACCACCGCCGCGGCTACAAGTTCAGCACGTACGCCACGTGGTGGATCCGGCAGTCGATCACGCGCGCCCTCGCGAACCAGGGGCGGACGATCCGCGTGCCGGTGCACATGAGCGACCGGATCCGCAAGCTCTTTGCCATCGCGCAGGCGATGGAGCAGGACCTCGGACGGCGGGCGACGCCGGCCGAGCTGGCGAGCCGGATGGATGTGCCCGAGCTCAAGGTCCGGCAGATGCTCAAGGCCGCCCGGCGGTCCCTGTCCCTCGAGAAGCCGGTGGGCGACGACCTGGACTCCGAGCTTGGCTACTTCATCGAGGACACGCATGCGCCGGACCCGCTCGAAACCGCGGCGTTTGCCCTCATGCAGGTCGACCTCGACGACGTCCTGCTCTGCCTGACGGCCCGCGAGGCACGGATCGTACGGCTGCGCTACGGTCTGGACAACGGCCAGCCGCTCACGCTCAAGGAGGTCGGGCGCAAGTTCAACCTCACGCGCGAGCGGATCCGGCAGATCGAACAGGAGGCGCTGCTCAAGCTGCGCCAGCCGCACCGGCAGGAGCGCTTGCTGAGCTATCTCCGGTAGTCCCGCCGAGCGGACGCGGACCCGCCGAAAGCGCCGACCCGTCGAAGGAACATGCTTGCGGCCCACCGTCTTGCGGCACACTGTGACGTGCACGAACGGCGCAACGATGACAACATCGTGTCGGGCTCTAACTCGCCGGCCGTGCGGTGCGTTGGGCTCTCCACACCAGGTGGTACCGCGGCGCTGCCGCGATCGTGATCTTCATCTGGCTCGATATCGAGCGTCAGCGATCCCGTAGGGAAGGAGAACGCCATGAAACTGGACCGGCGTCAGTTCCTCCGCGTCGGCGGCGCCGCGGCAGCCGCCGCGGCCACCGGTGCCGCGTTGGCGCCCGAGGTGGAGGCCGCCACCCGGCCGGCGCGCCGTTGGAGGGCCAAGACGAGCGCCGAAATGCCGGCGCCCGATCTCGAGACGCTGCTCCTCACGCGTGCCGCCTTCGGCCCGCGGCCGGGGCAGCTCGAGCACGCGCGCCAGATCGGCGGCATGAAGTGGCTCGAGGAGCAGCTGGACTACGAGAACATCGACAACTCGGAGGTCGAGGAGCTGCTGCTCAACCGCCTGCCGACGCTCAACTGGTCGAACAAGCAGTTCCTCGATCTCGACGAGCGCGGGCAGGGCGTGCGCGAGCTCATGCAGGCGACGATCTTCCGGATGGTCTACAGCCCGCGGATGCTGCACGAGGTGATGGCCGAGTTCTGGAGCGATCACTTCAACGTCAGCATGGAGACGAACAACGTCCGGTACTTCAAGTCCGTCGAGGACCGTACCGTCATTCGGAAGCATGCGCTCGGCAAGTTCAAGGATCTCCTGACGGCCGACGCCCAGAGCCCGGCGATGCTGGACTACCTCGACAACGCGGTGAGCACGAAGCGCCAGCCGAACGAGAACTACGCCCGCGAGATCATGGAGCTCCACACGACGGGCGCCGCGGTCAACGGCTACCCGTACTCCGAAGAGGACATCAAGCAGGTCGCCAAGTGCTTCACGGGCTGGACGATCGACAACCGGGCGAACGCCCCGACGCGCGGCAACTTCATGTTCAACCCGGACACGCACGACAACAGCACGAAGACGGTGTTCGGCGAGCAGATCGCGGCATCGCTCGGCGACGATGACGGGCGCATCGTCATCGATCTGCTGTGCGCCCACGACGCGACGCCGCGCTACATCGCCCTCAAGCTGGCGCGGCGCTTCGTGTGCGACGATCCGCTGACGGACGCGCCGCAGCTCGTCGAGCGCGTGGCCAGCGCGTTCGAACGGTCGGACGGCGACATCCGCGACACGCTGAGCGCGCTGTTCACCTCGCGTGAATTCGGCAGCTCGTTCAACAACTTCGGCGGCCGGCTGTCGCGCCCGACGGACCTCATCGTCCGGATGCTGCGCGTCTCGGGCCTGCCGATGGACAAGTTCACGATCGGGCAGAACGCACCGGTCTTCAACCGGATCAACTACGCCCTCGGGCGCATGGGCCACCTGCCGTTCTACTGGTCGACGCCGGACGGCTATCCCGACGTGAAGACGGCCTGGGCGGCATCCGGCGTCATGCTCATGCGCTGGAACGTCGGCCTGGCGATGTGCGGCGTCGGCGCGGGCAGCGGCATGGGCGCGCGGATGGTGGACAACTGGACGCCGTTGACGGCCGAGGGCGTGCAGACGTCGTTCGCCACGGCCGGCGAGGCCGTCGACTACTGGACGGAGCGGCTGCTGCACCGCGCGCTCCTGGCCGAGGATCGACAGCAGATCGTCGGGTACCTGACGAACGGCGGGACGGACGGCACGCCGTTCGCCGGCGTGGCCAATCGGCTGCCGTATGCGGTGGCCATGATCTTCGACAGCCCGTACTTCCAGTGGCGCTAGGGAGGTCACGATGAGCTTTTCGCGACGCACGTTCCTCCAGCGAGGTTCCCTCCTGGCCGCCGGCACCGCCGCGTGGCCGGAGTGGATGCCGCGGCTGGTCTTCCGCAACACCCAGACGCCGGCCAAGGGCGACGTCCTGGTGGTCATCTTCGCCCGCGGCGGCTACGACGGCCTGAACATGGTGGTGCCGCTGCAGGACTTCGGTCGGTACCGCGAGATGCGCCCGACGGTCCACATCCCGGCGCCCGACGATTCGAACACGCCCAGCAACCTGCGATCGGTGAACCTGGACGGCAACTTCGGGATGCACCCGGCGCTGGCGCTGTCCGGTCAGGGCCGCTGGAAAGAGCACTACGACAACGGCCTGCTCGGCATCGTCCACGCCGTCGGCATGGACGACGCGACGCGCAGCCACTTCGACGCGCAGGACTTCATGGAGCGCGGCACGCCGGGTGAGAAGAAGCTGAACACCGGCTGGCTCGGGCGCCATCTGACGAGCATGCGCAGCCAGAACAACTCGCCGTTCCGCGCGGTGGGCATGGGCACGATGCTGCAGGCGGCGCTGCGCGGCCCGGTGCCGGCGGTGACGCTGCAGAGCATCGCCGACTTCCACCTCCAGGGCGACACGCGCGAGGTGGCGCGCTTCCAGCAGCAGCTGGCGCAGCTCTACAGCGGCGAGGGCTGGCTGGACGAGCAGGGTCAGTCGACGTTCGCGGCGCTGGACATGCTCTCCACCAAGATCGGCAGCGGGACGTACATGCCGTCGAACGGCGCCCGCTACGGTCAGAACGGCTTCCACCAGGGCATGATGCAGATCGCGCAGCTGGTGAAGGCGGACGTCGGCCTCGAGGTCGCGTGCATCGACGTCGGCGGCTGGGACACGCATGCCAACCAGGTGACGCCGGGCGCGACGGCGCAGGGCGGCATGGCGAACAACATGCTCCAGCTGGCGCAGGGCGTGACCGCCTTCATGACCGACCTGCAGGACAACTTCGATGCCCGCGAGAAGGACAAGCAGGGCGTGACGATCGTCCTGATGAGCGAGTTCGGCCGCCGCGCCTTCGAGAACGGCGGCTACGGCACGGACCACGGCCACGGCAACGTGATGTACCTCATGGGCCGCGGGATCAACGGCGGCAAGGTGCACGCCGACTGGCCGACGCTGGCCGAGGACAAGCTGGACCGCGGCGATCTGGCCGGCACGACGGAGTACCGCGACGTCCTGGCCGAGGTGCTCCAGAAGCGCTGCGGCAACGAAGCGGTGACCGAGGTCTTCCCGGGGCACACGTTCAACTTCATCGGCGTCGCCACGCCGCTGGGCACGGTGGTGGAACCGCCGACGGCGGTGCCGGTGGAGCCGACGGCCGTGCCGACGGCGGTACCGCAGCCGACGGATGTGGTGCCGGTGCCGGCGAAGAACACGGTGTATCTGCCGGTGGGGTACAAGGGATAGTGGGGTACAAGGGATAGTCGGCCGGGCGCGTCGGATGTAACGACGGAGCGCACTGCCGCCGATCGCCGCAAACAGACAGGGGGCACCTTCGGGTGCCCCCTGTTTTCGTACCTGCCGCATGGGGGCAGGTCAGGCACGAACCCGCCGAGGGCGGGCCAAGCGTCGTCGGCCGCGAGGACGAGACGCGCCGCCGGACACGTCGGTGCATGTCGGGGCGGTCAAGGTGGCGCGCTGTCGATTCCACGGTGGATGGAGGGACAATCCACTGTGGTTCAGCGCCAGATCACTGTGGTTTGGCGCTAGATCACTGTGGTTTGGCGCTGGATCACAGTGATCTGGCGCTGAACCACTGGTTCTTTCGGGGCAGTACTGGCGCGATGAGACAACTTTGCGACAGCATCGAGATGAATTGCGCATCGCCTGGCACGACTTTGGATGGTGGCCTGGTGGGATCCGATCTTCGTTGGAGGCGGTCCCTTGCGAGTCCGACGTGATCAGGCCGTGTGATCACGTCGCCCTGGTTTGTCACGACGCAATTGCGACAACCGCCGCCGTCGGCCATCAAAAGACTCCCAGGCGCCTTCGATTTTGATGCAGCGGATGGATATACTGCGCTTGGCCGAAGCTGGCTGGCTGAACATGACCGAAACCGGCCGGAGAACGGCCGGACATTGCCGCTGGGGATGCCACGATGTCACTACGCCGCTGGGTACGCGTCACGGTCGTCGCAACGTGCAGTACGCTGGCGATCGCGCCGGGCACGGCGGACGGCACCTGTTGTCCGGTCGCGGTCACGGCCGCGACCGTGCTTCAGGAGCCGGCCGCCGATCGTCCGGCTGCCGGTGGACCGTTGACGGACACGGACAGCGGCAACGTGATCGTCGTCCGCCCCGACCCGGCGGGCGGGATGTGGGCGGGCGGGTACGGCGGCGTGCTGCACTGGACGGCGGCGGACAGCCGGCCGGCGCTGTACACGGTGGCGGACGGCCTCCTCGACAACTGGGTGTTCGACGTCGCCGCCGTCGAGGACGGCACGGTCTGGGTCGGGACGGCGTCCGGCCTGTCGAAGCGGTCGGCGGACGGGGCATGGTCGGACGAGACGCCGCCGCCGCCCAACCCGGACGATGTCTACCAGCGGTGGGCGCAAGCCGTGCTCCCGACGCCGGACGGCGGGCTGTGGGTGGCCATGGGCCGGGGCGGGCTGCACCGCCGGACGCCCGACGGGCGCTGGCAGTTCGTAGCGCTGACCGGCCTCGACACCGGGATGCGCGACGACGTCCGCTCGCTCGCCCTGGCGGCGGACGGCTCGTTGTGGATCGGCGGCATGGCCAGCGGCGTCGTCCAACGCCTGGCGGGCGGCACGTTTGTACCGCACGTCCACCCCGATCTCGCCCGCGTGTTTCGCATCGCCCTCGGCGCGGACGGCAGCGTCTGGTTTGCCGGCCGCCGCGGCCTCGTGCACCGCAGCCCGGACGGGTCGCTGCGCACGTTCAACCCGGCGACGACCGGCGGTGCCATGCCGTACATCGAGGTCCGTGACGTCGCCGTCGACAGGGCGGGCGCGGTCTGGATCGCGCACGTCCACGATTGGTCGAATCGGCCCGGCGGCAGCGGCCTGAGCCGGTACGACCCGGCCACCGACGCGTGGCGGACGTTCACCGCGGCCGACGGGCTGCCGGACGAGCGGGTCGTGTCGGTGACGCTGGACGGCGACGGCGCGGTGTGGGCCGGAACCGTCGGCGGCGCGGTCCGCCTCGATCCGTCGCGGCTGACCTGGCAGGCCGCCGCGCTCGGAGGGGAGCCGCGCGTGCCGATTCCGGCCCAGTTCGTGGCGCAGGGGCCGGATGGCTCGGTGTGGATCGCCGGCTACGACGGCGCGGCGCAGCGCCGGGCGGACGGCACATGGCGCGTGTTTCGTTCCGAGCTCGCCCACCGGCGCGTGAACTGCATCACGTTCGATGCGGACGGCAACGTCTGGTTCGCCACGTGGGGCGGCCTGTCGCGCTGGACGCCGTCGGACGAATCCTGGCTGCACGTCCGCCGCACCGACCTGCCGGGCAAGCTCCTCTCGAACGGGATCTGGTGGGTCGAGGTCGACGGGGCAAACCACGTCTGGGCGGCCACGCAGGGCGGCGGCGTCGTCGAGCTGACGGCCGACGGCCAGTGGATCGCCACGCACACCTACGACAACACCGTGCAATCGCTGCGGTCGAACGTCGCCTGGGTCGTCGCGGCCGACGATCGCGGCAGCATCTGGGTGGGCACGGAGAAGGGGCTCAGCCGCCGCTCGCCGACCGGCGTGTGGGAGTCGCTCGTCGAGAACTTTCCGGTCGGCGCGATCGCGTTCGAGCGGGACGACGTGATCTGGATCGGCGGCGCGGGCTCGGGCGGGGCGCGGCGCTTGTCGCCGGACGGCTTCGGCACGAGCATGCCGATCGCCGGGGGGCTGCGCGATGCGTCCGTGCAGAGCATCGCCGTGGACTCGATGCAACGGGTTTGGTTCGCCACGCGCCGCGGCATCGCACGCCTTTGGCCGGACGGGACGTGGGATCACTTCGACGGCGCGCAGGGCCTGGCCAGCGCCTGGTCGAACGGCGTCATCATCGACGGCGACGCCGGCGAGGCCTGGGTCGCCACGTTCGGCGGCGTGTCGCGCGTACCGATCACCGCCGACTTCGTGTGCCCGCCGGCCGCGCCCCTCGCGCCCGGCGTGCCGACGAACGGCCAGATCGACTCGCCGCGCGACGTCGAACGGTACTGGTTCGAGGTGGCCGAGCCGTACAGCGAGGTCTCGATCCGGGTGAGCGACCCGTCCGACCTGCTGACGGTGACGGCCACGCGCAGCTGCAACACGATCGGCTCCGGCACCGGCCGGCACATCGGCTCGGGTACCGGGCGGCACATCGGCGCCGAGCGATCGCTCGTCCTGCCGGTCGAACGGAGCACTGGGCGGATCTTCCTCACCGTCGAGACACGGGCGGTGAACGTGTCGGCGCCGCTGACCTACAGCCTGTCCGTCGACATTCGGCCGCCGGATCCGGCACAGGTGAACGTGCTGGCCCTCAGCGACGATGCGGCGCTGCGCTTGGGCTTCGCGGGCGCCGACAACCCGCACGGCGATGCGCAGTGGGCCCGCTTGGCGCAGGCACGCGAGCAACTGCTGGCCGCCCCGCACGTGCGCGGTCGGCTGATCGACCTCGGCGCCATCGACGAGCCGGACTTCGCAGCAGCCCGCCAGCACTGGCTGAGCGGGTCCGGCACGCCGGCGGCCGCCAACCGCTACGCCGCCGCGATCCAGCACTGGCTGCAGGCGGAACGAGAACGGTCGCCCAGCGCGCGTGCTGTCCTGCTCATCGGCGACGACGCGACGATCCCGCATGCCCGGCTGGCCGATCACCCGCGGCCCGGGCTGGCCGGCGCGTGGACCCATGAGAGCGATTACCTGTCCGACAGCGGCATCGCCGCGGACTCGGCCATCGGCCGCGCACTGGCGCTGGACCTGATCCTCTCGGACGATGTCTACGCGACCGCCGATCCGCTCTGGGTGGACGGCCAGCCGTTGGCGCCGCCGTCCTGGCCGGTCGGCCGGATCATCGGCCTGCCGGACGACATGGCCGGCCTGATGACCGCGTTCGCGGCCGACCCGGCGAGCGCGCGCCTCGACCGGAGCCTCGTCGCCGGCTGGGACTTCATGGACGATGCAGCCACGGCCGCCGCGGACGCGCTCGGCCACCTCCGTGCGCCGGACGATCACGTCTCGCTGACCGGCGCGGCATGGGACGGGCAGCGGCTGGCGTCTCTGCTGCAAGGGGCGTGGCCCTTCACGTTCCTGGCGATGCACGCCGATCACCGCCGCCTGACCGGCCCCGACGGGCAGGTCGTCGACGCCCGCGCGCTGGCCGCGAACGCCTCGCCCAGCGGCGCCGGCGTCGCGCTGGCCTGCCACAGCGGCCTGCACGTGCCGGACGGCGATGACGACGGCGGCGCGGGCGACCTGCCCGAGGCCTGGCTGAAGCGCGCGTATGCGTTCGTCGGCAGCACCGGTTGGGCGTACGGCTTGCGCGGTGCGGTCGGCTACGAGGAGCGGCTGCTCGTCGACGTCACCCGGCGGCTGGCGAGCGGCGCGGACGCCACGCTCGGCGATGCGCTCGTCAGCGCCAAGCGCAACTACCACCTGACCCACCCGCTGGACCGCTTCCACTACAAGACCCGGGTCGGGACGATCCTGTTCGGGCTGCCGCTCGTCAGCCTCAGGCCGGCGGACACGGCGCCGCGGCCGGCCGCGCCGGACATCGCGCCCGTGCGCCGGGAACGCCGACCGATGGACGCCGCGGACGCCCGGACCGTGGCCGCCGGCGCCCGCCTCGCAGCCGCCGGCGGAGCGATCGCGGAGCGCAAGGAGTGGCGGCTCGGCACGACGCGGCCGCAGCGGGTGGACACCGCCGACGGCAGCTTCTACAGCTTCTCCGGCGCGCTGCCCTATGCCGAGGCCGGCCAGGTCCTGCAACCCCAGATCATCACCGAGGTCGGAGACCTGGACGTCGATGTCCGCCGTCTGGCGCCGCACGGCATCGTGCTCGTCGAGGCCCGCTACCGCGAGGTGCCGCTCGCCGACCCGCTCGTGCCGACGACCGGCGTCCTGGGTCAGGGTACGGCTGTTCAGCCCGCCGGCGCTGCGCTGGCCAGGGCCGCGCTGTCCAACGCCGCCAGCGGCCCATGGCAGCCGCCGCTCCTGGCGACGCTGCGGACCCTCACGACAACCGTCGCCGCAGGCGTCGAAGCGCGCGCGGCGGTCGATGGGCGCGCGCTGTGGCGGTTCGGCCAGTACCACGCCGACCGGCAGGTCGAACGGCTGTACCACGTCCTGATCGCCGACACGTTCTACTCCGACGCCGCGGACCACAGGGCGCCGGCGATCCTCGGCATCGACGTCCGCACGGCGGCCCGGACGACGACGCTGACGATCACGGCCGACGACGGCGCGGCCGCTGCTGACGGCGCGGCGCCGTCCGACGCCGCGGGCGTCGAGCGGGTGGTGCTGGCGTGCGACGACGGGCGCGGGGCGTGGCGGCAGGTGGAGGCGCGGCGGGCTGCGGGCTTGACGTGGTCGGCCGTCGTCGCCGCCAGCGACGGGTGCATCGTGCATGCCGTGGACGCCGCGGGGAACGTCGGGGGCGACGCGGACGGCGAACCGGTGTGGGTTGGACCGGCGGCGGCGCAGGGGATGGCGTGGCTGCCGGCCGTGATCCGCAGCGCGGAGGTCGTGCCGCCGGGGCCGTGAGGGTGCGGGCGGCGGACATGCGGTGGAACCGGTTGCGCGATGGCGCAGCGACGGGCACAATCGGCCCTCGCGATCGTCCAACAGTCCCCGCCGCGAGCCGCGCGTGACCAAGCTGTCCGTGACCCCCTATCACGTACGTGAGGCCTTGGCGGCCATTCGCTACGCACGCTCGCTGGCGGGCAGTCCTTTGACGTCGCTCGCGCTCGTAGGCGAGCGATTGCGGAGTGAGGGGCTCTCCGATTCGCCGGAGGCCCGCGAATGGGCGCTGGCGACGGTGATCAAGACGATGATCCTGGAGCATTTGGCGCGGCTGCGCGGCTGGGACGCGCCGCTGGACGGTCTCAGCCTCGCGCAGGAGCGCGACCTCCTCGAGGCGGACTTTGCGGTCGGGCATGCGGATCGCGAGGCCTGGAGCATCCTGTACTATCGCTTCATCTCGGAGGCGGGGCTCCCGGTGCGGGAGATCGCCGACCACGTCGGGATCGGCCGGCGCACGCTGGCGCGGCGGATCAGGATCGGCGTGCATGCGCTGGCGCACAGCCTGCGGGACAGCGAGGGCGAGGGCACGGTCGTGACGGCCGGGCCGAACAGCGGGCCGGCGGCCGTACCGACCGGCGCCGGCCGGGATGGGGGCGATGCGGTCCGGCTGCGGCTGGCCAATGCGGCCGCTCCGCTCGACACGTTCGTCGGCCGCGACCCGGAGCGCGCCGGCATCGTCACGGCCCTGGCGACGGCCCGCCTCGTGACAATCGTCGGCGCCGGTGGCTGCGGCAAGACGCGGCTGGCGACCGAGGTGGCGTGCCAGCTGGTGGCGTCCTATCCAGGCGGGGCCTGGTTCGTGGACCTGGAAGATGCGATCGGCGACGGGCAGGTCGCCGCGGTGATCGCGCGCGCGGTCGACGCGTCCGACACACGCGGCGACACGGCGCCGCTCGATGCGGTCATCGCCCTCCTGGCCGGACGAGAGGCCCTGCTGGTGCTCGACAACTGCGAACATGTCATCACCGGCGCCGCGCAAGCCGCCGTTGCGCTCCTGTGCTCCTGCGCCGACCTGCGCATCCTGGCCACCAGCCGCGAGCCGCTGCGCGTGTCCGGCGAGCACGTTCGCCCGCTCGGCCCGCTGCCGCTGCCCGCTCCGGAGCAGACCTCGGTCGAGGCGGTGGCCGGTGCGGCGGCGGTGGCGCTCTTCCTGGACCGGGCGCAGGCCGCCATGCCGGGCTTCGCCCTCACCTCCGCCAACGCGCCCGACGTGGCCCGGCTGTGCGCCGAACTGGATGGGCTGCCGTTGGCCATCGAGATCGCCGCGGCGCACGTGCGGGCGATGCCCGTGCGGCGAATCCGCGAGCGCATGTCCCGGCGGGCGCGGACGCTGGGCAGCGGCGATCGGCTGACGAGCGAGCGCCACCGGACGCTCGAGGACGTCGTCGAGTGGAGCGTCAACCTGCTGGAGCCGAGGTCGCAGGCATGCTTCTATCGGCTGAGCGTCCTGGCCGGCGAGTGGGACATGGAGGCGGCATGCGCCGTGTGCGCCGACGACGGGTCCGACGGGTCCGACGGGTCCGCCGAGGATGCGCCGTCGGCGGCGGCCGAGCGGCTTGGGGACGTCGACGACGTGGCGGACGTCCGGCTCATGACGGACGAGGTCGAGGCCCGGGTGCTCGAGCTCGTCGACAAGTCACTCGTCGTGGCATCCGAGGACGGAGATGCGATCCGCTTCCGCCTGCTGAACACGCTGCGCACGTTCGCCCGCGAGCGCCTGGCGGCGTCCGGCGGCGACGCCGACGTGGCGGCCCGGCACGCCGCGCACTACCTGTCCATGGTAGAGGCGTCGGCGGGCGACCTCGTTGGGTCGGCGCAGGCGACGGCCGTGGCGCGCCTGCGGGCGGCCTATCCGAACATCCGCGCCGCCGCCACCTGGGCGCTCGCTCGGCCGGCGCCCGACATCGCGCTGCGCTTCGGGGTGGCGATCGGCCGCTACTGCCAGATCCGCGGCCGGCCGAGCGACGGGCTCGAGCTGCTGTCGGCCGCGCTGGCGACGCGCGCACCGGCGACCGACCCCAGGCTGTACATGGCGGCGCTGGAACAGGCGGGCAGCCTGGCGCGGCAGTCGTGCGACTACCCGCGCGCGGCGGGTTTCCTGCGCGAGTGCTTCATCGCCTGCGAGGCCGCGGGCGATCGGCGCGGGCTGGCGAACACGCTGCGGATCATGGGCTCGCTGGCCGACGAACAGGGCCGCGTGGACGAGGCGCGCGCGCACTACGAGCAGGCGCTGGTGCTGTACACCGAGATCGGCGACCGCTGGGGGCAGGCGGCGGCCCGCAACAACATCGGCCTGCTGCTGCTGCACGACGGTGACGCGGCGGCCGCCGCGCTCCTCGAGGCCAGCCTGGCCGACTTCCGTGTCGAGGGGGATCGCTGGGCGGAGGGCGTCGTTTCGCTCAACCTCGGCCACGCCGTGCTGGACCAGGGGCGGGTCCGGACCGCCCGCGCACTCTACGAGAGCAGCTTGGGCATCGCCCGCGAGCTGAACGACGACGCCGGCATCGGCGCGGCACACAAGGGACTGGCCGAGGCGGCCGAGCTGGACGGCGACATGTCCGCGGCGCGGATGCACTTCGCCCGGAGCATCGACCCGCTGCGCGCCAGCGGCGACCTGCAGGCGGTGGCAGAGTGGATCGAGGCCGTCGCCGGGCTGGACGCCGCGACGGAGCGTCCGTGGCACGCCGTCGTGCTCTTCGCCGCCGCGGACCGCCTGCGGCGCACGATCGGCGCCACGCCGAGCCGGCGCAGCCTGGTCCACTGCCATCGCCACATCGAGAACCTCCGCGCGACAATGGACGCCGATGCGTTCGACGCGGCGTGGCGGCAAGGGGAGGCGATGGAGTGGGGGGCGGCGGTCGCGCGGGCGGTGGAAGGGGATTCCGGCGGGGAGCCACGGGTGGCATGAGGGGGGCGGGCGGGGAAGTCAATCGGCGACCCGGTGATGCGGCAGAGGCGGCAGTCGATCGCCGCCTCACTGTCCGCCGCTGTCGGGTCGGCTGGAATGGGAACTCGGACAGGTTGCGGACAGCGTGCGCAGCAGATCGGAGTGCGAAGCGGATCAGCGCGTGTTTCGGACCGGCACGTGTTCCCGCCTGAGACTCCGATCGGACAGACGCGCGGCGGTGGTGCCTCTCGGCACCTGCCGCCGCGCGCCCCTCACCGGTTCATCGCACCCGATTCATCCATGGCAGGTACACCCTGCCGCCGCCCCCGCCCGCCGTCCCCGTCGCCCGCGCCGTCCCCGTCGCTTCCGCCGGTCCGGTCGCTTCCACCGTACCGGTCGCCGTCACCGTCTCCGTCGCCACCGCGGTGCCCGTAGCCACGGCCGTTCCCGTCGCGACTGCCGTCGCAGTCTGCGACGCCGTGGCCGTCGCACTCGCCACCGCCGTCGCGCTCGGCGCCACCGCCGTCGGCGCCACAACCTCCAGCCGCACCGTATTCGACACGCGCGCCACCGGCGACGGGTTGCGCACCGCGATCCCCACCGTCCACCCGTCGACGATCAGCGACGCCTGCACGGGCACGCTCAACTCGGTGCCGCTCAAGCGCAGCGTGGCCAGCGGAACACCGTCCCAGAGCACCTGGGCGTCCGACGCAAAGTCCGCACCGTGCACCACGAGCGTGAACGCCCCGCCGCCGGCCGCGACGCTCGTCGGGGCGAGGCGGGTGATCACGGGCAGCCGCCCATGCACGACGAACGGCAACGAATTGGACACCATCGCTCCCGGCGCCGGAACGCGTACCGTCACCTGCACGATGCCGGCGCTCGCAAGCTGCGCGGCGGTTACCGTTGCCGTCAGATGATCCGTGCCGCCGAACGTCGTCGCGAGCGGTGCGCCGTTCCAGAGGACCAGCGTGCCGCTGATGAAGCCCGTGCCTGCGACACCGAGCGCGAACGGCGCGCCGCCGACGGTCGCCGCCGACGGGGTCAGCCAGTGGACCGCAGGCAGGTCGCCGAGGCTCGTCGTCGCCCAGGTGGACGGCTTGCCGCGCTCGGCCGTCTGCGGCCAGCGGTGCGCGCCGCCGGGGCCGCCGACGGGGGCGGCGACGGTGTGGCCGAACGCGAGCCCCGCCAGGTGCTCCCATCCGCCGAACCGCGCCTTGTCCAGGCGCATCTCGACCGACCATCCCACCGCCGACGCGCCCAGCTGCGCCGCCACGCCGCTCGGACCGGGCGGCGCGAAGCCGCCCGACCCATCGCCCACCCGGCTGAGCACGCTGCCGTCCTCGGCCGCGGCGAAGAGGAAGTCCGTGGCCTGCGCCAGCGCGTCCCGGCTGTGGTTCGCGTCCACCAGGACCTCCACCTGGGAGCCGACGTCGGCGGCGCCGCGCACGAGGCCGTGGAAGCAGGCCCAGAGGTGATCGCCGGAGCGCAGCACGCGGACGGCGCCGCGGCTGCCGTCGGCATACGGCGCCAGCTGGAGGCTGGCCCCGCCGGCGTACACCGCGTCGTCGCACAGGCCGTCCAGCACGGGCCGCGCGCCGACGGGCGCTCCGAGCGGAACGGCCAGCGGCGCGATGGAGAAGGCGACGTCGGCGGCGGCCGTGTGACCGCTCGCATCGTCGCCGGAGAGCGTGGCCACGCGCGCACCCGGCGCCAGCCCGGCGACGGCGATCGTGCGGCCGGCGCCGACCGATCGCCCGTCCACGCGCCAGCTCAGCGCATCATCGGACAGGCCGCCGTCCTCGGCGTCCAAGCCGCTGCCGATGAGCACGACATCGACGCCCGCCGCAAGCGTCTCGCCGGCTTCCGGTGAGCTGACGACCACCTCGGGCGGGCGGTTGGGCACGGTAAAGCCCGGCGACGTCGCGACGCCGGTGTTGAAGCCGTCACTGGCCAGGACGCGGATCATGCTCCCGTTCGGCGCGGCGCTGCCGGGCAGCGTGCCAAGGTCGGCCAACGTGAGACGGCCCTGAACGTCGCCGCCGACACCGGCTGCACCGCGCAGCGGCGGCACGTCGACGGCCAGCGTCTTCCATCGCACGCCGCCGTCCGGGCTGTACTGCACCACAAAGCGCAGCCGGTCGTCCGCGTCCGGGTCGAGGGCCGACCATTCGATCGTCATGCTGCTGGACATGACCACGCCGGCGGCAGGCTTCGTCAGCGACACGATGGGCGCAGCGCCGCTCGGCACGATGGTGTCCAGCAGCGTCGTACCGGACCAGAGCTGGACGGCGGCCACCAGAGCGACGGGCCTGGCGAACTGATCGGCAAACAGGGCCGCGGCGCCGTCGGGGGAGTGGTCGTCGAGCGGGTTCGGCGTCAGCGGCCGATCGACGAGCACCGTGCCGCCGGTGTCCAGGAAGCGCAGCCGGAACGCCGGCACCTGGGACGCGCTGCCGACGCCGTTCGCGCCGATCGCGCCATTCCTGCCACCCGTGCCGATCACCCCGCCACCGGTCGCGTGCCGGCCGATGGACAGGCGGGTGGCCAACGGCATCGAGCCGGTCGGCAGCATGAGCAGCGTCGTGATCTTGCCGCGGACGTTGGCCGTGTCGACGACGCCGGTGACGAACACGGACTCGGCGTCGGGCGCCTGCGTCGTCGTCGCCGGATCGGCCTGGGGCGACTGGAGCGTCAGGTGCGACAGAGGTGGCAGAGGTGACAGGGTGGTCAGCGGAGACAGGGCCGCCGCGAACACCGACCCGAGTTCGCTGATCAGCGCGCGCCACGTGTAGTCGCTGACCCAACTGCGGTCGGCATACGTCATGAAGTCGGCCGTCTCGTTCGGGCGGATCGGGCGCTGCGTGCGCGTGTCGAAGCCGTAGTGACTGGCCGGGCCGACGTTGCCGATCTGGCACGGCGGGTACTTGTAGTCGTTGTCCACGTCCTCCGGATTGCCGCAGTTGATGTGCTTGCGACCGTAGTTGTGCGCCAGCTCCTGGGCCATCGTGCTGCCCTCGCGCAGGGCGTCCCAGTTCGGGCCGAGCGGGGCGTGCGCCGGCAGCTGGACCCAGGACTGGTTGCTCACCGTGCTGGCGTAGCCGGACGAGCCGCCGTTCGGAGCATCCGGATGGACCATGCCCATGAAGTGGACGGGCGCGCCGATCGTGTCGCAGGCGTCCGGGTTGAAGGACAGAAGCGCCCGGGTCCAGAGCGAAACGATCACCTTGTCGCGGTCGGGGATGCCGTTCGTGAGGCCCCAGCCGTCGTCGAGCTCGTACGGGCCAAGGCACGGATACGGCACCGGTCCGTACCAGCAGACCTCGAGCTCCTCGACCGGGCTCGTGTCGCGGTACACCCAGACGTCGGGGATCGGCCAGCGGCGGTGGAAGTGGTCGACCATCGTCCGGAAGTTGGGGTCCGTGGTCTTGGGCAGCGCGGTGTTCGTCCGCACCGGCACCGTCATCACGCACACCGGCGGCCGGTCGAGGAACACCACGGACGCGACGGCCTCGTTGTTCGCGCGGTCGGGGTCCGAGTGGATGCGCCGCCCATCCACCTCGAACGTAAGGGTGACCGCGCCCGGCGTGATCCAGTTGGCCGGCAGCAGGAAGACCCAGCCGTCGCTAAGCCGCGCGCGGTCATAGCCCCCGCCCGTGGCGAGCGCCCGGACGCCGTTCATCGGCTGGAGGGGCGATCCGGGCAGCGGCGCGCCGCCCTTGCTGCCGACGAGCCGCGCCTCGACGTTGGGCGTGCTCGGACCCGACAGCTGGAGGCCGTACGCGCGGACGTACGTCGCTTTCCCGGCCACGAGCGGCACGGCGTTGCCGAGGTCCTGGATGCCCTGCGTCACCTCGAGGCCGTCCGCCTTCAGATCGCGGACGATCGGCGCCGCGTTCAGCGAGAGGGTGTAGATGCCGACGCCGCGGCGGGCGAAGTAGAGCGCGTCGCCGGCGACGAAGATTCGGCCGTCGACCTTTGCCTGCGCCGTCGCGATCGTATCGGCGCCCGTGCCAGCGGCGGCGTTGTACGCGCGGCGCTTCACGTCGCCGTTCGGATTGTTCACGGTCGTGTTGTCGAGCTCGGTCCAGTAGACGTTGCCGGCGGCGGCGACGAGCTGGCCGATGGACCAATTCACGGTGGCCCCGTAGAACGTGAGCGGGTCGTCCAGCGTGCAGATCGTGAGCTGATTGCAGCTGCGGAAGCGGATCGTGTACGTATTGTTCGCGCCGCTGGCCACGCGCTCCACCCAGTAGACGCGGTAGTTGCCCCGCACGCCGCCGAGCGATTGGTAGAGCAGGCCGTGGCCCTGCGTGTTCGCGCCGAACGGCGCAAACTGTTGGCGGTCGCCGTTGCACGGCAGCGCGCCGCACGTGACGTTGATCGTCCAGACGCCCGTGGCGTCCGTCCAGTAGACGTAGTTGCCGACGACCATCAGGTCCGTCGGCAGCGCGGTCGTGTCAGCGACGGTCTCGATGGCGCCGGTGCCGTCCATCGGCGCCCGGAAGATCTTGTTGCCCGCGTGCGCCCAGTAGAGGAAGCCGCCTGCGGCGACGAGCGCCCGTCCCGCGTAGGGCTCCTGGCCGGCGGTGAGCGCCCGTACCGGGACCGGCGTGAACGGCTCGCCGAGCGGCATGCGCGCGATGTGCTGCTGGCTGGCGTCGTAGTAGTAAAGACCGTCGTCGGCCGAGAGCAGGCCGTGGAAGGTGTTGCAGCGCGCACCGTCGTTGATGTCCTGGAGCGTGCGCTGCTGCCCGCCGGTCACGGGCTGTCGCTTCAGCGCGGCGAACGGGTTGAATTCGTCGGCGAAGCAGTTGTGGGCCCAATAGACGAGCCCGACGCCGACCGCCCAGTGCTCGACGTTGTCCGCGGCGAATGGGACGGGCACGTCGCTGGGCGCGGCGACGACGGTGGGCGCGCCGGATGGGGAGCCGGCGATGACGGCGAAGGCGAGCGCGACGAGGGCAGCGAGAGCAGGGCGGACGGGGATCCGATGGGGCGACGACGCGGGGAGCGGCGTGATGCGGGGGGGCGGCACGAGCGGCTCCTTGGGGGTGCGCGGTGGGGCGCGGGGACGGGTCCGGGGGGAATGGACCGCATAGCACGGTAGGCCACCCGCGTCGGTTTGGCGAATCGCCCCTGCAACGCCCGTGTCATGCGAACGCATGCCGTATTCCACGCCCCGATAACCCACATCGTCACGAACGCACGTCCGGCCACAACAACGCCATCCCACCCGGTAGGGGCAGGTCCCCGTGCCTGCCCTCCCCAACCCACGCCCCGACACGCCTTCCCGGATGGACCACGTGCGGCTATTGGGGAGGCGGATCGGGGGGGTGATTGAGGGAGGGGGCAGGCACGGGGACCTGCCCCTACCGGGTGGGATGGCGTGATTGCCCCTCGGCGTGTGTTCGGACGGGATGCGCGGCGTGGACGGCCCTAGGACGTCGTCATGAGACGATCTTACGGATTACGGCGGCAATCCTCCGGCAGCTAAAGCTCGCCGGCTGCAGGCGCCCCTGACGGGCCGCCATGGTGCCCGCCTTCGCGGGCACCCAGAAGTCCGAAGCGCCCGCGGAGGCGGGCGCCATGGCCGAAGGCCCTCAGCCGGCCGGCTTCAGCCGCCGGCGCTTCGTCATCCGCAATGCGAATCGTGACGGTGTACTAGGTCGCGGGGCCGATCGCGCCCGCCCGCCCCACCCTTCGCCTCAGCCGCTCCCCCCGCCGCGCCAGCTCGGCCGCCGCGCGCGCCCGCCCCCGCCGCGGCCGCAGCTCCCCGCCCGCCAGTCGCTCCGCCGCCGCCTCGGTCAACGCCAGCGCCCGTCCAAGGTCCGGCGGCGACGCCCGATGTTCCCAGTACTTCGCCTGCTCCTCGTATGGGAAGAGCCGCATCGACGTCGCCGCCAGTTCGGACCATACGGCCAGGGCCGCCGCCCAGTCGCCGGCGCGCTTGTGCATGTCGGCCAGGCGCATGCACGCTTCGTCCCGCAGGTCCGGCGGCAGCGTCCGGACGAGGGCGGCCTCGTAGGCGGCTTGCGCCCGCGGTCCGGCACCGGCCGCCTCGCATGCGCGCGCCAGGCTGAGCCAGTCCACGCCGTGGGCGACGGCGTGGTCGGGATGGGTCCAGCTCCGCGAAACACGTGTCGCCAGGCTGACCATCGTCAGGATGTCGAGGGCGTTGTGGTGGAAGATCCCGACGAGCGGGCGGGCGTCGCCGTCGTGCTGGTAGCGGAAGTAGCGCTCCGGGATCAGCCAGCCCGGCACGTCGTCTGCCCGTTCCAGGTCCAGGATGTGGCGCTCGAGGGACTGGAGCGAGCAGCTGGGCAGACGACGGCGCCACAGTCGGCGGGCGATCGGCAGGAGGTCGAGGTGCGGGCGGGCGTCGAGGCCGTCGGGCGCGGCGCGGCGATGGAGCCGGAAGCGCGTGCGCAACAGCGGCACGTCGAACGTGCGGCCGTTGAACGTGACGAGGCCCGAGGTGCCGTCCAGCCACTCGGCGACGGCCTCGAGCTGGGCGCGCTCCTCGGCCGGGTGGCGCATGAAGAACTGGCGCAGCTGGAACACGCCGTCGTGAAACCGGCCGACGCCGATCAGGAAGGCGTACGTGCCCGTGCCGCCCATGAGCCCCGTCGTCTCGGTGTCCAGGAACGCGGCGTTCGCCAGATCGAGGTCGGCCAGCCGCGCGTCGCCGGCCAGCTCGGCCAGTGCGGCAGCGTCGACATCATGCACCGCGCCGAGCAGCTCGCCGCCGTGCGCATCGTCCGCGGCACGGCGCAGCGTGCTGACCCAGCACGCGCCGTGCTCGGTCGCGTGCTCCAGGCCGGGCACGGCCTCCTCGATCGGCAGAACCGCCGGTGATCCGATCCGCGCCACCGTCGTCGTCGACGACGATACCGGGTGGCCGTTGCCATCGACCGCGACGTCAGCCGGCCGCACCGGCGCGACGATCCCGGCGGCGCCGAGCTGCACGCCGAGGCGGGCCAGACGAGCGACGAGGGCGGGGTCGGGGGTGGAGCCGGGAAGCATGGGGGGATCATAGCATCCGCCGAAGGTCAGTTCGCACCGCCCAACGCCCTCCTCCGCCAAGCATCCTCCCCCTCCCCCAGCATTGGGGGAGGGGGTTGGGGGGAGAGGGCCTTAGGCGCCCCACTCACCGCACCACCACCCCCTCCCGCAGCCGCTCCAACGTCCGCTCGCCGATCCCCGCCACCCCCAGCAGATCATCCACCGCCCGAAACGGCCCGTTCGCCGCACGCCACGCGACGATCCGCGCCGCCAGCGCCGGACCGACGCCGGGCAGCGCGTCGAGGTCGGCGGCGGTGGCCCGGTTGATGTCGATCGGGCCGGCGGCCGGCGGCCGGCCGCCCGGTAACGCAGATGCGCCGTCGCCGACCGCTGCGCCGCCGACGACCGCCCCCGGCGGCGGCAGCGCTTCTCCCGCGCGCAGCACGTACACCTGCGCCCCGTCGACGAGCGGCGCCGCCAGGTTCAACGCCGGCGACGCTTCGGCCGTCACCCCGCCGGCCGCGCCGACCGCATCGGCGATGCGCGCCCCTTCGCGCAACCGCACGACGGACGGACGGCGGACGGCTCCGGCGACGTGGACGACGAGCATCGGCGGCGTCGGCGCCGGCGCCGGCGTCACGGCCGGCGCCGGCTCGATGCGCACGGCGGTGGCGCGCGGATCCCGCAGGCGGTGCACGATCAGGCCGAGGGCGGCGAGGTTGACGAGGACGATGGTGGCGAGGTCGCGGAGGTGGTTCATCGGCCCGAGCGTACCCGCCCGGAAGGGCCGTGCGAAGGGCGATCGCGACACGTCGGCGACAGGCGTGCGACGCGTCGTGCTGCGCCGCTTGTGCAGATCGCGCGTATCGGCACAGGTACCTGGGGAGTTAATACACTGGGGAGTTAATGCAAACGGCACCCCGTGCGGCGCAGGCACTTTCGGCCCGCACCATGAAAGGACGCTTCATGGCAGCCCGAACCCCCATCCGGCTGACCTCGCTCGTTTCGCGGCGCGGCGTGGTCGCGCCGATGATCACGTTGGCCATCGTCCTGTTGGCGGCGGGTGCGACCGCGCGGGCATCGAGTCCAGGGCGCGACGTGACCGACGCGAAAGGCGCCCACGGCGCAGCGGGTGCGGCCTCCGCGCTGCAGCAGCCGATCGGCTACGACCTGGTGGCCACGTGGCGCGGGTTCGCGCGGCCGTCGCGGGTCACGCTCGGGCCGAACGGGCGGATCTACGTGTTGGACGAGAACGGCGTGAAGGCCGTGGCACCCGACGGCACGGTCGAGGCGCAGTTCTGGGCGAACGCGGCGCGCGAGATCGCCGTGGACGACATCGGCAACGTGTACGGGCTGCGGGACAAGTACGTCTTCAAGTTCTCGGCCGAAGGACTGCGCTGGACGCGGCAGATCGACGGCATCCCGCACGCGCTGGCCGGCGAGCGGCTGGCCTACCTGTCGAACATCGCCTGGAACGGCGACCAGCGGCGGATCGTCGTGCCGTGGGACGTCGAGCTCATGCGCGAGCAGTGGTACATGGAGCAGGGCAGCGAGGCGAAGCTGGATTATCAGTACCGATTCCTGGAGCACGTCTACTGGGATCTGCAGTTCATCCTCGGCAAGCGCTACGCGCTGAACCGGACGCTCCGCCAGGTCGAGGTCTACAAGAACGGCGCCCTGAACCCGCCGACGGCGCCGGACAGCACGATTCCGCTGCCCGTGGCCGCCGAGCGGATGGCCGTCGGGCCGGACGGCTCGATCTTCGTCCTGTCCCGCCGGCGCTGGATCCACCGCGTGGACGCCAACGGCGACATCCTGGGAGTGCTCGATGCGATCGACCTCGAGCCGACGCTGGATCCCTACCCGGTGACGGACCTGACGGTCGATGCGAACGGCAAGGTGTACGTCGCCGACCGGGCCGCCAACAAGGTGCGGGTGTACGCGCCGGGGGCCGACATCGACCCGAACGCCGGGCTGGCGCCGGACGAGGGGCTGCGCTGTCAGATCGTCGTGAACAAGGGCGCGGCGCCGACGTTCCTGCAGCTGGGCGAGCAGACGCACGTGACGCTGACGCTCGGCGGCGGCTGCCCGACGGCGGGCGAGCGGATCGACATCGCCCTCGTCGTCGACCACTCGGACTCCATGCAGGGCGAGAAGATCCAGCAGATGCGGGAGGCCGTGGCGGCCTTCGTGAACAACCTGAACCTGACGCGCGATCAGGTGTCGCTCGTGAGCTTCGAGTCGACGGCGCAGATCGAGACGCCGATGACGCAGGACAAGGCGCTGATCCTCGGCAAGGTGATGGGCCTGCAAGCCGAGGGCGGCACGAACATCGCGGCGGGGATCGACTACGGCCGGACGGCGCTGAAGGTGTCGCCGCGCTGGGGCCAGCCGGGCGTCAAGTCGATCATCGTCCTCATGACGGACGGCGTCCCGTTCAACAACTCGCGCATGCGCACCGTCGAGGCCGCCGACCGCGTCCGTTTCGACGACATCACGATGTTCGCGATCGGCTTCGGCGACGACGCCGATCCCGATCTGCTCCGGCTGTGCGCCACCGACCCCGGCTTGTACCGTTTCGCGAAGGACGGCACGGAGCTGCTCAAGGTCTACCGCGAGCTGGCCGAGCAGATCACGGCATCCGTGCTGCTCAAGGAAACGACGATCATCGACGTCGTGCCGGACAATATGACGTACATGGAGGCAACGGGCGCCGTGCCGCCGGCGACGTGGGATCCCTTGGCCAGGACGCTGACATGGACGTTCACGGACGTGCCGTTCAGCGGCATCACGATGTCCTACTGGCTCCAGCCGCAGGAGGTCGGCACGTGGCCGACGAACGTCGTGGCCACGCACACCGGCACGGACGGCCTCTCGAAGCCGCAGTCCGGCCCGTTCCCGATTCCGTACGTCGTCGTCGTCGCCCCCGGCACGCCCAGCCCGACGCCGTCGTCCACGCCGACCGCCAGCGCGACGCCGACCGCAACCGCGCCGCCGACCGGCACGCCGACGCTCTACCCGCCTCCGCCGACCGAGACGCCGACCCCCACCGCGCCGACGCCGACGCGCACGCCGACAGCCACGTCGACCGCCACGCAGGACGTCCGCGTGACACCGAGCGTGACGCCGACGCCGTCATCCACGCCGACACGCACGACGACAACGACGGCACCGTCCGTCACGCCGACGCCGCCGACCGTCGTCCTGCCGCCGACGCTGACGCCGACACCGGACGGGTACAAGATCTACATGACGATCCTCTACAACGACCGGTGCTTCAAGCTGTACGCGGACGTCATCCTGGTGATCGACGCCAGCACGTCCATGCGGGACCGCACGGACGCCGGCGTCCAGAAGCTGGCGGCGGCCAAGCGGGCCGCCAAGGTATTCCTCGACCAGCTGCAGTTGGGTGACGACCTGATCGGCCGGCACGACCAGGCGGCGGTCGTCTGGTTCAACGACACGGCCAAGCTGGAGCAGCCGCTGACGAACGACAGGGCGCAGCTGAACGCCGCGATCGACCGGATCCAGATGGTCGAGGGGACGCGGATCAACGCCGGCCTCGAGGTCGCCAACCTCGAGCTCCTCCACCCGACGCGGCGCAAGATCGAGAACCAGCCCGTCGTCATCCTCCTGTCCGACGGCCTCCCGAACCGCTCGACGCCCGAGGAGGCGATCCGCGCGTCGGACGCGATCAAGCGTGACGGCGCCTACGTCTTCACGGTCGGCGTCGGCCGGAACGACGAGATCTTCCGCGACCTGCTGCGGCGGATCGCGAGCCAGCCGACGGACTTCTACGAGTCGACGTCGGGGGACGATCTGAACGCGATCTACCAGGCGATCGCGGGGCAGGTGGTGTGCCGGGGGCGGCGGGAGTAGGGGCGATGCGAACGCATCGCCCTTGACGCCGCGACGGGTCAAGGTCCGGCACCCCGGCACCTGGTGCACGGATCACGACGCGTGGGGGTCGATCCGCCAACCGTCGTCGTCGCTCCCACCGTCGTGGCCGGCGCCCGCGCCGTCGCCTGCGTCGGACTCCGCCACGATATGCACCTCGCGCCCCGAACTCCCCTGCGACGGCCCCACATGCCCCGCCGCCTCGAGATCATCCAACAGCCGCGCCGCGCGCGAGTAGCCGATCCGCAGCTTGCGCTGGAGGAAGCTCGTGCTGGCGGTGCGGTGCTGGCCGATGAGCGCGACGGCCTCGGCCCAGAGCTCGTCCCGCGATTCGCCGCCGTCGCCGGCGCCGCCTGCGGCCGCCGTGCCGGCCTTCAGCATCTCGTCCCAGAGCTCGGGCTGGATGAGCGGGTCGGGAATGCCGAGCGTCAGGCTCATGTCGGGCAGCGGCTCGCCGGCGGCGGCCGGTGGGCGGGCGGCGTACTTCCAGTGGTGGCCGAGGCGCTCGATCTCGGCGTCGCTCAAGTAACACCCCTGGATCCGTTGGAGCTTGCTCGAGTCGGCGGCCATGTAGAGCATGTCGCCGCGGCCGAGGAGCTTGTCGGCGCCGACACTGTCGAGGATCACGCGCGAATCGATGCTGCTCGAGACGGCGAAGGCGATGCGGGCCGGGAAGTTCGCCTTGATCAGGCCCGTGACGACGTCGACGCTCGGGCGTTGGGTGGCCAGGACGAGGTGCATGCCGGTGGCGCGGGCGAGCTGCGCCAGGCGCGTGATCAGGCGCTCGGCCTCCTCGGGGGCAACCATCATCAGGTCGGCCAGCTCGTCGATGACGATGACGAGGTACGGCAGCGTCGCCCGCCCGGCCGCCGCTTCCATCTGGTTCCAGGTCTCGATGTTCCGCGCTCCCGCCTCGGCGAACGCCTTGTAGCGCCGCTCCATCTCCCGCACCGCCCACTGCAGCACGCCGACGACGCGCTCGACCTCGACGACGACCGGTGCCGCCAGGTGCGGCAGGCCGCGGTAGCCGACGAGCTCGACGCGCTTGGGATCGACGAGGACGAGCTTGAGCGTCTCGGGCGTGTGCGTCATGAGGAGTGAGCAGATCAGCGTGTTGATCGCCACGCTCTTGCCCGCGCCCGTCGCGCCGGCGATCAGGAGGTGCGGCATCTTCGCCAGATCGGCCGCCACCGGCTTGCCGCTGATGTCCCGGCCGAGGCCGATCGGCAGCGCGCCCTTCTCCGCCACCTTCTTGAACGCGTCGCTCTCGATGATCGAGCGCAAGCTGACGACGTCCTCGGCCTTGTTCGGCACCTCGATGCCGACGTACGGCCTTCCCGGCACGGGCGCCTGCACCCGGATCGGCGCGGCGGCGAGGGCCAGCGCCAGATCGTTCTGCAGCGCCACGATCCGGCTCACCTTCACCCGGATCCGCTCGCCCTTGCGCTCGATCACGCCCGGCTCCAGGCCGAACTGCGTGATCCGCGGCCCGCGGTTGATCTGCACGACCTTCACCGGGATCCCGAAGTCGGCCAGCGTCTGCTCGATCGTGTGCGCCTGCGCCTCGGCATCGTCCGGCATCGCCGCGCCGCCGTCGACGACCTCGTCGAAGATGTCGGGGATTCGGGGCAGGATCCATTCCGGCTTGGTGGCCGCCCGCGCCATGCCGGGGCCGGGCGCGACATCGGGCGCCGGTCCGGCGCGGTCCACGGCCGTCTCGCCCGGAATCGGCGCGCGCACGGCGTCGACGTCGGCGGCGGGATCGATGCCGGCCTCGACGTCCGCCCGCAACGCCGGCACCGCTCCGGCTGCGGGCATCGCTGCCCCACCGCCCAGCGGATCGAACCGGTCCGCGTCCGCATCCCAGAGCCCTTCCTCGTCCGACGCGGCGTCGAGCGACCGCATCCGCGCCCGCCACCGTCGGCGAACTCCGGACGGCAGCAGCGCGGACAGCGGCAGGAAGACGGGGGCGACGAAGCGCGCGCCGGCGAGCAGCCAGCCGCCGATCGCGTCCAACGTCCGGCGCACGGTGTGGCCGAGCGCCACGCTGACGCTGAAGACGAGCGCGACGACGAGCGCCGCCAGGCCGGCGACGGCGCCGAGGTTGCGCGCCAGGCCGTAGCCGAACGCCCAGCCCACCCAGCCGCCGCCGCGGCCCTCGACGGCCACCTGCTTCAGCACGGCGAGGTCGCTCGACAGGTCGGCGCGGGGGGACGTGACGGTCACGAGGAGGTGGACGGCGGCCAGCGCCAGGACGAACGTGACGGCGCCGGCGATCGGCCGGCTCCAGCGCACGTCGGCCGTGCCGTCGACGGCATCCAACACGAGCCACGCGCCCAGCGCGCCGACGAGCCACGGGAAAGCGATGTAGCCCCAGCCGAACGCCCGGTGCAGCGCCCGCAGCCACGCCGCCCCGACGGCGCCGACGGCGTCGACCGGACTGATCAGCATGACCAGCGTGACGACGCCCACGATGACGAGCAGCGACCCGACGACCTCGCGCCGGCGCGCCGGCGAAAGGTGCGGGAGCCCCGGCGCGCCGGCGCGTGCGGACACGCGGCCGCCGCGCGAGGCGGCGGGGCGCGGCGGGGCGCTGCGGGCGGCGGGCTTGCGGGAGGCCACGGCGTCTCCGGGCGGGGATCTGACGGCGTTCGGCGCGATGCGAACAGGCGTTCGGGGATTATATCATGTGTGCGGGCGGCCTGCGGCCGTCACATTTCCCCCCTCCCCGGCATCACCCGGCACACCAACCCCTTCAAATACGCCCCCTCCGGAAACGCCAACCGCACCGGATGGTCCGCCGGCTGGCCCAGCCGCTCCAGGATCTGAACGTCGCGCCCGGCGTCCACCGCGGCGCCGAAGGCGATCTTGCCGAACAGGTCGGTTGTCAGGAGCCCGCTGCACGAGAACGTCGCAAGGATCCCTTCCGGCCGCAGGATCTGCAGCGCGACGTACATGAGGTCCTTGTAGGCCCGCGCCGCCTTGTCCACCTGCCCGGCGTGGTGGACGAACTTGGGGGGGTCGAGGATGACGACGTCGAACGTCCGGCCGGCCGCGCGGCAGGCGCGCAAGTAGCCGAAGACGTTCGTCTCGACGTTCGTCATCCGCCCTGCGCCCGTCGCCGCATCCGCGCCGGCAGGCGCGTCCGCGTCCGCGTCTTCGGCATCCGCCCGCCCGTCGGCCACGACCCAGCCGGCCCGCGTCGCCGCCGCCGCTGCCTGCGCCAGAGCCGGCCCGGAGCTGTCCACGTTGACCACGTGGCGCGCGCCGGCCGCCAGGGCGTGCAGCGCGAAGCCGCCCGTGTAGCTGAACGCGTTCAGGACGTCGGCGCCGCCGCACCAGCCGGCCACCGTGCGGCGGTTCGCGGCCTGGTCGAGGTAGGCGCCCGTCTTGTGGCCGGCGATGATGTCGACGTCGAAGTCGATCGGGTCCATGGCGCCCCGCTCGCGCACCGTGACGGACGGCGGCGGCGGCTCGCCCCACAGCGGGCCGGCGGCGGGCGCCAGGCCTTCCTTGTCGCGCACGTCGTCCGTGCTGCGTTCGTACACGCCGCGCACGGGCACGTGGACCGCCACGGCCTCGGCGATCAGCGGCGCGATGAGCGCGCGCGCCGCGTCGGCGCCGACGGACAGCGCCTGGAGGACGAGCCACGGGCCGTAGCGGTCGACGACGAGGCCGGGCAGGCCGTCGGACTCGGCGTGGACCAGGCGGCAGGCGCCGTCGGGTTCGGCCAACAGGCCAAGGCGCGCCCGCAGGGCGACGGCGCGCGTCAGGCGCCAGCGCCAGGCATCGCCGTCGAGGTCCTCGCCCTCGTCCCACGTCATCAGGCGAACCACGATCTGCGACGACGGGCTGTAGTGCCCGCGGGCCAGCCACGCGCCCTCCGCGTCGCACACGTCGACGGCGTCGCCGCCCTTCGGATCCCCGCTCACGCTGCCGACGGCGCCCGAGAAGATCCAAGGGTGGCCGTTGCGGACCGGCTTGTCCCGGCCCACCTTCAGCACGATCCGGCCAACCACGGTCCGGCCAAGGGAGGTCATCGCCCGCTCCTTCTGGTGTCAGGCGCAGCCCGCCGCCCAGCGCGACCGCGCAATTGCGCACCGCGGCATCGCCCGCCACAATACCACGTCCGACCGCCGATCACCGATCCCGCCGAACGCGACGAGGCCCCGATGCGCCAGCTGACCGCGCTCTTCGACGCTCCCCTTCCCGCGTCCGCGGCACGCCGCGCGCTGGCCGCCGCCGGCTTTGCCGATGCCGACATCGACGCGTTCTCCGCTGAGACCGGCGCGTCACCGTCGGCCGGCGATGCTGCGCGCCGGCACGGCGATCTGGCCGCCGAGATCGCGCTGCGCGCCGCGCGCCTGGCCGCCGATCCCGCCGACGGCCTCGCGGCGGCCATCGCCGAGACGCTGCACGCCCGCGGCGTGCCGGCGATGCACGCGGGCGACATGGCGGGGCGGGTGGCGGAAGGGCGCGGGTGGCTCGTCGGCGTGGTGTGCCCCGACCGGCGCACCGCCGCGGCTCGACGGGCGCTGCTCGGTGCGGCGCCGGTGGCGCTCTTCTGAGAGTGCCACTTGCACACCCACGCCGGAGGGGCATAATCCCGGCGGCTCAGTCCATCTTCATCACGGTCTCATCCGCTGCTCATGCGGTGAGAGGGCTGCCGCGACGTGTCGCGGCGGCAGGGTCGAAGTGCCGGCAGCATCGACGGGGGTCGCCGATGCGGAACCGGGCGCTGCGCAATTTGGGCGATGCCGGTCGCGCCCATGCAGCGCCCAAAGAGGGGGAGGCCAGAACATGCTGAATCGTTCCCATCGGGCCATCGCCGCGGTCGCGCTCGGCGCCGTGCTGATGGCGGCAGCCATGTGGCTCGTGCCACAGGGTCCATCGGCGCCGGTTGCGGCGGCCGAGTTGGCGCAGCGCAACCGGATCAGCAGCTGCAAGGGCGAGATGAAGGGCGCCGTCGTCACGGACACGATGCTCCTGTGCGAGCAGTCCGAGATCATCGTCGACGCCGCGCCCGCGTGCTCCAGCTGTCCCGGCGGCCTGAACGTCGTCTTCGTCGAGGTCTCGGAGGCGTTCCACGCCGACTGGCAGAACGATGCCGCGATCGGCGTGCTGCAGCACCTGGACACGATCCGCAGCATGACCGTGCGCGTGGCCGTCGTCCACTACGACAGCCGGCAGGTGGTCACGCGGTTGCGGCTGACGGAGCAGGTCTCGCGCGCCCGCGGTCCGCTCAACCAGCCCGTGCTCGGGCACGACCCGCACGGCGACTTCGTCGGCGCGGCACGCGAAGCGCTCTCGATCCTGCGCGACTCGCGCCAGGACGTCGAGCGCCAGGGACTGCCGACGCCGTGTGAGGCGGTCGTGTTCTTCGCCTCGACGAAGAGCGCGTTCCCCCAGGACGAGCAGAAGATGCTCGAAGCGGCGCAGCTGATCAAGGGCGACCGCGTCCCGCTGTTCGTCGGCTGCCCGGAGTCCAACACGGGCGACTACTGCCGCACAACGCGCAAGATGCCCTCCAAGTCCACGTGGTATGCCGAGGTTCCCGACACGCGCAAGCTGGCCAGCGCGATGAGCGGTCAGACGCGCAGCCTCGAGAAGGACGTCGGCGTCCGGACATTCGGCCTCTCGCAGCTGATCCCGCCGGGCCTCGAGGTCGAGGCCGGTTCGATCAACCCGGCGCCGTCGGAGGTCATCGGCACGTCCGGGACGACGATGACGTTGAAGTGGGAGTGGCGGAACCCCGAGGCGCGGCAGCCGCAGACCGTGACGTTCAAGCTCAAGCCGCTGCAGACCGGCGTCTGGCCGGTGGACGGCGAGATGCAGATCACGGACATGGACGGCATCAAGGCCAAGGTCGTGATGGCCCAGAAGGTGATCACCGTCACCGGACCGTGCATCCGGCCCTCCGAGACGCCGATGCCGTCCGACACGCCCGAGCCGCCGCCGACGAGCACGCCCGAGCCGCCGCCGACACCGACGCCCACCGATCTCCCGCCGACGGAGACGCCGACGCGTGAGCCGCAGCCGATCTACCTCCCGGTGTCGCTGCGCGAGCCGGCCTGCAAGAACCTCGAGCGCCACGCCGACGTCGTCCTCGTCATCGACATGTCCACCAGCATGAACCGCCAGAGCGTGGACGGTGCGCAGAAGAAGGCCACCGTGATCGACGCCGCCAAGGCCTTCGTCGGGCGGCTGGACCTCACGGCCAACGAGGAGGGCAAGAGCGATCACGCCTCGATCGTCGGCTTCAACAACGACGCCTGGGTCCAGCTCGAGATGACGAACGACGCCGCGGCGATCACGACGGCGCTCGACACCCTCGACCTGCGCCAGAAGGAAGGCACGCGCCTCGACCTGGCGTTCCTCAAGGGCGCCGAGGCGCTGCAAAGCGGCTTGCGCACCACCGAGAACATGGCCGTGCTCGTCATGCTGACCGACGGTCTGCCCAACCGTGTCCCGGCCGATCCGGAGACCGGCCGCGTCGAGGACACCGTCATCAAGGCGGCCCAGGTCGCCAAGGACATGGGTGCCAGCGTCTACACGATCGGCTTCGGCCGCTCGACCGGTGACGACATCATCGACTTGGTCTACCCCGAGTTGCTCGCGGCGTGCGCCACGAACCCGAGCATGGCCTACATCGAGCCGCGCGCCGACCGCATGGCCGCGATCTACAGCGAGATCGCCTCGGTCTTCACGTGCCCCAAGGAGCGGCACGACTGGAGCCAGCCCTGGCCGTAGGCGCCCTCCCGTAGGGGCGACGCGAACGCGTCGCCCTCCTCGCCAACGTCCAGCCACGCTCTCCGCCACCCACGGGCGGCGGGTCACCCGCCAGGGTCGACCCGCCGCCCGCTTCGTTCCGGCGACACCGTTTCGGTGTTACGATCGCCCCCGTGTCCAAGCCCCCGCCCCCCCGCTTCGTCGTGCCGGTCGACGATCTCTGGCGCTCGTTCGTCGGCAACCCGCGCTTCGCCCCCAACCTCGTGGCCGTGCGCGACGTGGCCGCGCGGCCGGCCGAGCACGCGCCGTGGCCGCCCGCGCTGGCGTCCGTCGTCGCCCAGGCCGCCGCCCGCCGCGGGATCGACCGACCGTATCGTCATCAAGCCGCCGCCATCGCCGCCGCGCTGGCGCCCGGTGAGAGCCCGGTGGCGGTGGCCACCGGCACCGCATCCGGCAAGAGCCTCTGCTTCACCGCACCGATCCTGGACGCCCTCGTCCGCGATCCCGGCGCCCGCGCGCTCTGCCTGTTCCCGACGAAGGCGCTGGCCCAGGACCAGCTGGCGGCGCTGCACGGCTGGCAGGACGCGCTCGATGCCGCGGCCCTGGATGCGGGCGACACCGGCGCCGTCCCGCCGCGGGTCGTGCTGGCGCCGGCGACGTACGACGGCGACACGCCGCAGGCGATGCGCGGTCGCATCCGCGCCGGCGCGCGGATCGTCCTGACGAACCCGGACATGCTCCACACCGGCCTGCTGCCGCACCACACCTCGTGGTCGTCGTTCCTGGCCGGCCTCCGTTATGTCGTCATCGACGAGATCCACGTCTACCGCGGGGTATTCGGCAGCCACGTGGCCAACGTGCTCCGGCGCCTGCGCCGCGTCGCGGCCTTTCACGGCGCCGCCCCGCGCTTCGTCCTCCTGTCGGCGACGATCGCCAACCCGGCCGAGCTCGCCGAGGCCCTCGCCGGCGCCGCGCCGTCGCTCATCGACGACGACGGCGCGCCGAACGGCCGGCGGCTGTTCGCGTGCTACAACCCGCCCATCGTCGATGCCGCGCTGAACCTGCGCCGCGGCGTCGTGGCCGAGGCCGAGCCCGTCGCCCGCCACTTCCTCTCCGGCGGCGTCCAGACGATCGTCTTCGCCCGGGCACGGCAGACGGCCGAGCTCCTCGTCCGGCTGCTCGGCGGCGGCGGGGGTCCGACCGTGCGCGGCTACCGCGGCGGCTACACGGCCACGGAGCGCCGGGCGATCGAGGCCGATCTGCGCGACGGCCGGCTGCGCGGCGTCGTGGCCACGAACGCGCTCGAGCTCGGGATCGACATCGGCGAGCTCGACGCCTGCGTGATGATGGGCTACCCCGGCTCGATCGCCAGCGCGCGGCAGCAAGCCGGGCGCGTCGGGCGGCGGACCGGCACGGCCGTGGCGGTGCTCATCGCCGGCGGGTCGCCGCTCGACCAGTTCATCGTCCGCCACCCCGACTACCTCTTCGACCGCTCACCGGAGGAAGCGCGCCTCGACCCGGACAACCTGCGGATCGTGCTCGAGCACGTCCGGTGTGCGGCGTTCGAGCTGCCGTTCGGTGCCGAGGAGGCCGCACGGCCGTTCGGGGCGCCGCCCGGCGCGGCCGGCGGCATGGCCGTGGGCGATCTCCTGGCGGTTCTCGAGGCCGACGGCAGCCTCTCGGCGCGCGGCGGCACGTGGTACTGGCTGGCCGATCGCTACCCGGCGGAGGGCGTGAACCTGCGCGGAGCCGCGAGCGACGTCGTCGCGATCGTTCGGCAGAGCCCTGCGCGCGACGGCCTCGACGTCGCGCGCCAAGGGGCCGCCGCCCCGGCGGCCGATGCGGTCGTCGCCGCCGACGATGGTGCGCCGCCGGCCCGCCTCGATATCCTCGGCACGATCGACCGATCCCGTGCGCCGCTCGTCGTCCACACCGGCGCCGTCTACCTGCACGACGGCACGCCATGGCGGGTCGAGTCGCTGGACTGGGAGGCCGGACGCGCGTTCGTCGTGCCGGCGGACGGGGCCACGTACACCCGCGGTTCGGCCCGCGTCGACGTCGAGCCGATCCTGACGGCCGCCGAGCGGGACGAAGGTCCGTGCCGGGTGGGCTACGGCGAGTTGGAGGTCCGCTCCAAGCCGACGAGCTACCGCGAGCTGCGCTTCTCGACGAACGAGACCATCGGCTGGGGGACGATCGACCTGCCGGAGAGCGTGCACGTGGCGGGCGGCTACTGGTTCACGCTCGACGAAGCGTGCGTCGAGCACTTGCGCGCGATCGGGCGCTGGGACTTCGACCCCTCGGGCGATCGCGGCCCGAACTGGCCCGTCCAACGGGTCGCCGCACTGGCCCGCGACGGCCACCGCTGCCGGCTGTGCGGCGCCGCCCCGCGCCCCGGCCGAGCGCACGATGTCCACCACCTGCGCCCGTTCCGCCTCTTCGGCTGGCTGAAGGGCAGCAACGAGAACTACCGCCTGGCGAACGACCTCGACAACCTGATCACGCTCTGCCCCGCCTGCCACCGCCTGGCCGAGCGTGCGCTCGGGCTGCACGGCGCGCTCAGCGGCGTCGGATACGCGCTCGGCCACATCGCCCCGCTGCTCCTCATGTGCGATGCCGCCGACCTCGGGGTCACGACGACGGCCCACGCCCCGTGGTCCAAGCGGCCGACGGTCGTGGTCTACGAGCAGGCCGGCGGCGGCGTCGGCTTCGGCGAGGCGCTGTGGCGCCGCCACGCCGAGCTGATCGCGCTGTGCACGGACCTCGTCGAGGGCTGCCGATGCACCTGGGGCTGCCCGAGCTGCGTCGGTCCGGGCGAGCCGGGCGGGGAAGCGAAGCGGCATGCGCGGGCGGTGTTGGGGGTGCTGGGGGGCGGGGGGACCGTGCAGTCGGCCTGACACGCCTCCCGGCGCGCCTTCGGCGTTGGCGGATGCGGGTCTGGTAGACCGTCACGTGACGATCTGCGGAGACGGCGAGTCGCAATCCACCGTCAGCTGAAGCTGGCCGGCTGCAGGCGTCCCTGGCGGGCCGCCATGGTGCCCGCCTTCGCGGGCACCCAGAAGTCCGAAGCGCCCGCGAAGGTGGGCGCAATGGCCGAAGGCCACCAGCCGGCCAGCTTCAGCTGCCGGTGGTTCGTCGTCCGCAAAGCGAGATGTGACGGGCTACTGGTCCCCCTCCCCGAACAACACGTCGCTCGGCCAGTAAACCCCCTGCGGCAGCCGCAGCCACGGCACCTGGTTCGCCTGGGGCGCCGTGCCGGTCACGAGATCGTCGCCGATCCAGCCAAAGCTGGCGAGGGCGCCGAGGACATCGTCGGGGCGGGTCAGGCCGGTCATATCGGCCCAGGCGATGCGCACGTAGCGGTCGGCATGCTGGAGGAACGCGGCATAGGAGAGGTGGCTGACGGGCGTCTCGCCGGCGCCGAGGACGAGGGACGGCTCGCCGGCGAGGAAGGCGTTGTACGGCACGCCGCCCTCGTCGACCGTACCGCCGGCCGTGCCGTCGTCCAAGGGGCGAAGACCGGCGACGGCCGTCCGCAGCCACGTCTCGAACGGCGGGCGCTCGCCCGCGCTCCAAACGCTCACCGCCAGCCGCTGCTCGCCCTCCTGCGCTTCGAACACGACGTCGTAGTCCGGCATCTCGGACCCGTCGCCCGGCCCGGCGGAGCGATGCGCCTCGCGCCAATCGGCCGGCACGCGCAGGCTGAAGCCGTGCTGCGGATCGTCGTAGCGGCGGTAGCCGGCCGGCACGACGAACGCGCCCTCGACGTCCGCGCCATCTGCAGCGTCCGCGCCGGCCGACGCGCGCTCCGTGCTCGGAACGATCGACGGGGGCACCTCGCTCGCCTCGATCCGCTTCGTCGCCCGTATCCCGTTCGTCCCGTCCGATCCATCCGATCCGTCCGACCCGTTCGATCCATCCGACCCGTTCGTCGCTTCGTTCGAAGCCCCGTCCGTCCGCGTGACGGCCGACGAAGCCGCGGCACCATCGTCCGCGTCGTCACCAACCCCGCGTGCATCGTCGATCGCCGCCGCGGCGGCGGACGTATCGCCCGCCTCCGGATCGGACGAGCGAACGAGGACGCCGAAGAACAGCGCGGTCAGGGCGACGAGGGTGATCACGCCGGCACCGGCCCAGTAGAGCGCATTTGCGCCAGCCGCCGCGACGATTCGTCCCCTCGGCGTCGACGGTGGCGCAGAGGCCGGCGACGGGTCCTGGTGGCGGTCCCACGGCACGGACGGCGTCGAGCGCGCCGCGGCGCTCAGGTCATCGCCTTGGTCGAACGGGGCGGCGGATGCGTACGCCGCGGCGGCGTCGAACGGCCGGACATCGACCGGCGCACCGGGCGCCGGCGCGGGCGCCGGCCACTCGGGCAACGCGCCGGCCGCGCCGGTGCCGAAAACGTCGTCGTCACCGCCGGCTTCGTATGAGTGGGCATCAAATGGATCGGCTGGATCGGCCGTGGGGATGGCTGCCGTCGGCGGTCGATCGTCGTCGGCAGGAGCGGGCGCAAGATCGTGCGGCGCCAACGGGTTCAGCGCAGCCGAATCGCCCGGGAGCGGCCAGAACGACGGCGAGGCCGGTGGCGGATCGGGTCGACCGGGATCGACGGCGGGCTCGGCGGCAGGTTCTGCGGCGGGCTCGGCGGCAAGCTCGGCGCCGGGATCGCGGGCCGGCTCGGTGATGGGCTCGGCGGACGCGTCGAACGGATCGGTGGGCGGGTCGGCGGGCATTGGCTGGGTTCCCCGGGCGCGTGGGTCGGTGTCGGCGGCTGGCGTCGTCGTCAGCCAGCGGTGCGGCGGACCTCGATGACGTTCGTCACGTTCTGCAGCTTGTCGAGCAGGTCGGCCAACTGATCCGTCGATTCTAACTCGACAACAACGGCAACAACAGCCAGCGCATCGCGGTCGCGCGCGATGGCGCTGATGCCCTGCATGTTGATCCCGCTCTTGCTGATCACGTCCGCGATGTCGCGCGCGAGGCCGCTGCGGTCGATCGCATAGACGTTCAGTTCCACCGGCACGGTCTGGCTCTTGCGCGGCGCCCACGCCACCTGGATGAAGCGCTCGGGCTCGCGGGCGCGCTGGGCGGCGATGTTGCGGCAGTCCGTCCGATGCAGCGTAACACCGCGCCCGCGCGTGAGGTAGCCCACGACGGGCTCGCCCGGCAGCGGGTTGCAGCACCGGGCGATGCGCGTCTGCACCTGGTCGGCGCCGAAGAGCGTCACCGGCGCGGTGGTCTTCGGGACGCCGTGCGGCTCGATCGGCTTGGCCTTGGGCGCCGGCAGCGTCGTCGCCTCGTGCTCCAACAGTCGCTGCGACAGCGTCTGCGCGGCGATCTCCTGTCGGCCGACGGCGGCCAGGAAGTCGTCCACGCCGTCGTCGCCGAACAGGCGGGCGACGGCTTCGAGCTTGGTGCGCGTCATGCCCAGCTTCCGCAGCACGCGCTCGACGACGTCGCGGCCCTGGCGGACGGAGTCCGACCGGATCTGGCGTCGGAAGTACTGCTTGATCTTCTCGCGCGCGTGGGCACTGGCCACGTAGCCGAGCGCCGGGTTCGCCCAATCGCGGCTCGGACCGGCGTCGTCGCCCTTGGTGGTGACGATCTTGACGGTGTCGCCCGTGTTCAACGGCGTGTTCAGCGCGACCATCTTGCCGTTCACGAGCGCGCCGCGGCAGCGGTTGCCGACCTCCGAGTGGATCCGGTAGGCGAAATCGATCGGCGTCGCGCCGGTCGGGAGCTCGAGGACGCGGCCCTTGGGCGTGAAGACGTACACCTGATCGCGGAAGACATCGGCCTTCAGCCCCTCGACGAACGTGAGCGCGTCGGGCGCATCGGCATCGCGGGACTCCAGCGTGCGCCTGAGCTCGGCGATCTGGCGTTGCACCTCGGCCGAAAGGTTCGCGTTCTCTTTGTAGATCCAGTGCGCTGCGATGCCGTACTCGGCCAGCTCGTCCATGTCGTGCGTGCGGATCTGGATCTCGAGCGGACGGTTGTCCGGCCCCTTGACCGTGGTGTGGAGAGAGCGGTAAAGGTTCGGCTTCTTCTTGGCGATGTAGTCGTCGAACTCGCCCTCCATCGGATCCCACAGTTGGTGGATGACGCCGAGCGCGCTGTAGCACCGCTCGTTCGAGTCGACGAGGACGCGCATCGCCAGAACGTCGAGGATCTGGTCGGCGTCCATGTCCTTGCGCTTCATCTTGGCGTAGACGGACGTGATGTGCTTCGCCCGTGCCTTGATCACGGCGTCGATGCCGGCCGCTTCGAGCCGCTCCTGGAGCGTGCGGATCGCCGTCTCCAAGTACGCCTCGTGCTCGGCCCGCCGGCCGGAGAGGACGGTGTCGATCAGGTGATACGTCTCCGGCTCGAGCACCTTGAGCGAGAGGTCCTCGAAGTGCGACTTGAACTGCCAAATGCCGAGGCGGTTCGCCAGCGGCGCGTAGATCTCCAGCGTCTCGCGGGCCATGCGCGCCTGGCGGTCGGGCTTCAGCGCGTCCAGCGTCTGCATGTTGTGCAGCCGGTCGGCCATCTTGATCAGGATGACCCGCAGGTCGTCCACCGAAGCGAGCAGCAGCCGGCGCAGGTTCTCGGCCTCGTGCGCCAGCTCGCGGTCGCGTTCCTTGTCCTTGCCCTCGCGCGGCTGATGCGCCGTTATGTCGCGCGCCTCGATCTCGCTGATCTTCGTCACGCCGCGCACCAGATCCGCCACCGCGTCGCCGAACGACCGGCGCAACTCCTCGTCGCCGACGGCGGTGTCCTCGACGACATCGTGCAGGAGCGCGGCGGCGATCGCGTCCGGGTCGAGGCCGAAGTCCGCCACGATCTGGGCGACCGCAAGCGGATGGACGATGTATGCCTCGCCGCTCTTGCGCCGCTGCGAGGCGTGCGCCGCCGCCGCCGCCTCGTATGCCTGCCCGACGCGCTCCGCATCTCCGCGACCGAAGCGCCGCTCGACGTCGCCGAGCAGAGCCGCCAACCGTCGGTCCAGCTCCGCCGCCCCGGCATCGCCGTCGGACGGGCTGTGGTCATCCGCAGGTTTCGCGGCGGCGGCATTCGGCACCGTTGGCATCGCCTCCGGGGGGCGGGTGCGCCGGCGCAGCGGCCTCGCCATGGGCCGCCCACGGCGGCGCGTCGGGCGCGGCCTGGGTTTGACGGATGAGGATAGCGGGGGGGCGGGTCGGGGAGCAAGCCGGAATGCGTGCGGCGGCCGTCAGCATCGCGTCAGCCTGCGGTCATCACGCCGGAACGGGGCGGTCAAGCACCGGTCGCCGGGGCCGTGTATCTTTCTGGTCACAACCGACCGACGCGCTGATCGCACCCGGGACATCGCACCCAGGACATCGAAAACTGCAGCGCAGGCGGGACGACATGAGCCAAGGCTCGAGCGTCGCACGCCAGACCACCGCTCAGCCGGCAGCGGTAACCACGGACCGGCGCATCCATAAGGCTGACGGCAGGTGACCCCCACCTGCCGTCGCCTGTGTTAAGTGGCCGGCGCGCCAAGGGTCATCCGGTCGAGCGACGCGTCCGGCATCGGTGCGCCAAGGCACTGGGTGAGCCGCGGCACTGGGTGAGCCAAGGCACTGGGTGAGCCAAGGCGCGTGGACGCAGCATCGCCGCCGGGTCGACACGGGATCGACGAGGATCCGTCCATGGCATCCAACCACGGTTCGCGCGCGCCGCGACGTCGGCGCGCGATCATCGGGCTCGCCGTCCTCATCGGGGTCCCGGCCGTCGTCCTCGCGCTGCGCCTCGTGCCGTGGGCGCGGACGGGCGCGCCGCAGCACGCGCGCGTGATCGACTGGATCCGCAACGGACCAGGCGGCCACGACGCGTGGCGCGTGTACGGCGGCAACCGCTGCGCCGGCGCGCCGATGCGGATCCCGTCGGACGGCTTCATCGGCTACGGCTGGAACGACGAGATCCATCCCGGCCGCCACCACTCCGGGTTCGACATCTTCAGCCCGGACGGACAGGAGAACGTCACGCCCGTCTTCGCCGCGTTCGACGGCCTGCTGACCCGCGAAGCCGACTGGCGCAGCGCCGTCATCGTTCGCCACCCCGCCTTCCCGGCCGACTTCGCGCCGCTGGCCGAGCGCCCACCGGCCGGCGGCGCGATCTGGACGTACTACGCCCACATGGCCTCCGCCGACGGGGCGACGTCCTTTGTCGCGCCCGCGTTCCCGCCAGGCACGCACGACCGTCCGGTGCGCGCCGGCGAGTTGCTCGGACACCAGGGCACGTGGTCCGGCGATCCGGCCAAGCCGGTCGGGCTGCACCTGCACTTCTCGATCGTCGAGGGCGTCGACGCAGGCGGCGGCTACGCGAACGAGACCGCGCCGGCGAACACGTACGACCCGGCGCCGTTCCTCGGCGTGGTGCGCGATGGGGATGGGGTGCTCGTCTGCGGCGTGTGGGAGCCCGACGGGGGCGCTGTCGGGGATGCGGTACGGCACGCGGCTTCGGCGACATCGACCGCGGCTGCGCCCGGCGCGTCGGCACCGACGGCCGGATCGCAGCCGCCACCCTAGGCGTTATGCTACGATGGCCCGGAGGCGAACAAAGCCGCGTCCGCCTGCGCCGAAGTGACACCGTCGGGAGACCGGCCATGGATATCCTCGACCGTCCCGCCGCTGGAAGCGCCGCCCTGAACGGCGCCGCGCCGCCGCCAACGCTCCGCCTCCGCCCGGATGCCGCGCTGACCTTCGACGACGTCCTCCTCGTCCCACGCTACAGCGAGGTCCGGTCGCGATCGCAGGCGACGACGCGGACGCGCTTCAGCCGCCGGATCGAGCTGGCGATCCCGATCGTCTCGAGCAACATGGACACCGTCACCGAGAGCGAGATGGCCATCGCCCTCGCCCGCGCCGGCGGGATCGGCGTCATCCATCGCTTCCTGACGATTCATCGCCAGGCCGACGAGGTTCGGCGCGTCAAGCGCAGCCAGGCGACCGTCGTCAAGACGCCGTTCACGCTGAAGGGCGACGCGACCGTCGGCGATGCGCGGGCGATGATGGGCGAGGACGGGGTCGGCGGCCTGATCGTCATCGACGGCGAACGGCGCCCGATCGGGATCGTGACGCGCCGCGACATCATGTTCTTCGACGACGACGGTGCGAGCATCGACGCCGTCATGACGCCGCGCGACCGCCTGATCACGGCGCCGGAGGGCACGCCGATCGCCGACGCGCGGCGGCTGTTGGATGCGCACCGGATCGAGAAGCTGCCGCTGCTCGATGCCGACGGACGGCTGGCCGGCCTGATCACCGCCAAGGACCTCGAGCACCGGTCGATGTTTCCGGACGCGACGATCGATCCGACGGGCAGCCTGCGCGTGGCGGCGGCGGTCGGTGTACGGCCGGGCTTCCTGGAGCGCGCCGAGCAACTCCTGCACGCCGGCGCGGACGCTCTGGTCATCGACATCGCCCACGGCGACTCCGTGATGGCCGTCGACGCGGCGCGCGAGCTGCGGCGGACATTCGGCGACAACTGGGACATGGTCATCGGCAACGTCGCGACGGCGGCGGGCACGGCGCGGCTCATCGATGTCGGCGCGGACGGGATCAAGGTCGGCATCGGACCGGGGTCGATCTGCGTGACGCGGATCGTGACCGGCTTCGGCGTGCCGCAGCTGTCCGCGATCGCCGAGTGCGCCCCGGTGACGGCCGCCGCCGGCGTGCCGATGGTGGCGGACGGCGGGATCAAGGCGGCCGGCGACGTCGTGAAGGCGCTGGCGGCCGGGGCGCAGTGCGTGATGATCGGCAGCCTGCTGGCCGGGACGCGCGAGAGCCCCGGGATGGTCGTCGTGCGCGGCGGACGGCGCTACAAGGTGACGCGAGGCATGGCCTCGCTCGAGGCGAACATCGCCCTGCAGGCCACCGAGCGCCAGCTGCCGGCAGCCCAGATCCCCAAGAAGGAATATGAGCGCGTGGTCCCCGAGGGCGTCGAGGCGCGCGTCCCGTACCGCGGCCCGGTCGACAGCATCCTCTACCAGCTCGTCGGGGGCCTGCGCAGCGGCCTATCGTATGCCGGCGCCTGGACGATCGAAGAGTTGCAGGCGACGGCCGAGTTCGTGCGGATCAGCCCCGCCGGCCAACGCGAGAGCGGCCCCCACGACGTGGACCTGTAGGGGCGGGTCCCCGTGCCCGCCCCGTAGGCCACAGTCCCCGTGAAGTGATCGGCCCACCACCCGGACATGGGCCACCTTATGTAGGCCATTGGATGTAGGCCATTGGCCCCGGTGGATCGACGGCCTACGGGGCGGGCCGCACGCCAATCAGTCCGTTTGGTGGCCTACGGGGCGGGCACGGGGACCCGCCCCTACAGGACGTTGGGGTTGGCGGCGTTGGGCGCGGCAACGTTGGGGTTGGCGGCGTTGGGCGCGGCAACGTTGGGGTTGGCGGCGTTGCACGCGGCAACGTTGGGGTTGGCGGCGTTGGGCGCGGCACCGTTACGGCCACCCCCCTCCCACACACCCCAACTCCGCCGCGATCCGCCGGAGCACCTCCGCCAGCCCGGCCGCGTTGTCCGTCTGGTGGTAGCCGGCGGGTGATCCGGCGATGTCGATGAGGAGCGACGGGAGGATGCGGTCGGCGATGTCCTCGGCGTCCTCGCGGCCGTAACCGACGGTGTGGATCGTGATGGACTGCGCGCGGGCGACCGCGGCGGCGGCGAGCACGGTGTCCTCCATGCTGCCGCCGGCCGGGGGCGTCGGGACCCGGTTCGGGAGGCCGTCCGTCAGGAAGACCATCGCCCGCAGCCGGGACGCATCGACGTCGGCCAGCGCGGCGGCGCCGGCGGTGAGCGCCAAGTCGAGGCGTGTGCCTTCCTCGACGACGTGTGCGAGGGCGTTCACGGCCGCATCGAGCCTGGCCCGATCGTCCGTGAGCGGCTGGACGGTCCAGGCGCGGTTGTGGAACGCGACGATGGCCACCCTGCCCCGGCCGGGCGCCGGCGCGAAGCGGTCAAGGAACGCCCGCGACGCGCGCAGGACGGCGTCCAGCTTCGTGCCCCCGTCGCCCGCCGCACGGCGCATGCTGCTCGAGACATCGATCACGAGAACGACGTCGACGGTGTGCGCCTGGCATTTCGTCCGCAGCGAGAGCGGCAGGTAGATCCGGTAGACCGGTGTCGGCGTCGCGGTCGGGGTGATCGTCGGCGTGTCCGTCGGCAACGGCGTCGGCGTGACCGTCGGCGTGGACGACGGCGTGAACGTCGGCGTCGGCGGCGGCGTATCCGTGGGCACGGGCGTCTCGGACGGCGTCGTGGAGACCGTCGGCGTGGCCGTGTCGGGCGGGCGGACGCGGATGAGGGCGTCGTCGAACACCGGCAGCGGCAGGCTCTCGAAACGGCCGCCCCAGGCGTTGTTCGCCACGTCCCCGACCTGCGAGCCCGGGACGAGGAGCGTGAGCTCGACGTGGCGCGGCGGGCCGCCGGCAGGCAGGAAGCTGTCCAGGAGGGTCGTGCTTGCGCTCGGTCGAGGGTCGGGGCCCCACAGCCGGACGGCGGTCACGTCGGCGCCGTTCGGAATCGCCGCGCAGCGGGTGCGGTTGCCGACGTCCGCCAAGCGGCACGGCCAGTCCGGTCCGTTCAGGCCGGCACCCGGCGCACCCCACGCGGCGACCGGGTCGACGAGGCCGTCGCGCTCCCCGCCGCCCGCGACGTCGAGCGCCTCGGGATCGCCGGACGAGGCCCAGACCTCGATCGGCGCACCGCCGGCGGGCACGGTCACGCGCACGTTGGCGATGCCGCCGGTGATCCGTGTCACGGGCGTCCGCGGCTCGCCGGCGCGCGGCAGGATGTCGACCGCGTCGAACCACTCGACCGGCCGGTCGGTCAGGTTGGCCAGCGAGAGACGGTAGACCATCGGCTCGCCCGGCAGGACGAGCAGCCGGCTCGGGACCTTCTCGACCTGTGCGGCGGCGATATTGGCGATGATCACCTGCGCCCAGGCGCATCGGCCGCCCTCCAGGTCGCGGAAGCCGGGGCGGCAGTCAGGGGCGCGGTCGTTGCGGGCGGAGATGCCGGCCATGTTCGCCAGCGCCGTCCCGCCGGGCACGAGGCGCGACGCGCGTGCGACGTAGCGGATGGAGGGCACGCGCCGTTCGTAGGGCAGATCGCCGAGCACCCAGCTCAACGTCGTCTCGCCGCTGTTCGGGCCCGGGACGATGGACGGCTCGAACGGCACGTCCTGGTCGATCCGCCCGTTGCCGTTCCGGTCCTCGCCGCCACCGAGCACGCCGTCGCCGTCGATGTCCTCGCTGGCGATCGTCGCCGAGTCGAGCTCGTAGAACAGCCCGAGCGGGAGCGTGTCCGTCAGCACGACGCCGGGCGCGAACGCCTCCTTGGGGTACGTCGGCAAGGGCGGTGACGACGGGCTCGGGAACGTCGCGGCGTCGATGACGAATGCGACGGTGTCGCCGGCGTTGACGACCGGGCTGCCGTTGGGCACGGCGGGATCGTTGCGCTTCTTCAGCCACAGCGGCACGCCGACGTGGACCAGCATGTCGCCGAGGCCGCCCGGCGCCGCCTTCGTGCCGGGCGCCGGCACCGGGCACGCGCGGCGCGACGAGGTGCCCGTGGCGCCGTAACACTCCTGGAAGCGCCAGCCCGCACGGCTGCCCGCCCCGTAGCCGGCGGCGGCGTAGTTCATCAGCCACGTGCCGGGCCGGTTCTGGAGCGCGGCGTACTGCAGCTCGAGCCAGACCGTCGAGCCGGCCGGCACGCCGTCCTGGAACCGGGCGCGGACCATGTTCACTTCGCGGACGTTCATCTTGGCGCCGCCGCGGTTGCGGTAGTCCAGCTGATCGCCCGTCACCCAGCCGTTCCCGGCGAGCGGCGCGTTGTCCGTGCACGCCGCCGTGGCCTGTACGTACCATGTCCGCCCGAGCGTCGCGTTCGTGGGTCGCATCCGGCCCCAGCGCCCGATGCCGTACTCGACGATCACCCGGCCGCTGTCCGTCACGTCCCTTGGGAGACCGTCCCCGTCCTGCCACCAGACGCGCACGCCGGTCTCGCCGTTCGGGCCGAACTCCTGCAGCACGTGCGTGCTGTTGTCCCACTTGTCGCACGCCACGACGCCGAGCATCGTGCCGCCGCCGCCGATCGCGATCCGCATCTCGGCGCTGAACGTCGAGCCGTCCGTCACCGCCGCGCCTTGCGTGACGGGCATGTAGCGCTTGCTCGGCACGGCGATGGGGGCCGTCGGGATGGGCGTCGGGGCGCGGCCCGGCGGGCCGGGGCGGCCGGGCGGCGGGCGGCGGGGCGGGCGGCGGGTCGGCACGGCGCGCGGCACCGGCAGGACGACGTAGGAGCAGTTGTTGCCGGGCGGCTCCTGGATGCCGCCGAGGTTCGCCTGGCCGCGGGCATCGACCGGCGCCCAGATGGAGCGCTGCGGGTTGCCGATCTGCGTGGCGAAGCAATTGTGGAACGTCACGTCGCCGCCGGCACCGGTGACCTCGGTCTCCGGCACCCAGAGCATGACGAGGACCTTGGCGACGGTCGTCGGCTGGGCCGATGCGACGCCGTTGGGAAGGCTGGTTTCGGCGTCGAGCCGCTGCAGCGTGACGTCGAGCGGCGTGCCGGGCCCGCCCGGCTGGGTGCAGCTCCAGACGTTCCGACCGTCCAGGTCGAGGCAGCCGATGAGCGTGACGGTCAGCTTCAGATCACGCCCGGTCGGGCCGAGCACCCGCCACCAGTCCGGCAGCGTGAACGGCGCCCCGACGGGCAGCGAGCTGCCTCGGACATCGCCGTCGGCGCCGAGGACGACGTCGAGCTGCCAGTCCAGCCGGCGGCCGAGGACGCCGTTGTGGACGGCGTTCGTGTTGCCGCTGAGGAACTTCCGAAGCTCGGCCGCCGGCGCGGCCGAGACCAGGACGACGGGCGCATCGTCGTCGCAACCGCCCGTCTGCGGCTCGGGGCAGTTCGCGGCATCGGGATCCGGGACGGCGCCGGGCGCGCGCACGGTGAGATCGGCCGTCAGCGCGTCGCCCTGGAGCGCGGCGCCGCTCACGCGGGCCGTCAGGTCGAGAGCGACCGTCACCGCAGGCGGCGCCTCTACGCGGCCGACGACGCAGCGCACCTTCTTGCCGCCGTCGGTCAGCGTGGCGCCGCCCGGGCACCCGGCCAGCCGGAGCGCCGGCAGTTGGCCCGCCTCCCAGACCGCCGGTCCCGCCAGCGTCACCTCGGCCACGAGATCGTCGACACTGCTCTCGCGCACGCTGAACGAGGCGCGGTAGACCACGGCGTCCCACGACCGGACGACGCCGTCCGTCGGGCCGACGTCGTCGCCCGGATCGGCCTTGCCGCGGACCCCGGGAAGCGTGCCCAGACCGCTCAGCGTGATCGGCCGATCCTCGAACGGCGCCGTGCCGTCGGCCAGGATCGTCAGCGCGGCGCCGACGATGGGTGCGGCGGCGGGCGCATCCGGGGCGGCGGCGCGCGTGGCGACAGCCGCCGGTCCGGCCGACCAGGCGATCAGGATTGCGATCAGGGTCGTGAGGGCGGCGAAGCAGGGCAATGGGCGGACGAGGCGGCGCAAGTCATCCATGACACGAGAGGATAGCATTCAGGGGAGTCGGCGTACACCGGGTTTCTCGCGCTGTCGAAGCCTTAGTACTCTGTCACTGGACACGCTTCGGGTATTCGACAGAGGTAGTCATCCGCCGACTCTGCAGTGACAGAGTACTACCGCCGGACCCGCAACACCGCGATCTTCGTCGCATGGTTGAACGGAGCCGGGTCCACCGGCGGGCCGTTCACGCGTGTCGCCGGGTAGCCGGTGACGTCGTCGGGCACGGGTATCGTCGTTTCGATCGACAGGAAGCCGCTGGTGCACAGGCCCTCCAGGATCGTCATGAAGGCGTGGCCGCTCAGGAAGAGCGCGTTGTTGATGGCGATCAGCCGTCCACCGTCCGCCACGAGCGGTCGGACCTTGTTGATCAAGCGGTCGGCCTGCTGCGCCAGGTCGACGGTGCCGGTTGGCGCGGTGGCGAAGAAGGGTGGGTCCAGGATCACGCAGTCGAAGCGGGCGTCGGCGCGGCGAAGGCGGCTGGTGGCCACCCAGAAGTCGTCGGCGATGTAGTCCCCGCGGTGGATCGGCAGGCCGTTCAGCGTGCAGGAGTCCTTGGCGACGTTGAGCACGGCGCGGCTGGCATCAAGCTGGACGACGCGCGCGGCGCCGCCGGCCAGCGCGGCCACGCCGAGGCTGCCGGTGTAGGCGAACGTGTTCAGAACGGTCCGGCCGGCCATCTCACGCTTGAGCAGCGCCCGCACGGCGCGCGTGTCCAGGTAGAAACCGGCGTCGCGCGCCGCCAGGACGTCGATCCGGTAGCGCACGCCATCCTCGGTGATCGACGTCGCCGGCGGCGCGTCGCCCATGATGACGCCGCGGCGGTCGGCCGCGTCGACGGCGTGCCGGTGCTTGACGACGGTGCTGCGCAGAAACGGGAGGGCGGCACGGTAGAACGCGGCGGCATGGCGGACGCCCTCCGCGCCGGCCGCGGACGGCTGGGCGTAGTTGTGGAGGACGAGCGTGTCGGCATACAGGTCGGCCGCCAGGTCGGGTGCGCCCTCGTAGAACCCGGCGAAAAGACGGTAGGCCGCCTTGCCGGGCGGCGCGAGGAGGGCCGCGCGTGCGGTGAGGGCGGCGGTGAGGAGTGGGGTGAGGGTGGGGTGGGGCATTGGGTCTCGATTTCGGGTCCGTCCACCGGGGCACAGACATACCACAAGAGACATACCACAAGTCCGTGCACGGCGGCGATCCGCGCGGGCCGAGCTGCGCGCGCCCGGGGCGCGAGCACGGGCCGGAGCGCGACGCCCACCCGCGAATTGTTGACCCGCTCGGCCTTGCGTCCGACCATCGTCCGTAATGTCCCACCTCCGCGAGCACGCCGCGTTCTTCCGCGAGTTCCGCCAGCGCTTCGAGACGACGGGATCGATCGTGCCGAGCAGCCGCTTCCTGGCGGCGGCGATGGTGCGTCCGCTGGCGGCGCGCGCTGCCGACGGGCGGGCGGTTCGGGTGCTCGAGATCGGGCCGGGCACGGGGGCTGTCACGCGGGCGATCCTGCCGCTGCTGGGGGTGGACGACCGCTTCGACCTCGTCGAGCTGAACGCGGTCTTCGCCGACCATCTGCGCGGCGACCTGGCCACGTCGGCCCACGCGCGCCGGCTCGCCTCGCCGTCGATCGTCCACACCGTTGCGCTCCAGGACTTCGCCGGGGTGGAACCGTACGACTATGTGATCTCCAGCCTGCCGCTCAACAACTTCCCGGTCGAAACCGTGGACGAAGTGTGCGCCGCATACGTACGGTTTCTTGCCCCGGGCGGTGAGCTGACGTACTTCGAGTACATGTTCGTCCGGGCGGTGCGGATGCGGCTGGCCTCGCGGGCCGAGCGGGCACGGCTTGTCCACGTCGATCGGACGATCGGCGACCTCGTGGCCCGGCTGGGCGTCGGGCGCGAGGCGGTGCTTGCCAACGTGCCGCCGGCTTTCGTGCAGCGCCTGCGGCAGCCGTTGCCTTGACTCGCGGCCGGCCGCCGGGCCATGCTGGCGCGGCCACCGGCGCGCATCCGTCGACGACGCGGTGGTCATCGGAAGGTGCCGCCGACCGGACCACGGGGATCGGACGGACAGCCGTCATCGACGGCAGCGCATGCCAGACACCAACCGGCGAGTGGGGATAATGAGGGTCGCACGCGAGGGCTACATGTTCATCGGCTTGGCGGCCTTTGCGGCCGGCGCGGCGATCGCGCGCGCAGCGGCGCACCCCGAGACGCCGCGCATCGCGCTTGCCGCGGTCCTCTTCGTCCTCGCGGTATGGGTGGTCGCGTTCTTCCGCGATCCGGAGCGGGACGGCGAGCGCGGGCCGGGCGTCGTCATCGCGCCGGCGGACGGACGCGTCGTCTTCGTCGGCCCGGTGGACGAGCCGGCCTTCATCGGCGGGACGGCGACGCGCGTCTCGATCTTCATGAGCGTCTTCAACGTCCACGTGAACCGCTACCCGATCACGGGGACGGTGGCGTACGCCCACTACAACCGCGGCCGGTTCATGAGCGCGGCGCGCGACAAGGCAAGCCTCGAGAACGAGCAGATGTCGCTCGGGATCGCCGGTCCGCCGGGCGTGCCGGCCGACGCGTTGCCTGCGTCCTCGGCCGACCGCCGCGTGCTCGTGCGGCAGATCGCGGGGCTCATCGCGCGGCGGATCGTGACGTACGGCGGCGTGGGCGACGCCGTGGTGCAGGGGGAGCGGCTCGGGCTGATCCGCTTCGGATCGCGCGTGGACATCTTCCTGCCGCCCGATGCGCGCATCGCCGTGGTCGTCGGCGACCGGACGGCGGCCGGGATGACGGTGGTGGCCCGATGGACGGAGGCTGCGTGATGATCGAGCGATCGACCGAGCCGCGCCGCAATCGCCGCCGGCTGCGCCGGACGATGGTCATCCTGCCGAACGGCTTCACGATGGCCAACTTGTTCTTCGGTGTCTTCGCGATCGTCTCGGCGGCGCGCGGCGACTACGAGCGGGCCGTGCTCTACGTGGTGTTCGGCGGCATCTGCGACGTCTTCGACGGCCGGATCGCCCGCGCCACGAACACGGGCTCGAAGTTCGGCGCGGAGCTTGACTCGCTCGTCGACGCGATCTCGTTCGGGCTGGCGCCGGCGATGATCATGTACTTCGCCGTCCTGAACGAGCACGGCTGGGACTGGATCTTCTGCTTCCTCTTCACGATGTGCGCCTGCATCCGCCTGGCGCGCTTCAACGTCGAGCAGGCCGGCCGCGCCAAGACGCACTTCCAGGGCCTGCCATCGCCGGCCGCCGGGATCACGTTGGCCAGCTACTACTGGTTCAGCCAGACCCCCCTCTACGGCCGCCTCGTCGGCAGCGACATCGACCTGCCGTGGCATCAGCTGCTCCGCTTCCTGATGCTCGGCCTCAGCTTCCTGATGATCAGCAACGTCTCGTACGCCGCCGTCCCGACGATCGGCTACCGCTCGCCGCGGGCCATCGTGGGTTCCTTGCTGGTGGTCGGCACGCTGGTCGGCGTCGTGTTCCTGCCGAAGCAGTTCTTCTTCCCGGCGTTGATGGCGTACGTGATCTTCGGGCTCGGGCAGACGGTGTTCGAGGGGCTGATGGAGCGGCGGCCGGCGCACGATGACGCGCCGAGCGCCGCGCCGGCGGATGCGGTGACACCGGACGACTGACGTCGCCCTGCGCGATATCACCAGCGGTCGAGGATCCCTCGCCACCCGACGGGAAGCCAGACCTTGCACCCCCCCGCCCGCCGCGCCTGCGCCGTCCCCGGCTCGACGACCGCAACGTCCACCACGCCGCCGTCCGCCGCCGCCGGGTTCGTCGGGATCAACGCGAGGAACGAGCCCTCCGCCGCCCCGCACACCCCCTCGAGCGCCACGTCCACCGCACCGCCCGGCGGCACGGCGACGCGCCACGTCACGGGCGCGACGCGCTCGCCGGGCGCGGGAACGACGAGCCGCGGCGCGCGCCCATCCGTCGCGCTCGCGCCGTCCGGCACGACATCGACGGCGCCGATGGCCGCGCCCGAAAGGCCGTCGCCGTCGTCCAGGGGCAGCCAGTCCTCCAGAAGTCCGCGGCTCTCGACGAACATCGAGACGCGGCGCGGCGCGGCAAGGCCGAGGTCGGCCAGCGGCACGTCGAACGACAGCACGCGGCTGTCCACGGTGAACGGCAGCGGGGCGATCGGCTGCAGCCGCCCGATCGGCGCGGCGGCGTCCGGATCCCACCGCGCCACGCCCACGACCATGGCATCGTCGCCGCCCGACCCGAGCACGGCGTTCTCGGGCCCGGCCGCCGCCACCCGGTCGATCCGCCCGTCGCCGTCGATGTCCAGCAGCACGCGCACCAGGACGCCGTACGGCACGACGGCCGGCGCGTGGCGGGCGATGCCGATCGACAGGCGCGCCCCCCCGACGTCGCCGCCCTCCCCGGCAGCGGCCGAATCGACACCGCGCCAGCTCGCACCGACATGCCGGACGTCGGCTTCGTAGCGAACGCCCGGCTCGTCCGGGTCGCCCTCCGCGGGGGTGAGGCGATGGAACAGCTCGACGGCGGCGCTCGTCGCGCCCGGCAGGTCGGGCTGGGCGATGTGCAGGACGGGCGCCGCGCTGCCCTCGCCGTCGATCGTGACGGTCGCGGCCGAGGCGGCGCGGAAGATCGCGGCGTACGGCACGCTCGGCGCGACGGCGTCGGGCCGGGGTCGATCGGCCGCGTCGAGCAGCGCGAACCGGAGCCACCCGTCGGCCGTCGCGGCCTCGAGCGCCCCGCTCGCGATCGTCCCGGCGACGCCTAGATTGCCGGACGGCAGGCGCGCCGGCTCGACGGGCTGGAACGTGACGGTCACCGGCACGCGGGCGTACGGCGGGGCGACGAGCGGCTCAGGCGGAACGCCGACGTGCAGCGCGGGCGGAGCGCCGGGGCGGGGTGCGGCGGCCAGCGTGAACGTGATCGCCGCGGCGGTCGGGTTGTAGGCCTCGAGGACGGACGTGCGTGCCGCCAGCGCCGTGCGGGGCCAGCGGCCGAGGTTTACCGCCGCGCCGTCACCGACGCGGACGCTCAGGGTGGCCGTGACGGCGCGCGCCACGTCCAATCGGCCGGCGCCCTGTCGCGTCACCCCCACCGGTCGGTCACCACGGCCATCGTTCACCACCGGCCGCGTCGCGTTCACGATGCGTGCGGCGACGTCGGAGGCGCCGATGGGCGTCGTCGAACCGGCGGCGAGCCGCTGCAGCACGAGCGCCGCTGCGCCGGCGACGTGCGGGCTGGCCATCGAGGTGCCGCTGATCACGGCGGCGCCCCCGCCGCTGCCCATGCCGGCGGTGCGGATGCCCGTGCCGGGCGCCGTCAGATCCGGCTTGAGCGCGCCGCTCCGACCCGGTCCGCGGCTGGAGTACGTGCCGATGGCGTCCACGGGCACGCCGGCCGACGACGCGGCCACGGAGAGCGCGCGCGGGCTGCTGCCGGGCGCGGTCAGCACGAACGGATGGTCGGCCTGGTTGCCGGCGGCCGCGACGACGACGATGCCGGCGTTCACCGCGGCGTCGATGGCCGCATCGAAGAAGCGCGAGCCTTGCGCCCACGGCTCGCCGAGGCTCATGTTGATCACATCCACCCGCTGCGGCACCGCCCCGCGCCGCTCGAGACCGAGGTTGGCCGCGGCGCACCACTCGAGGGCGTCGATGACGACGTCGACCGCCTCGTCCGTGTCGGCGGCGCGTGCAGGCGGGCCGTACACTTTCAGCGCGACCAGCGAGGCTGCCGGCGCGACGCCCGGCGCAACATCGCCCCCGCCCTGCGATCCGGCGATGCCCGCCACGGCCGTGCCGTGGCCGTATGCGTCCAGCGGGTCCGGATCAGGGTGCGGCGTGCTCGTGCACAAGCCGGCCGCCTCGTCGCCCGGCGCGCACAGCCCCGGCGAGGTGTAGTTGGGGCCGACGAAGTCCCAGCCCCCGACGACGCGCTCGTTCGGAAACAGCGGCCGCCCATCGAACGCATCGTCGATCCGCTCCGCGGCGCCGCTCGCCGCCGCGTATGCCGCCGCCGTGCCCGGCCCGCCGAATGCGCGGTGCGTGTAGTCGATGCCGGTGTCGATGATCGCGATCGTCTGCCCCGCCCCGTGGAGCCCGAGCCGGGCGTGGACGACGTCGGCGCCGATGCGCGGCACGCTCCGATCGAGCATCGGCCGCAGCCGCGGCGCAGCCTCGATCCGCGCGACGCCCGCCACCTCGGCCAGCCGGACGATGTCCGCTGGCCGGCCGTGCACCTGTACGCCGTTGCCGACGACGGCGTAGCGCGCCACGACGTCGAGCCCGAGGACGGCGGCGCGCGCCAGCACGTCGGCCTGCGACGCGAGCGTGGCGGCGTGCAGCGCTTGCAGCCGGGCGCGGGCGTCCGTCTGCGCCGCCGCCGCAGCGACGTCGACGGCCAGCCGACGCCACGCCGGCCAACCGGACGCCGCCAGCCGATCGGCCACCGAGGGGGCATCGAGGACGACGATCGCGCTCGTGGGCGCGGCGGCGGGCGGCGGCGGGTCGATCGGGCGCGCGGCAGGATGCGCGGCTGCCGACGACGTGGCGGCGGCGAGGGCGAAGGCGAGGGCGGCGGCGACGGTCACCTTGACCGTGGGCGCGACGAAGGCCGTCGCGGCACGGGCATGGGAGCGGCGAGGGTGATGGGGGCGATGGGGGTGACGGGACATGGGCGCTGATGCCTCCGGCGACGGGGGGGGGGCGACTTGTTCGACGCCGTCGGGCGAAAGGGTAGCAGAGCGGGCGGGGGAGGCGGCGGGTTCGAAGTGCGGCCGGTTCGTCGAGGGCGGGCCGTGCGATCGAACCGCCGCCCACCTTCTATAATCGCCCCCATGCCGCCCCTCTCGCCCACCCCCCGCCCCCGCCACATCACGACGCTCGTCTACGCCTTCGACCCCGCGGATCGCCTCTGCCTGCTGCGGCGACGCAAGGCGCCGAACCTCGGGCTGTGGTCGCCTCCGGGCGGCAAGGTGGAGCCGGACGAGACGCCGCTGGCGTGCGCCGTGCGCGAGTTGGCCGAGGAGACCGGGCTCATCGGCGAAGGACCTCGGCTCGTGGCCGTGGCCACCGAGTACGATGCGGTGACGGGTGAGGCGTGGCTGATGTTCATCGTGCGCGTCGACGTGCGGGACGGGACGATCCGCAGCGACGGACGCGAGGGCGAGGTGGCGTGGGTGGCGCCGGCCGACGTCGCCGCCCTGCCCGCGCCGCCCGCCGACGCGTCGATCCTGGCCGTCGTGCGCGAGGCGGACGTGCGTGGGGGGGTGGCGTTCATGGGGTTGCGATACGAGCGGGGACACATCGCCGGTGTCGAGATCACGTGGGGGTGAGATCACCCGTGTTCTCCCCCACGATACCGGCACCCCGCCGCCACACCACCCCCTACGGCAAATCCACCGCCCACACCCCCCGCCCGCGCTCGTCCACCCACGCCATCGTCGCGCCGTCCGGGGAGATCGACCAGTCGTTGTTGGCGATGCGGATCTGGGCATCGGGGCCGACGAGCCGTCGGACGACGCCGCTGTCGGCGTCCATTTCCCAGACGGTGTGGAAGCCGTTCTCGGTCTGCATCGGCACGTACACCAGGCGGCTGGGCAGCCGCCAGCGATAGGCTCCCTCGAAGTCCAGCTTCTTCACACGGCCGACTTCCTCGACGAACGTCGGCGCCAGGAAGACGCCGTTGCGGTCCGGGTGCTCGCGGTTGAGGGCGAGGTAGAACGCCACCCAGCGGCCGTCCGGCGAGAGCGCGGCATCGGAGAGGAACGTGCCGCGGGCGAGCTCGATCATCGTGCCGCTGACGGTGTCGATCGTCGTGAGGACGAACATCGGCAGGTCCTTCACCGGACGGCCGATGACGAGGCAGCGCGGGCTGTCCGGCATGCAGGCCGGCACCGTGGCGCCGAACAGGGCGACGAGCTCGCGCACGTCCGTGCCGTGGATGTCGGCGCCGAACACGCGCACCAGGTTGTCGACGTCGGCGCGGCCGCCCCACGAGTCCCACCACACCGCCCGCGTACCGTCCGGTGTGAGCCGCACCGGGTTGCCGCCCGTCGGCAGCGGCCACTCCGTGCCGTCGACGGTGTCCCGCACGATGCTCACGTCACCGGCAGGCCGGATCATGTAGCGCGCCGCGCCACTGGCCAGCAGGACGCCGGCGTCGAGCACCGTCGGCTGCCCGCCGGGCGGCCACACCGCCGCGGTGTAGATCGCGGTCGACGCGCTGCCCGGCGGCCGGTCGATGAAGTTCAGGGCGCTCGAGTCCGCCGCCCACCACGCTCCACCGCAACACCCGTCCGCGACGATCTGGCGCGGTTGGAGCGGGAACAGCGGCCGGTTGATGCTGCTCGGAGCGGCCGCGAGCCGCCCGGCCAAGCCGGGACTGGGCGCACGCGGGTGGGCCGTCGGTCCGGGGACGGCGGGCGGTGCGGTGCGGAACGGCGACACGCCGGCCGCCCCCGCCGCGTCGCCGACCGTCCGGCCGGGCGTCGAGAACGGCAGGATCGTGCCGTCCGGCTGCGTCGGCACGGCGACGTCGTCGGGTCCGTCCGTGGCCCGGTCGACGGCGGGCGTATCGGCGGAGAGCGCACGCAGCGGGGCGCCGAGCGCGGTCAGCCACGCGGGGCGGGTCTGCTGCACGATCAGCAGTCCGCCGGCGGCCATCATCGCCCCGATGGTCAGCGCGAACGGTGCGCGGCCCACGTTGCCGTCCCGGTCCTAGTGCTCGCCGCTCGGGTACGGCTGGGCGAACTCGTTCAGGAGCGCGCCCCCGAGCTGGATCGGCGGCTGGTCGTCGAACGACTGCCAGCGGCGCGGGTCGGACAGCTCGCGCTCGTACGACAGCGGGCCGCTGCCGTACAGGAGCAGGCTGTGCCAGTCGGCGTCGATGAACTGGACCGGGTTGAAGAGCCGCTGCAGGGAAGCGTCCCGAATCTCGAGGTGGAGGTGGGGCGAGCTGTAGCACGTCTCGTACATATCGCCCGACAGCGCGACGGGCTGACCGCGCGCCACGGACTGGCCGATCTCGAGCGCGGGGCGCTCCAACAGATGGCCGTAGAAGCTGACGAAGCCGTCCGGGTGCGCGATCATCAGGTTGTGCGGCGGCGCGCCGCCCGGCCCGTCGATGCTCTGCACGACACCGTCGGCGATCGCGACGACCGTCGTCCCGCACGCGCAGGCGAAGTCGAGCCCCATGTGCAGGCCCTGGCCGCTGCGATAGATCTGGTTGCGCTCGAAGTAAGCGTACACCGTGTTGCCGTACGGCTGGCTGATCGTCCACGTGGCCATGCTGGACGGCTCGGTGAACGGCAGGCCGTACGGGCGATCGGCGGCGGACGCGCGGCCGACGGCGGCCGGCACGGCGGCGCGCGACGATCCGACGGCCGCGACCGCGATCGCAGCGGCGACGGCCGTCATTCGCAGCGCTCGCGCGAGGTCGCGGCGCGGGGCCGGGCCGCCGCTCAACTGCCCTCGACCCGCTGCTTGAGCTGTGCCAGCGCATCGTCCAGCGCCGACTGGCCGCGACCGCCGATCATCGCCTTGGCCGCCATCTCCTTGAGCATGCCGAGCTTCAGCGTGACGGTCAGCTGGACGTCCGTGCCGCCGCCGGCCGGGGTCAGCGTCATCGCCGCCACCGCCGGTGCGCCGACGGGATCGGGCAGGTCGGCATCGACGACGAGCTTGGCGGGCGGCGTGACGGTGGTGAGCACGGCGGGCACGTCCACCGCGCGGCCGGATATGTTGGCACGGATCGAGAGCTTCTGGCCCTGCACCGCCGCGAAGTCGGCCGGCTCGACGGCCAGTACGGCCGGGATGTCGTCGATCAGCTTGCTCAAGTCGATGACGGTCCGCCAGACCTTGTCCGGCGGGGCGGCGATGTGGGTGCGGCTGGAGATGTCCATCGTGTTCCACTCCTGTGGGTTCGGCGCCTGATCGGGCCGGTTGGGCGCGCTCGTACGCCTGCGTCCGATTTCTCGGTTCGACGTGTCAGTCCGACGTATCAGTCCAACGTGGCGTGCTCGCCCGGCACGGGCACGTCCGCCAAGCCGGGCTGGGCTTCAATATAGATCTCGCCGAACAATTCGGGTTGTTCCACGGTGATCGCCCAACGGCGGAGCATCTCGAGCACGGCCAGGAAGCTGACGATGACGAACTCGCGCAGGCTCACCCCCGGCGGACAGCCGTCGAGGACGGCGTCGCGGAACGTCAGCCGACCGCGCGCGAGGAGGACGCCGCGCAGCGCGATGAAGCGCTCGCCCAACCGGACGGGATGGGGTCGCGGCGCCGAGCCGACCGGGATATTGGCGGCCGCCGCCAGCTCCTTGGCCTCGGCCATCGCCGAGCGGAACGCCGCGGCGAGGGCGTCGGCCGTCGCGTCGGCGGGGGCCGGGGGCGGTGGCGCGTCGACGACGGGCGCCGGCGCGACCCGCGCGTAGGCCCGCAGCCCGGCGGCCTCGCGCGCCCCGAGGTCCTCGGCGGCGCGGCGCAGACGGCGGTATGCATGCAGCCGCTCGATCAGCTCGGCCGCGTCGGCCTCCTCGTCCGGCGCCTCGCCCTCGGGCGCGGGCAGGAGGGCGCGGCTCTTGATGACCATGAGCGTGGCGGCGACGTCGCAGAACGCGGCGATCTCGGCGCCATCGATGCTGTTCAGGGCTGCGACGTACTGCAGAAAGCTATCCGTCACGCGCGCGAGGGCCACCGTGCCGATGTCGAGCGAAGCGCGCTGGATGAGCGTGAGGAGCACGTCGATCGGCCCTTCGAACACCGGCAGGCTGACCCGGAACCCGGACCGCGGCAACGGCGCCTGAACCTCGATCACGGCTCGGCGGCCGCCGTCGGCAGGACCGCCGGCGGCACGACGGTTCGCACGGCGGCATGCCGCGCGGCCCGGCCGGCGTAGCGGGCGACGGCGTCGAGCAGCATCGGCTGCCAGCCCCCGAGGTACGTCCGGCCCGGACATGGCGTCGGCACGAGCTCGCCGTGGCCGCGCACGGCGTCCAGCGGCAGGCCGAGCCGGTCGACGAGGTGGGCGATGAGGGCCGCGGCGCGGTCCAGCTGTCCGGGCGGTGGCGGGGCGTCGTCGAAGTTGCCGCACAGCGCGACGCCGACGGAAACGCCGTTGAACTGTCGCGCGTGGTGGCTGACGACGGTTAGGTCCTGCGTCTGGTGCACCCCGCCGTCCGCATCGACGACGAAGTGGTAGCCGATGCCCGGCCAGCCGAGCGCGTCCCGGTGCTCCCGCGCGATGTCCTCCGGCCCGACGCCGGCCGCCGCGCCGGTGTGGTGGACGACGACGTAGCGGATCTCCGACAGCGTCCGCCGGGGGTAGGCCGCCGTCGGTTCGCCTTGCGCCAGCTCGGCCGTGCGGTCCCCGATGACGAGCGTCTCACCCACCCACTGCGGCTGCCCGGCGGCGCTGTCGGCCGCGGCCTGCAGCCACTGCGCGCCGATGTCCAGCGGCGCGACGCGCCCGGGCGCGACCTCGGCGAGGACGAGCCGCTCGAAGACCTGCGCCCGCCGCCCGTCGATGAGGACCTCGTCCGTCAACGGCTCGCCGCACAGCGCGGCGCCGAAGTTCGTCCAGAAGGCCAGGAACGGTTCGCGCATCACATAGCCGGTGTGCGGCGAGCGGTGCGCCGGTCCGTCGGCGGTACGGGGCGGGGCGGGGGGGAGGATCGACGAGGCGCTCACGGGAGCGGGCGCATCCTCGGCAGAGGGGGGCGCGGGCGCGAGGTAGTCGTCGAAGAGCAGGGGAGGGGTGGCCACGGGCGGGATTATAGCGAAAGCCGCCGGGGGACACCCGCCCTACACCCCCTCGAACCCCAGCCCTCCCTCGCGCAGGCTCACCCAGCCGTGCCGGGCGATGACGACGTGATCCAGCAACCGGACGCCGAGCAGGCGGCCGACCTGGACGAGCTGGCGGGTGAGCTGGATGTCGTCGTGGCTGGGCGCCGGGTCGCCCGAGGGGTGGTTGTGGACGACGATGACGGCGGGGGCGTTGCGGCGAATGGCTTCACGGAAGATCTCGGCCGGTCGGACCTGACTTTGGTTAACTGAGCCCTTGTACACCTCGTGGACCGCGACGATGTCGTGCCGGGTGGTGAGGAGGACGACGCGCAGGTGCTCCTGGTCGAGTGCGCCCATCTCGGGCGTGAGGAGGCGAGCGATATCGGCGGCGGCGGTGATCCGGTGGCGTGCGTCAAGCGGCGGGACGACGAGGCGCCGGCCGAGCTCGAGCGCCGCTTTGATCTGCACGGCGATGGCCGGCCCGCAGCCGGCGACGGTGCAGAGGTCATCGACCGGCGCGTCCGCCAGTCCGCGGAGCCCGAAGCGCGCCACGAGGTCCTGGGCGATCTGCAGCGCGCTGTTGCCCCGCCCGCCGCTCCGGACGACGATGGCGACGAGCTCGGCCGTGCTGAGCGCGCCGCCGCCGTGGCGGGTGAGGCGCTCGCGGGGCAGGTCCTCCGTCGGGAGGTCGCGGATGCGGGTCGTGTGCGGCATGAGGGCCACAGCGTACGACGGGGCGGTCGACTTGGGGAGGGCGCGGGCGACACGTTGGCGACAGGTGGGCGACACGAATGGCGGTCGCCCGATCCGAGCCGGTTGACACCCCGCCTCTGCCGCGCGGATACTGAACCCCAACGCGGACCGGCCCCTCGCCATCGTCACGGTCCGACCACCCAGCCCCCAAGGAGTCTCGCCCCATGTCCACGACGCCCCGCCTGCTGATCGGCGCCGCTATCGCCGCGCTCGCCCTCGGCCATGGCGCAAGCCGGATCCAAGCCGCGCCCACCGGCCAGACCCGCCCAGCCGAGGCCACCGTCGAGCTGGCGGCCGGTGCGGAGGGCAAGCTGGCGATCAACGCCTTCTGCCTGAACTTCGGCGAGCCGTTCCCGAAAGCCGTCACGGTGTCCGCCGAGACCGCCCCGGCCGGCGTGGTCCCGGTGATGAAGGCAGCGGCGCGCAGCGCCGCGTTGGACGTCCTGCAGACCCAGATCGCGATCTGGCACCAGATCGAGGGCAAGTGGGGCTACAAGGACAAGGATGTCGACATGGCCACGGCCCAGGCACTCGTCGCGGCGGCTGCCAACGAGGGCACCGGCCCGCTGGTGGACGAGGGCGTGGCGCTCGACAAGGCGATCACCGACGGCCGCGTGACCGCGACCGTCGACGGTTGGCAGGTGGTGGACGCGCCCAAGGCACTGCCGTCGGACGCGCCGTACTACGGCTCGGGGACGCTGATGCTGAAGAACGTCTCCACGGGAACCCTCACCGTCCGCGTGCCGCTGGGGCTCGTGCTCAAGGCGGCGGATGCGGCCGAACAGGACATGGGGCTGTACGCCGTGACCCAGGTGCCGATGGAGCAGCCGCAGGCGCTGCCAAAGACCGGCTTCGGCCCGCCGGCGGCGCGCACGAGCAACCCGGCGGCGGCGTGGTGGGCGATCGGCTTCGCTCTGGCGGCTGCCGTCGTCGTGCTGCGCCGCCGGCTCGAACGCTCGGCGTCGCGCGCCTCCTGACGGGATCACGACACCCGTGGGGACGGCTGAACGCGAGGCGACGCCACGCCGCGGGGCGAGCGACGTGCGAATGAACGCGGCGGAGGAGGCCTTGTTCGCGGCGATGAACCGTGCGCGCAAGGCCAAGCGACTGCCCGCACTGCGCGTCTCGGCGCCTCTCGCGCGCGCCGCACGTGCCCACAGTGAGGATCTGCGGGCGACGTCCCGGTGCAGCCATGAGGGCAGCGACGGGTCAAGCCTTCAAGATCGGCTGGCGGCCGTGGGGGTCGTGTTGGCGCGGTACGGCGAGGTGGTGGCCTGCGGCTCGGCGTCCGCGAAGGCGGCCGTGGAGCAGTGGCTGGACTCGGATGCCCACCGCGACATCCTCCTCGGGCGCGCCTACAAAACGGTTGGGGTGGGCGTGGCCTTGGGCGCCGAGGGGTCGGACGCGCGCCGGACGGCGGTGTTGGGGGCGCCGTGAGGTCGGGACGGATGGACGCCGTCCGTGCATCGGGCCGGCGCACGGACGGCTCCGTGCGCGGCAGGCCGGTCCCATTGGCGACCCACACCCCGCCCGCATATACTCCCGCGTCCGTCCCTGCAGGAGGTCCGATGTCCGCGTCCAGCCGCCCAGACCGCCCCGATCGCCCACAGGCGGTGCTGTTCGATGTGGAGGGCGTGATCGCCCATCCCGACGACGACGCGCTGGCGCACGGCTTCGCGACCCTGTGGCCGGGCCTGAGGCGCGACGACGTCGAGGCGGCGCGCGACGGCGCGGCGCTGTACCCGCTGTGGGAGCGCTACTCCATCGGCGCGATCGACGGCCGAACGTACTGGCGGGCCGTCATCGAGTCCCTCGGCCGCACGGCGGACGATGCCCGCCTCGATGCGCTGGCGGGGCTGCTGTCGCGCGCGTGGTGGGCCGACATCGATCCCGACATCCTCGCGCTCGTCGACGCGCTCAGGGCGGTGCCGACGCCGGACGGACCGATGAAGGTGGGGCTCCTGTCGAACAGCTGCGCCGATCACGACACCGCCCTCGCCGCCTTCGCGCCGCGGTTCGACGCCGCGTGCTTCTCGCACCGTGTCGGCCGCCGCAAGCCGGACGCGGCCGCCTATCTCGGCGCCGCGGCGGCGTTGGGCGTTGCGCCGGAGCGCATCCTGTTCATCGATGACCGGGTGCGCAACACCGCTGCCGCGGAGCGCATCGGAATGGCGACGGTCGTCTTCACCACCGCCGCCGCGCTGCGCGAGGCGCTCCTGGCGCACGGCCTGCTGGATGCGGCGCGCGTGCCGTGACCGAAGCGTCGGCGGGGGTGCTCATCGACACGCAGGCGGCATGGGCGGCGGCCGGGCCGCGGATTGCCGCGGCCGAACGATTGGCGCTCGACCTCGAGGCCGACGGCTTCCACCGCTACCCCGAGCAAACGGCGCTCCTACAGCTGGCGCTGCCCGACGGCTCCGTCTTCCTCCTCGATCCGCTGGCGCTGCCCGATCTCGACGCCCTCGGTGCCGCGCTGGCCGATCCGGCGGTGCCGATCATCGTCCACTCGTCGTCCTACGACGTCCGCGCGCTGGACCGTGACTTCGACTTCCACATCGCCGGCCTCGTCGACACCTCGATCGCCGCGCAGCTGGCCGGGAGCACGCAGCTCGGACTCGGCAACGTGCTGCTGGAGGTGCTCGGCGTCGATCTGCCCAAGCCCAAGCGGCTGCAGCGCTTCGACTGGTCGCGCCGTCCGCTGCCGGACGAGGCGCTCGACTATGCCGCCGGCGATGTGATCCACCTGCTGGCCCTGGCCGACGCGCTCACCGCGCGCCTCGCCGCGCTCGGCCGGCTGGCCTGGCTGGACGAGGAGTGCCGGCGCGCCGAGTCGGCCCGGCACGAGCCGCCCGTGCCGCCCGCCGAAGCGTTCTGGCGCGTTCGCGGCGCGCGCGAGTTGACACCGCCGGCGCGAGCGGTGCTGCGCGAACTCGTGGTCTACCGCGACAGCGAGGCGCTGCGTGTCGGCCGTCCGCCGCACCACGTGCTGTCCAACGAGGCGCTGATCGCGATCGCCAGCCGGCCGGACGAGCGCCTCGAACGCGTCGGGGGCGTCGGCGCCGCGGTGCGCGGGGCGGCGCGCGAGCGGCTGCGGGCGGCGATCCAGCGCGGGCGTGACGCCGGGCCGGTGCACTGGCCGCGGCGGACGGCGACGAACCCGTGGACGCCGGCGGCGCGCGAGCGGCTCCTCGAGCTCAAGACGTGGCGCAAAGGTGAGGCCGCGCGCCTCGGCCTCGATCCCGGGATCATCTGGCCGATGGGCCACCTCGAGCGATTGGCACTGCACCCCGCCGCGCCGCTGGCCGACTTGGACGATCCGGACGCGCCGGGCGTACGGCGTTGGCAGTGGGCCGAGCTCGGCGCGTCGCTGGACGCGTTCAGGTGCGCGCGGGCGTGGCAGGCGGTTCCGGCGGCGGGCTGACCGGGGGCGGAGCGGCGGCCGCCGGAGCGGTGCCTGCCTGAGCGGTCTCGGACGGGGCGGCATCGGAGGGTGACCCGCCGTCGGCGTCGGACAGGTCGAGCTGGTGCTTGAACTCGAGCGCGTAGATCTCGAGCAGCGCCATGAGCAGCGCGGCGACGATCGGCCCGATGATGAAGCCGAACAGGCCGTACACCGCGATCCCGCCCAGCGTCGAGAAGAAGACGAGCAGGTCGTGCATCCGCGCGCGCTTGCCGACGAGCCGCGGGCGAATGAGGTTGTCCAGGTTCGTGATGACGACGGCCGTCATGAACAGCACGACGGTGCCGCGCAACACCTCGCCCTGCGAGTAGAGCACGATGGCATGCGGGTAAAGGATGATCCACGTGCCGAGCACCGGGATCATCGCCAGGAAGACCATGACGACGCCCCAGAGCACCGGCGCCGGCGCAGCGACCGCCCACAGCGTCAGCGCGCCGAGGCTGCCCTGCACGAGGCCGACGATGAACGAGCCGCGGAGCGTGGCGCGCGACACCGAGATCAGGCGGTCGACGAACATCTGCTCGTAGCGCTTGTCCAGCGGGCTGAGGTACATCACGCGCTGCAGGATCGTCTCGCCGTCCCGGAAGAAGTAGAACATCGTGAACAACGCGATGACGAGGTTCAGCGCCAGCGCCAGCGCTCCGGCGCCGGTGAAGCTGATGATCGAGGTGGCGGTGCTGCCGGCGCTGCTGAGGAGCTGTCGGACCTGATCGCCCTGAATGAGCTGATCCAACGGGACGTTCTTCAGCCAGCCGAAGAACGGCAGCCGCCCCAACGGACTGCCCTCACCGCCCGCCGCGACGGCCTGCAGCCAGCCGGACGTCCGTTCGATGAACCCGACGACGCCGCTCTCGGCGCCCGCGAAGAGGGACCGCGCTTCGGTGGTGATCAGCGCCGCCACGAGATAGATCGGGATGATCGCCAGGACGATGACGGTGAGTGTCGACAGCATCGCTGCAATGCCGGCGCGGTTGCGCGTGATCCGCAGCCACTCCCTGTGCATCGGATAGCCGAGGCTGGCGAACACCGCCGCGACGACGATGGGCACCAGGAAGATGTCGACGATGTGGTAGAACGTGTAGGCGACGACCAACACGAGCACGACGAGCCATACCCGCTCGATCCGCTCGGTGGAAAGGACGACGAGCCCCCGGCGCGGCGTCCTGGGGAGCGCACGCGCCACGGCGTCGACGCCGTCATCGGCGCCGGGTGCGGCGGTCTGGATTGGGGCGGTCGGATCGGCCATCACACACCCTGACGACTACGGCAACGTCGACAGGAAGTCCAGCAGCGCGTCGTTGAAAAGGTCCGGCTGTTCCAGGTTCAGCAGGTGCCCGGCCCCCTCGATCAGGACGAGCTCGGCACCGGGGATGCCGGCCTTGAGCTTCTCACCCTCGGCCGGCGGCATCAACTGGTCATCGGCGCCGTGCAGAACCAGCGTCGGAACACCGATCGTGGCCAGCGTCGGCGTCGAGTCGATGCGGTCGCGCATCGCCTCGAGCGCGCCGACGACGCCCTCGACGCTCCCGGACGTCATGATCTCGCGCACTTCGGCCACGAGCTCCGGGTCGTCGGCCACGGTCTGCGGCGCGAACATCTTGGGGATCATGGCGCTGGCGATCGCCTCGACGCCTTCGTCGCGCGCGATCTGCGCGTTCTTGTCGCGCCCGGCCTTGCCCTCGTCCGTGTCGGCGCCGGCCTTCGTGGCGGCCAGGACGAGCGCGGAGACGCGGTCCGGGTGGAGGCGATAGAGCTCGAGGGCCACGTAGCCGCCCATCGAGAGGCCGCACACGACGACCGGATCCTCGAGGCCGAGCTCGTCGAGGAGCGCCACGCAGTCCTCGGCATAGTCGGTCATCGTCACGGCGCCGCCCGGCGTGCCGGACTCGCCGCAGCCGCGCAGGTCGGGGGCGACGCCCCAGACCGTCCCGGCCAGGCCCTCGAGCTGCGGAACCCACATCTGGCTGGAGAGCGGGTAGCCGTGGATGAACAGGACGACGTGCTCGGGGAAGTTGTCGGCATACGACAGGAAGATGCGCGGCTCGCTGCCGTTATCGCTTGCGGTGTCCATGGATGGGCTCCCGTGGGTTGCGTGCGGATCGGTCGTGCGGTCGGACTCCGGCGGCTGTCCGTTCGGCCGGCCGCGGGTCGCCGCCCGACCCGCTTGGCGTGCGGACGCGGCGGTCGCGGACGGCGGTCCGGGTGAGAGTATAACGCAAGTCCGCACCGACCTCGCCGGGCGGACGACGACCCCGTTCACCGTCTTGACACCAGCCGCGGTCGCCCCCTATCCTCACCGCCCGGCCGCGCGGTCGACACGCCTGCCGCCGGTCCGCGCCGTCCGCCTGCGCCTCGCCAGGTCTCGAGGAGGTTGTCCGCCATGGCCGCCAGCCTGATCGCCTCGCCCGGTGCGTCATCGCCTTCGGCCGAACGCCCCGCCGCGCGCACCGCCGGGCCGGCGTCCGTCGATCCGGCCGAGCCGCCCGAGGACGGCAAGGCGGACGACGAGGATGATGACGACGACGAGGCTTGGGACGACGACCTCGAGGAGTGGGACGAAGAGGAAGACGACTGGGACGACGAGGAAGACGAGGGCTGGGCCGACGACGACGACGAAGCGTGGGAAGACGACGAGGAAGAACCCGAGGCCTGACGACGACGTCGCGCCGCTGGACCGCTTCGCCGCCGTCCCGGTGCCGCTGCCGCGCTCGGACTACCGCTATCCCGTCGGCTACCAGCAGGACGCCGTCGCGCGCATCCTCTCCCAGCTCGCCCGCTACCGCGGTGCGCTCCTCATCGCGTCGACCGGCCTCGGCAAGACCGTCATCGCCACCGAGGCCGCGCGCCTCCTGCGGCGCGGCGGCGCCATCGACCGCGTCCTGATCATCGCCCCGAATGCGGTGCGCCCCGAGTGGGCAGCCCATCTCGAGGCCGCGCGGCTGCCGTTCGAGAGCGCGAACCATGCCGCTCTCGACGCGTCCCCGGACCGAAGCGCCGCCACGCGCGCGCTCCTCACGGCGTTGGACGCCCTCCAGCCGCGCACGCTCCTCGTCATCGATGAGTGCCACCTGCTGCGCAACCGCGGCCGCCGCTCGACGGGTGGGCGGGATGATCGGAGCGACTTCGGAAGCCGGGACGACCGGAACGATGTCGGGGGCCGGCAGAGGGAAGCGTTCGCGCGCCTCGTGCCGGCCATCGCCCGCAGCGGCTGCCGTGTGCTCCTCATGACCGCGACGCCGTTCTCGCGCGGCCTGGCGAACCTGAACGCGCAGCTCGCGCTCCTGCCTCGGACCGCTCCGAGCCGCGCCCTCCTGCCGGAGTGGGTGCCCGACGCCCGCGCCTGGCACGTCGGCGCCGAGGCGGACATCGCGCACCTGCCCGTGATCACGGTCCTCACGACGCCGAGCGTCGCCCGCGCGTACGGCGAGCACGACGCGGGCGGCACGTTCGTCCGGTTCGGTCTGAAACGCCGCTACTTCCCGCGCCTTCACCTGCACCGCGCGAACACGCCCGTCGTCGCCGGACCGGCGATCGCCGCCGCGCTCGATGCGGGCGTGTTCACGCTCGACGGTTCGCCCGCCGGGATCGAGCGCACCGTCCGCCTGTCGCTCACGAGCTCGCCGTGGGCGCTCGCCGAGTGCGTCGCCAAGACGCTGGCGACGCCGGGGCCGGGCGGGTTCGCGCGCGCCCGCTTCGCGCAGAGCATGGATGAGCGCGCGGTGGCGCTCGCCGGCATCGTCGACGATCTGCGCAGGCACGAACCGGCCGACGATCCGAAGCTGGCGCGGCTGCTGGCGCTGCTCGACACGCGGTGCGCCGGCGAGGGCAAGGCGGTCGTGTTCGTCGAGCGGTTGGCGTCCGCGGGCTATCTGGCGTCGGCGATCGCGGCGCTGCGGCCCGGGCTGCGGGTGGGGTGCACGGTCGTCGGGACGGGCGCATCGACGGCGGCGTCCGAGGCGCCGGCGGCGATGCCGGGGTTGCCGCCGATGCCGTCGCGGTTCCGGCAGAGGCCGATCGGCGAAGTACGGGAACTCGTTGCGCGGTTCGCGCCGGTGGCGAACGGGGTTCGGTCGGCGGTCGACGGCGACCTCGACGTCCTCCTCACGACGGACGCCTGGGGGATCGGCGTCAACCTGCAGGACGCGGCCACGGTGATCAGCTACGACCTGGCGTGGACGCCGATCGAGTTGACGCAGCGGGCCGGGCGGATCCTTCGGCTGTGGTCCGAGCCGCGGACGGTCGAGATCCACGCCTTCGTGCCGCAGCTGGGTGCACCGACGATGGACGCCCCGTTCCGGAAGCTGTGGGCCGTCGCCCGGCGCTGGGAGACGCTGGTGGCGCGGCATGACATGGCGATGCGGCTGGGGGAGATGCCGACGCTGGCGGTGGATGACGTGGTGGGGGAGATCGAGCTGGCGCGGTTGCAGGAGCGAACGCAGGAGGGATGGCCGACGAACGGCCGGCGATGAAACGCCGGGCTACAATGACGAACGGCCGGCGATGAATCGCCGGGCGTTCGTGGCCGACCGAGACCGAAGGAGATTCGAGACGTGACCATGCGCGACAAGGGCGCACATCCGAGCGCTGACGGACCGCGCACCGTGCTCGTCTCCGGCGGGGCCGGGTTCCTTGGGATCAACATGATCCGCCACCTGCTGGCGAGCGGCCAGCGCGTCGTCTCGCTGGACATCGCGGACTTCGATTACCCCGAGCGGCATGCGATCACGGCCGTCACGGGCGACATTCGGCACCGTTCGACGGTCGATGCGTGCATGGCCGGCATCGACGTCGTGATCCACACGGCGGCGGCGCTGCCGCTCTACACGCCGCAGGATATCTACACGACGGACATCGACGGGCTGCGCAATGTGCTCGAGAGCGCCGTGGCGCACGGCGTGCCGCGGGTGGTCCATGTCTCGTCCACGGCCGTGTACGGGATCCCGGACCACCACCCGCTGAAGGAAGACGACACGCTGCACGGCGTCGGGCCGTACGGCGAGTCGAAGGTCATCGCCGAGCAGTTGTGCGTGGACATGCGGTCGAAAGGCCTCGTGGTCCCGATCATCCGTCCGAAGTCCTTCGTCGGCCCGGAGCGCCTCGGCGTCTTCGCGCTGTTCTACGACTGGGCCAAGGACGGCCACAACTTCCCGCTGCTGGGCGACGGCACGAACCGCTACCAGCTGCTGGACGTCGAGGACCTGTGCGACGCGATCTGGCTGTGCTGCACGCTGCCGGACGACGTCGTGGACGATGTGTTCAACATCGGCGCGAAGGAGTTCGCGACGATGAAGGAGGACTACCAGGCCGTGCTCGATGCCGCCGGCTTCGGCAAGCGGATCGTGCCTCTGCCCGCCGCGCCGGCGATCTGGACGCTGCGGATCCTGGAGCGCCTCGGCGTCTCGCCGCTCTACAAGTGGGTGTACGAGACGGCGTCCAAGGACTCGTTCGTCAGCATCGAGAAGGCCGAGCGCGTGCTGGGCTGGCGCCCGCGGTACTCCAACCAGGACGCGCTGCTGCGGAACTACCGCTGGTACCTGGACAATGCGGCCAGCTTCGAGGGTGCGAGCGGGGTGAGCCACCGGGTGCCGTGGAAGCAGGGGGTGTTGGGGGTGGCGAAGCGGGTGTTCTAGGGGTGCGGACGATCAGGCCCGGCCTTCGTCGATCGCCTCCTCGATGTCGGCCCGCGTGGCGAATATCCCTGCGCGCGCTCGAAAGGCGCGAAGTTGCTCCTGCAACCCGGCTTCCGGTTCGGCCAATCTGTGCAGCCAGAAGAGCATCCACGCTGCCGCCCCGACCGCCAGCACGCCCGCGATCAACACTTGCCACCGCCCGCCCGTATCCGATGTCGTGGCGAGCCACGTCAAGGCCTGCGACGCGATCACCAGCCCTCCACCGAGGATGGGCACGGCCATAACCACACCGAACACCATCACCGCGATGCGGTTGCCGTCCACGATCCGTTCGACGACCCTGCCGTCGACGAACTCCCTCGACACCTCGATCTTCCAGGGGTCATTGGACGGTTCGTCAGCACCGGCCGACGTCACATCGACGCCGAGCGGCGAGTCCGCCCCGGTGCGGTGCAGGACGGTGCCGCAGAAGGCACAGCGGACGGCCGGTCTGTCCACGGCAGTGACCGGCGCGCCGCACTGTTGACAGAAGATGGGGGTCATGGGTGCCGACATGTGGTGCCCTCCAGCCAGCGAACCGGCGATTCACGATGTGTTCGTCCCTCGACACACACCGTTTGTACGCCGCGAGGGGACGGAGGTTGCACGGATGGGGTCTCGGAGTCGTCGCGGATTGTGACGCAGGAGGCGGGGAAGGGCGAACCCCTCCCCGCCTCCCGCCCCTCGTGCTCGATCGCGACCCAAGGTCACGGCGTCGCGTTCAGGCTCCACATGTGCACGGCGTACGGCAGGTACGCCCGTCCGCGGACGGTGACGGTCGTCGGCGTGACGACCACGAACGGCGTCTCCGTCGCGGACGGCCCGACCGTCGGCGTCGCCTCCGGCGGCGGCGTCACGGGCGCGAACGTCGGCGGGGCGGGAATCGTCGGGGTCGCACCGGGCACGGTCGGCTCGGGCGGCGGGAACGTCGGGAACGGCGGGGGCGTCGGCGGGATCGGCGGCGGCGTCAGCGTGGCGGTGGCGCCGGGCATCGGCGTGGGCAGGCCGCCGAGCGCGGTGCTCGACCAGTCAGGCTCGACACCGCTCGTGATCGGCCCGGAGACGTCGCCGCCGACGGCCGGGACGCTGTACATCGCCCAGCGCGGCGGTGCGACCTGGTGGCGGGCGGTGAACACCAGCGTTCGGCTGTCCGGCGACCATGCCGGCCGCCGCAGCTCCCAGCTGGGGTGGCGGGCGACGGTGCCGACGACGCCGGTTACGAGATCGATCAGCCAGATGTCGTGCAAGGCGCCGCCGAGCTGGGCGATGCCCGCGGCGAAGGCGATGTAGCGGCCGTCCGGCGACCAGCGCGGGTCGATGTCGTCCCAGCCGCCGTGTGCCAGCAGCCGGCGCGCGGCGGTGCCGTCGGCGTTGGCGATGTAGAGCTCGCCGCCGAAGCCGGTGTTCACCGTGAACACGATCCGCATCCCGTCCGGCGACCACGTCGGGTTGCCGATCGTCCCGCCGCCGGACAGGCGGACGATCGGTCGGTACCCGGTGCCGTCCGGCGCCACGACGGCCAGCTCGGCGGCAAGAATGGCGCCGCCGGCGCGCGTGACGCTCGTGAAGAGGATGGACGAACCGTCCGGTCGCCAATCCGGCTCGAAGTGATCGGGCCCGACCGTCAGCTGCCGGCGCGCGCCGGTGGCCACGTCCAGCACCCAGATCCCCCACGCCGTCGGGCTCGCGTTGTCGACGACGGTGGCGGTGTAGGCCACGAGAAGGCGGTCCGGCGACCAGCTCGGCTGGGCCTCCGCCATGTTCGCCGTGTTCGTCAGCTGCCGTCGACCCGCGCCGGACGGCTGGACTGCGTACAGGTCCGTCTGGCCCTGCAGGACGCCGGTGGCGGTGTCGTCGAAGACGATCTCACCGGCCTCGGCCGGCGACGTCGGCGGGGGCGGCGGCGGCGGCGGTGTCGGCCACGGGATCGTCGGCGTCGGACCGATCGGCGTCGGGCCGGTCGGCGTGGGCCACGGGGCCGTCGGCGTGACGCTGGTCGGGGTCGACCACGTGCCGGTCGGGGTCGGCGACGGCGTGCCCGGCGTGCTCGAGGCCGGCAGGACGACGACCGTTCCCGTCATGCCTGCGTGATACATGCAGTGGTAGCCGTAGATGCCCGGCGACAGGAAGCGGATGCTGAACGACGAGCCGGTGACGAGGCCCCAGCTCCAGTAGCCGTTGTCGCTCGTCGTCGAGTGCGGATGGACGCCCATGTTGCGCCACCGCACCGCCGAGCCGACGGTGATCGTCACGACGCGCGGCTCGAAGCGGTCGTCGAAGGCGGTGACATCCGTGTACTCGATCTGCTGTTCGGCGTCGGCGATGCTCGTGATCGGCGCCACGACCGCGGCATTCACCGCGGGGTGGACGATCACGAGCGTTGTAGCCGCCGCCAGGAGAAGGACGCTGCTGAGTCTCCGCAAGTTCAAGGTGTGCTCCAATGGCGTGCTGCTGCCGGAACCGGGCCCGCGCAGCTCAGGTTGAGAATTCAGGCAGCCGAGAGCCGGCCGGAGAGCATGGAAAAGCGCGCGGCTGCCGAACGGCGGCCGCGCGATTGGGGCAGGAACCTACGGGTTGCCCGGTGGCGGCTGCGGCGTACGCCGCTCAGCGGACCGTTCCGCGGCGCAGCAGGTTGACGATCCCGAGCAGGACGACGGCACCGGCCAATGAAACGAGCATCGCGCCGAGGCTGAACGCTCCCTGGTTGATCGTGGGTACACCGAAGATCGGGCTGAGGAGCTGTCCGGCCAGGAACGCACCCACGATGCCGACGACAACGTTCAACAGGATGCCCTGCTGGTTATCCGTGTGCATGAGCTTGCTGGCGAGCCACCCGAGCACACCACCGACGACGATCCAGACGAGAAAGTTCACTCTGTTCTCCTTGTGAAAAGCTACAGATAAGCAAGGGGCCGAACTCGGCCAGATGACTCACAACATCGTTGCGCTACCGGCGTTGGCGCAGCTCGCGCGCGCCGCTGCCCGGCTCGATCCCGTCCTCCGGGGTGAACACCACGTTCATCCGCTCGATGCCGACCTGCGTGGCGAACGCATGCCACGCCTGTTCCGCCTCTTCCCGGGTGTAGCCGTAGCGTATCTGCAGGACGCCCACGAGGTGATCGGCATTGTCCTTGGCCATCACGAGGTCGTCGTCCGTCACCCGGCTGAACGAGTGCTTCACCTCGTTCTCGACCCCCCTCCAATCGCCCCTGAACCTGTTGGTGCTCACCGCTCTACTCCTACAGGGTGGGGCCAAGTGCAAGATCGGAGCGCGCAGACGGTGACGACTTCGACGAAGCACCGTGCCGCGCGTTCCCGTTCAAGGTATCCGCATCGCCGGAGCACCGCTATCAGCCGGCGACCGCACACTCGGTGGGACTCGGCTGACAGCCTGTCGGCGCCCGTCCTACAATCTGACCAAGCCACCCGCTGCCCGATGTTGCGCACCCTACGAGAGAGGCGCGGCGCCGATGTGCGCGGCGTCGAGGACTTCAGGCGACGCCGCCTTCATGCGACGAATCCGGCACCGCTAGAACTCGCGGCGCGCGTTCCGCGCCTCCTGCAGGGCAAGCGCATGCGCCTGCGCCTCCTCCGGCGTCGTGACGGTACGGTCCGGGTCGTAGGGCAACGGTCGCTCGCGAGCCGGCTCGTCTGCGTCCTCATGACGGATCGCTGCGCCCTCGTCCACCGGGTTGACCCGGGACATGAACACGTCCCACGCCGCCTCGGCCTGCGACGGCGCGTAGTCGTACCGCTGCTGGATCGCACGGACGATATCGTCGGCGTTGCCTTCGGCGGCCGCGAGGTCGTCGTCGGTGAGCCTGCCGAAGGCTTCCTTCACGCGGGCCTGGAAGGCCTCCCACTCGATCTGGGTCGCTGGCGCGTTCACGATCGCTCTCCTTGTTGACGAGAACCGCAACCCGGCCGCGACAGCGTCGTTCGGACACGGTGCAGCCCGTGCGCCGGCCGGCCGGATGGGTTACGGGCAGGATAACCGGTCGCCCATGCCGCCGCAATCGGCGTTTGGCGAATCCGTCGCTAGGACGTCTCCGACGTGGTGTCCGTTCCTGTCCTACAGAGGCTGTTTGACCGCTGCGTCGGCAGGTCCACCCGTGGACGCGCCGCTACGGGCGTGTGCGTCGAACGGGCCTGGCGCAAGACCGCTGATCGGCAATGTCCCCGCGCGACCGGCGAGGGCCGGCGACCCGCCCGCCTACGTCCCGTCCAGCTCCGCCGCCGCCGCCTCCCACTCCGCCATCCGCGCCGCCACCTCCGCCTCCGCCGCCGCCATCGCCGTGGTTGCCTCGCGGATTCCGTCGACGTCGCCCGCCTCGCTCGCCCGCTGAACGGCCTCGGCGTGGAACGCGGCGCGCGCCTCGGCGCCGGCGATCGCGTCCTCGAGGGCCGCGACGTGGTCCGCCAGGCGGCGGAGCTCGTTCTTGCTGCGCGGCGGCGGTCCGGCCGTGGCGGCGCGGCGGATCCCGTCGACGAGCGCGGCGTCGCGGTCGGCGGCGGTGGCGTTGCGGCCACCGACGGGCGCGGCCCGGTCGGTTGCGGCGCGCGACGCGGGCGGGCCGGCGGCGCGCGAGGCGCCGCGTCCGTTCGATCCGGCGCCGGGCGAACCTGTGCCGGCCGCCGTCGCCTGGCCCGTCCGGCCCGCCTGGCCCGTCCGGCCCGCCTGGCCCGCCTGCCGCGCCTGCCAGTCCGCGTACGTCCCGTCGTGGACCGTCAGACGGCCATCCGCCACCCACCACAGCATCGTCGCCAGCCGATCGACGAGGTAACGGTCGTGCGTGACCAGGAGCACCGTGCCCTGGAAGCCGTTCACGACGTCCTCGAGCACCTCCTGGGCCTGGATGTCGAGGTGGTTCGTCGGCTCGTCCAGAACGAGGAGGTTGGCGCCCTGCAGCGCCAGCACGGCCAGCGCCAGCCGGCCGCGCTCGCCGCCGGACAGCGCGCTGACCTTCTTGAAGACATCGTCCTCCCGGAACAGGAACCCCGCCAGGTAGTTCCGCGCCTCGCCGGGTGAGAACTGCGAGCGGTTGAGCACGGTGTCGATCACGGTGTCGTCGTCCGTCAGGTCGTCGCGCGCCTGCGCGAAGTAGCCGACGACGATGCTGTCGCCGACCTTCAGATCGCCCTCCAGGGGCGGCAACTGGCCGAGAACAGTCTTGAGGAGCGTCGTCTTGCCGGCGCCGTTCGGGCCGAGGACGCCGACACGCGCGCCGCGGCGCAGCTCGAGGTCGGGCAGCGTGACGAGGGGCGCGCCGGGATAGCCGACGACGAGGGCGCGGCTCCGCACGACGATGTCCGGCCCGCGCGGCCCCGCCTTGATCTTGAGGCGCATCCGCTCCAGCGCCCCCGACGGCTCGCGCAGCTGCCCGACGCGCATCGCGACGTAGTCGACGTTCATCGACGAGCGCCCGAGGTCGAGGTCGCCCGTCGCCCGCGCCCAGCCCTTGCCCTCGATCGCCGCCGCCATCTCGATCCCGCCGGCGTGCAGCGCCTCGACCTCGCGACCCAGCCGCCGCAGCCGCCCGATCGCCTGCGCCGTGTTCTGGCTGTCGATGAAGCGCTTGATGTAGTCGATCTCCTTCTCGAAGCGCTCCTTGACCGCCTTGTACTGCTTGCGCCGCAGCTCCCAGCGCGCCTCGCGCTGTTGAACGTAGGCGCTGTAGTTGCCGCGGTACGTCTCCATCCCGCCCCGCCCGAGCTCCCAGATGTGCCCGACGACGCGGTCGAGGAAGAACCGGTCGTGGCTGACGACGACGACCGCGCCCGGCCAGCCGGCGAGCATTCCCTCCAGCCACTCGATCGCGCGGATGTCCAGGTGATTCGTGGGCTCGTCGAGGATGAGGAGGTCGGGCGCCTCGAGCAGGAGGCGAGCGAGGAGCGCCCGCGTCTTCTGCCCGCCGGACAGCTGGGCGAGCGGCTGCTGCCACGCGCTCTCGCCGAAACCGAGCCCGAGGAGGACGTGCCGGATGCGCTGCGGGTACGTATAGCCCCCCGCCAGCTCGAACGCCGCCTGCAGCCGCCCGTAGCGCTCGACGAGCGCGTCGTTGGCGAGCGCATCGGCCGGCGCGTCGCCGGACGACTCTGCATGTGCGTCGGCCATCGCGTGCTCGAGCTCGGCCAGCTGCGCCTCGTCCGCCCGGAGCGCGGCGAACGGCGCGAGCATCTCGTCGTACAGCACGCCGCCGCGGTCGCCGAACGCGGCCATCGCCTCCTGCTTGAGATAGCCGATCCGCGCCCCCTTGGCGACGGCGATGCTGCCGGCGCTCGGCGACATCTCACCGGCCAGGATCAGCAGCAACGTCGTCTTGCCGATCCCGTTCGGCCCGACGAGGCCGATCCGGGCGCCGTGGGGCACGCTGACGGTGACGCCGCCGAAGAGATCGTCGGCGCCGAAGCGCATGGCCAGGCCGTTGGCGGAGAGGAGGGACATGGGGGAATGGTACACGAGGGGGGGTGGCGCGGGGGGTGCGGCCTATGGCCCCCTCCCCCCGACCCCCTCCCCCAAGTTTGGGGGAGGGGGAGGATGCTGGGCGGGGGAAGGGCAATTCGCAGGGATGAGGGTTGTCCGCGGGCGGGGTCGCGGGTTGTTGTATAGGGTGGATTGCGCCCGCACGACCCTCGCTGGAGCCCACGATGCACCGCCGGTTGCCCGTTCTCGCTCTCGCCGCCGCTGTGATCACGCTGACACTTGCCATCGCGGCGCTGCACGCGGCCTCCGCCCCCATCGTCCACGCCCGTCGCGTCGAGCCGACGGCGACGCCGCCGAGCGTGACGACGTCGAAACGGTGCCGGGTTGAGACGGACCGGGAAGTGGGTGCGGCGCGGATCGGGTTGTCGGAAACCGTTGCGGTGACGTTGACCGTCCGTGGGTGCACCGCAGGGGTGTTCCCGCTGCACGTCGTGTTCGTGGTCGATAACCACTTGGGCGAGAACGACGATGTGCGCGCGGTACGCAGCGCCATCGACGACGTCGTAGCCAAGTTGGATATGCCCGCCAATCCATCCACCAAAGTCGCCGTCATTGGCTTCGGAGCCACCGTCCGAACGCTGACCGGGCTGACGAACGACGACCAACGGGTCCGCAGCGCGGTCCGCCGCGCGCGAGGGGCGTCGGGAAATGCGGTCGACCGCGGCCTGGACACTGCCCGGCGCGAGCTCGCGCGCGGTCGAAGAAGGCACGACCCGGACACGATTCGCGGGATGATCATCTTGTTCTCAAGCGCCGCCTGGGCGGCCGGCCGGGATGACAGTTGCAGCGCGGCCCTGTCCGCCGCCGGCCGAGCCAAGTCCGAAGGCATCCTCGTCCTCAGCGTACTGTCCGGTCCGCCGTCGAGCGGCGGCGTGCCGTGCATGCGACGTATCGCCACGTCGCCCGTCTACTACTTCGATTCGCGCCAACTCGATCGGCTGACCAAGTACTTCGACCCTGTTCGACGGCAAGTCGCCGGCGACGCCTCGCTGCCGGTCAACCTCGTCATCACCGACACCATCGCCCCCGCCTTTGACGTCGATCCGCCGACCGTCGACCCGTCGCCAAGCGTCACGTCGCCCGACGGCCGCACGCTGCGCTGGCAGCTACCGGCGACGATCACGTACCCCGCCGCCGCCATCACCGTCACCTACCGCCTCCGCCCCACCGCCATCGGCCTCTGGCCCGTCAGCCTCGGCGCCACCGCCGCCTTCACGGACGCGCGCGCCGCCCGCGGCACCGTCGCTTTCCCGCCCGCCAGCATCGAGGTCGTCGACCCCGCCTTCACCGACGCCCGCATCTGCCCCGCCACCCGCTCCGCCGTGCCGGCCGAAGTCATCGCCGCCGCCCTCGCCCATCCCGAGCGCGTGTCCGGCTGGGGCCTGCGCTGCAGCACGAACCAGCCGGCCGGTCCTGCAAACCCGCTGCGGCAGAGCCTGCGGCTGGCGCGGCCAGGGATGGCGTATCACCCGGCGGCGAACGGGGTGGAGTGGGGGTGCGGTTGTCGGTAGGGGCGACGCATGCGCCGCCCTATGGGGTAACGGCCAAACTCCGCTCCAACCCCTCGACCAACGCCGTCACCTCGTCCTCCGTCAGCCGCGAGTCCGCGTGCATGAGCTTGTAGTCCGCCGTCGGCATGCTGCCGCGCTGGAGCGAGCGGCCCATCCGCTCGCCGAGGCTGGCGCGGCGGTCGGGGGCGAGCTTGTCGAGTTCGGAGAGGTTGAAGGCCTTGCGGCCGCTGCGGACGTGGCCGACCGTCAACCAGTTCATCGGGGCCACGCGGGTGTACCATGGCCACGTGCCCTCGTTGCTGTGACAGTCCATGCACGTGCGGGCGACGAGATCGGCCGTCGTCGGCGAATCCCATACGGCGGCTTGCGTGGCGGGCGGGTTGTCGATCGGGAACCGGAACGGCTGCAGCGCGGCCAGGACGAGCGCCAGCAGCACGACGCCGGCGACGGCCGCGCCGCCGAATTCCGACCAGCCGCCCTGCGGCACGGCCGCGTTGCGGGCCGTGACCGTCATGTCGCGCCGGGCGCGCCAGGCGGCGAGGGCGCTGAGCAGCGCCAGGAGGGCAAAGAGCGCCACCAGGCCGCCGCCGATCGCGTAGTTCCGCTTGGCGGTGGCCGCCATCGCCGCCTGCGCGGCCAGCTGCGCCGCCGGGGTCGCCGCGCCGCCGGCACCGGCCGCGGCGCCGCCCGGAGGTCCGCCCGGCGCCGCGGCCGTCGCCTGGAGCACGATCGCGACGGCGGCGATCATCGCGCCGGCCGCGACGACGGCGGCCAGCGTGCTGAGCATCTGGAAGGCGTTGGCCGCCCGGAGCGTCCGAGGCGTGACGAGCGAGCGCGCCGTCGTCGGGACGACGATGAGGATCGCGAGCAGCCAGAAGACGAGCAGCCAGGCGATGGCGAACGTGACGTCGCCGATCCCCTCGATCTCCACGAGCCCGCCGACGGTGCCGATCTTGAAGTACGCACCGACCGCGCCGAGCGCCAGAAGCTTGAGCACCACGAGCGGCACGACGTTCGCCATCCGGCGCACGAACCCACCGCCGCGCAGCGCCACCGGGACGGTCACGCACCCTGCGGCCACGATCGCCAGCGCCAGCGCCGCGAGCGCCGCCCAGCGGGCGATGTCCTGCGTCTGTGCGAGCCCTTCGGCCTCGCCGAACAGTCGACCGACCGAACGACTGACGACGCCGGTGCCGAAGAAGCACGCCAGCATGAGGGCCGTCCAGAGCAGGCCCGACGACAAGCGCGATTGAACCTGACGCATCGAGATCTCCTGCGAAGTGCGTGGGCCGAGACATCGGCATGAGGACGGGCGGACGTCGAGGGACGACCAACGCCGCAGTCTGGCCATAACACCGGACCAACCGCCGACGGGCAGCCATTTTGATTGACTCCGCAACCGTCTGGCAACTATCCGCCGATTCCGGGCAACGGTCGGGTCGGCCCCGGCCGCGCGCGTCGACGCCGCCGCGGCGGTCCTAATCGACCAGCGGCAGCTGCACCGGCCCGTCCGCCGCGCGATCGTCGGGCTCCCCGGCCGGGCGATGTGCACCGGGAGCGCGCACCGCTCGCCCCGCCGCGCGCACGCCGCGAGGCACCTCGATCGGCGCCGGCACGTCGACGCCGACGGTGCAGCCGGACGCCGTCTGCATCGCCTCGGGCATGAGCCACGGGCTGTGGACGAACGAATCGGGCACCGCGGCCAGCGGCGGCAGCCAGGCGCGGACGTAGTGCCCCGCCGGATCGAGCGCCAGCGCCTGCCGGTCCGGGTTGTAGATCCGCGGCCCGGCGGCATCGAGCGCGCCGGCGATCCGGCGGACGGTCGGCCACAGGAGCGCCGGGTCGTAGTCCAGGCACAGGCGCGCCAGCTGCCAGCCGACGACGGGCCACGGCAGCCCGAGGTCGTGGACGGCGTACGACGTCGTCACCGCCCGCAGCCGGTACGGCAGCCAGCCGATTGCCCGCAACTGCGCCATCGCCGCGTCGATGAGCGGCCGCCCCGTCCGCCCCGACACCCACGCGTCGAGACGATCGGACGCATCGCGCCCGCCGCCTGCCGGCTCACGCCCGACGGTGCGCCCGCCGGTGCGCCCGCCGTTCGCGCTTTCGACATCGTCGGCCCCGCCGCCCGGCCCCTCGCTGTCCTCGGCCGCGTCGTCCGCTTCGGGTTCGAGGTCCGGGCGCGCCGCGAAGCGCGACAGCGCCGCTTCCCGCACGGCCATCGCGTCCCGGAACGCCCCCATCGACGCGCGCCAGGCCTCGACCTCGGTGCCGTGCCCGGCTGCGCGATCCTGTCCCCGCCGCCGCGCCTGCTCGTGCTCGGCCGCGCGCAGCGCCGCATGGACCTCGGCCGTCGACAACGCGCCCCACGCCAGATGCGCCCCGATCCGCGAGCACACGAGCGATGCGGCGGCCGGATCGTCGGCCGCGCCGCCGTACCCTTGGCCGCGCTGGGCGAGGAACGACGCCAGCAGCTCGGCGCCGGCCCGCGCCCCGCCCGCCACGCGCCGCCGGCCGCTCTCGGTCAGCCACGCCAAGCCGTCCGCGTCGAGCACCCGATCCGTCAGGCCGTCCGGCGCGAGGCCGAGGGCTTCCGCCGTCGGCAGCTCGCCGGCGGCCACGGCATCCGTCGCCGCGCCGCCAAGCCGATTCGGCGCCGGGATCGTCGTGCGGCCCGGCGCGGGCTCCTCGGCCCGCACGCGCCAGCCGATGCCGCGCCCGGCGGCCCACACGCCGACGGCCTCATCGCGCGCCGCGGCCCGCCGCCCGGGCTCGGCCATCGCCCAGACGGCGCCCACGGTGCGCTCGGCGCGTGCGACTTCATCCGCCAGCGCGTCGAGCACCGCCACCGGCCGGCCGACGCGAATGCGCAGCGGCTGGCCGAGCGCCCGCAGCGCCGCATCGACCTCGAGCAGGCACTCCCGAACGAACACCCAGTGCCGCGTACCGAACGTGGCCTCCCGGAGCCGGGCTGGATCGACGACGTAGAGCGGCAACACCGGCCCGCACCGCGCCGCATCGTGCAGCGTTGCGTGGTCGGCAACGCGCAGGTCACGGCGGAACCAAACGATCTGGATGGGGGGGGTGAGGGCCATGATGGGCATTCTATGGATATCGCAGCGGCGCGCCGCCTGCGGCCCTCACCCCCCAACACCCCACCACGTATCCGGTCACTCCGCCGCCGGCCCACCCCGCCAGCGCCGACGCGTCCGTCACCGCCAACGTCGTCCAACTTGTCGCGCCGGCGCGCTCGGCCAGCTCCATCGCCAGCCGAAGCGCCCCGCGCCCGTCCGCGTGCGCGTCGTCCCACCGCCCGACCGCGTCGACGTCCAGCGCGGCCAGTGCGGCGACGGCGGTGCGGCCGTTGGCCGCCGTCTCGGCCACGGAAAGGCCGTGCGCGAAGTCCACCGCGGCCACAACGCGCGTCGTTGGGTCGTCGATGTCGAGCGCCGCCGCGAGCGCCCGCACGTCCGCCGGTGCCGCGTTCGGGCGCACCGCCAGCGGCACGATCACCGCCCCCGGCGCCGCCGCGGCGACGAACGGCACGAGCCCGGCGATCGAGTGCTCCGTCGCAAGCAGATCGCCCGCCTCGACCGATGCCCGCGACGCGATGAGCGCGCCCACCATCGGGCCGTCGACGTTCACGACGACGCCGTTCGGCAGCTGCCACGGGCGCGCGCTCGTCGCGGCCGTGGCGGGGCTGGCGCGCGCATGGTCGACACCGATGAGGACGATGCGGTACTTCGCGGCAGGGAACGACGTCGATGCCGCATCCGTTGTCGCGCCAACACTCGATGTCGGGCCGGCGCCCGGTGTCGGGCCAACCCCATTCGACACGGCACCGCCCGACGCCCCGCCATCCCCCAGCACCGACCGCATCCCCGCCGCGATGAGCGACCCGGCCAGATCGTGGTGCGGTACGACGACGACGCGGCAGCCGGCCGGCGAGGGCCAGCCGAGGCGGGCGGCGGCGAACCGCGCCTCGGCCAGCGCGCGCGTGTCAGGCGGCGCGCCCGCCGGGCGCGGGACGATCGCGGCGGCAGCGGCGCCGCGCGCTCTTCAGGGCACGGCTTCGCCGCGCGGCCGGACCTCGATCGTCGCCGGGCTGGACAGCGCCTGGCGGTCGGGCGCGGACTGCGCCTGGATGATCGCCGGCTCGGCGGCGTAGCGGCCGGGCGCGAAGGCGCGGGCCAGGTAGCGGATCGGGTCGACCTCGCCGTCCTCGTCCGGCCAGGCGCAGAAGCTGACGCGCTGGCCCTCGATGGCGTACGGGTAGACGATGTCGGACTCCGGCACATAGCCGCCCGGGATCAGCCGGGAGGTCACCGGGCGGAGGCCGGACGGCAGGAGGTCGCTGACCTGGTAGCACCCGGCAGCGGCCTTTGGCCCGAGGCGCGGTGCGAGCGTGATCACCAGCAGGTCGCCCTCGTCGAACGCGGACACGATGCCGGCGGCCGTCGTCGCCGAGACCCCGTCCGTGGCCGTGACGGGGCTGGAGACGGCGACGTCGTCGCCTTCGACATCCGCCGCGGCGTCGCCCTCGCCGGATGCGCCGCCATCGACGCCCTCGCCCTCGGGCCCGACCGGCGGCGGGAGCGTGCCGCGGTGGCCGAAGGTGCGGTCGAGGCCGAGGTCCGGATCGGCATCGCCGGCGTCGGCGACGTACGCCTCGCGGCGGACGACGGTGACGCTGGCGGCGCCGTCCAGGACGCGCAGGTCGAGCGCGGTGCGCATCGCCTTCGTGAGGTGGAGGACGACGGTCTCGCCGCGAGTGAGCGTGACGGTCTGCTCGCCGTCGGGCAGCGCGTAGCGGATCTCGGCCTCGGTCGTGGCCAGCCGCGGCAGCGCGGCGCGCAGGTAGGCGGCGTGCCAGACGGCCAGGGCGACCTCCTTGGCCGGGTTGGCGGAGGCGTGGGCGTGGAGCGCCGGCGCCAGGTCGTCGCCGAGCAGCGCGCCGAGGACGGCGGCGCGGGCGGTGGCCACGAGGACGTCGTCCGAATCGACGCCGTTGTCGATCCGGGCCGTCAGGCCACGGAGCTGGCCGTGGTCGGCCAGTACGGCGCGATAGGCGTTCTCGGCGGCGTCCTGGTCGCCCAGGAGCGCGGCGGCGAGGCCGAGGTCGAGGTGCTCGACGGGCGAGAGCGGCGCATCGAGCTCGGGTCCGGCGTCGAGGAGCGTCTTGACGTCCGCGAGGACGGGCTCACCGAGTGCGGCCAGGCCGCGGAGCGTGACGATCGCGTCCTCGCGGGCGATGTCGGGCGCCTCGAGCGCGGCGCGGAACGCCTGGACCAGGCCCTGGCGGCCGAACCTGTCCGGCGCCGCCAGGGCGACATCGGCCGAGAGCGCGATGTCGGGGGCGCTGTACGGGAACAGGCTGAGGCCGCCCGTCGCGGTCTGGTAGGTCGTCGAGCGCAGGTCGACCGGAACGGCCGGCGGCTCGCCGAAGCCGTCCGCCAGCAGGTCCTGCGCGACGGCGCGGGCGACGATGTCGTCCAGGCGGTCGCTCTGCGAGTCGGCCAGCGCGGCCACTTCGCCGTACAAGCCGCCGCGGTTCGCGTCCGCGATGACGACCTGGACGGCGCCGTCACCGGCCGCGCCGAGGTCGGCCACATCGCCCTTGGCGAGCGTCTTCGTCTCGGCCACGACACGCGAGAGGCGGGAGGGCAGGACGGTGACCTCGCGGATGAGGGTATCTTCGAGGTCGCCGGCGCGGGCCGTCAGGCGCAGTTTGTGCGTGCCGAGCGCGAGGTCGCCGAGCGGCACGAGCGCCGGCGTGAAGGCGTCGCCGCCCACTTCGATCGGCGCGTCCAGCAGCGTGTCGGAGGCGACGGTGAACGAGACCGGGCCGCCCTCGCTCAGGCCGGTGCCGAACGCGCGCAGCCGGATCTCGGGCGCGTCGGCCGTGACGTACGTCCGGTTCAACGTCGCGTCCACGAACAGCGGCTTGGAGACCGTGACGACGCCGAATCCGCTGCCGGCCTCGCGGTCGGTCGTGGCGACCAGGCTCGTGACGACCCACGTCGTCAGGTTGTCCGGCAGCGTGAACGTCGCCTCGGCGCGGCCGCTCTCGTCCGTCGTCAGGCGCGCGAAGAGGGACGTGTCCTCGAACAGCTGGCGGTCGCCGCCCCCGCCGCCGCCCTCGGCGCCCGCCGTGCCCTTCGGGACGACGTGCGACGTGTATGTGCGGAGCACGCCGGCCGGCGCGCTCTCGTAGAGCGCGGTCAGCGGGTCGGGCCGCTCGATCGCGCCCTGCATCTGGACGATCGCCGCGTCGACCGCGCTGACGAGGACGGAGGCATCGGCGACGGGATCGCCGGCGACGTTCGTCACCGTCACGCCGACGGTCGCGTCGTCGCCGGGGCCGTAGCTCGGCTCGGCGGCGCCGACGGCCACGCTGAGGCGGCGCTCGGACGCGTCGTAGCGCGCATCGTGGCCCCACGCGGTCTCGCGGTAGGTCCGCCCGTCGAAGCGGGCGGTCAGGGTGTGGACGTTGGGGACGTGCGTGTCCTCGAAGTCGAAGGCAAAGCGCGGCTCGTCGGTCAGCGTGTAGTCCTGCAGGCCGTTGCGGGCGCGCAGGAAGAGGAAGCGGCCACCCTCGACGGGCGCACCGCCGGCCTCGACGCGCAGCGATACCTCGTCGCCCACGCGGTAGACCTTGCTCTGCGAGGCGTCCGCATCGGAGACGAGGGTCAAGGGCTCGCCCGGGTCGCTGAGATACGTCACGCCGATCCAGATCCGCCGCTCCGTGATCCGCCCGTCGTCGTCCGCCACCGCCACGATCGCCTCGTACGAGCGGTCGCTCCGGGCCGGGAACGTCAGGTTGAACCGGCCGTTCTCGTCCGCCGTGGTCGCGAACGGGCCGACGGCACGCTGGACGGAGTCGTAGCGGTACGTCTTGACGACCTCCTTGGCGATGAAGTCGTAGCGCTCGCCGGTCTCGATGCGTACCTGCTCGGTCTCGGTCACGCGCACCGTCACGTCCGCCCCGGGCGCGATGTCGCCGTAGAAGTCGTCCTGTGCGGTGAGTACGTGTCCGTTCAGGCGCGAGAGGTCGAGCGCATGCACGGTTCCGCTGACGGCGGCGGTGCGGCTGATGGGATCCGCCGCGTCCGCCGTGAGGGCGCCCTCGACCTTCAGCGCGTTCGCGCCGGTGAAGACGCTCAGGAGCGCGTTCGCGCCGATGTCGCCCTCCTCGCCGGCCGCGGCGCGGACGCTCAGGTAGGTGGTCCCGTAGCCCTGCCATGCGGCGTCCGTCCGCTGCGGGGCGGTGAGCGTCCACGAGGCGGTGCCGTCCGCTCCGGTGGCGAGCGTCCGCTCCTCGCCTCCGAAGTCGGCGATGATGTCGACGCCCGAGGCCGGCGTGCCGTCGAAGAACGCGGCGGTGACGGTGGCCGAGAAGGGCTCGCCGACCATGAGGGCGCGGCGGGACGTCTGCACGTCCAGGTGGTAGGCCGGCACGACGATGTCCTCGATGGCCATCGGTACCTGGCTGATCAGCTGGCCGTCGACGCGCGCCTTGAGCGTGTACCAGCTGGGCGACGCGCCGCTGAACGTGAGCTCGCCCGAGTAGACGCCGGCCGCATCGGGCACGACGGTGGTCCGGGCGATGGCGATCGGGCGGTAGTCGAACCCGCTCCAGTCGCCGCCGGCGATCTCGACGGTCACGGTTTCGACGTCGTCGGCGCCGTCACGGGCGCGGGCGACGCCCCAGAAGTGGACGGTGTCGCTCAGGCGGTAGAGCTGGCGATCCGTGTACAGGTAGCGCCAGTAGCGGCCCTCGGGGCTGCGGCCGCCGAAGAAGCTGTCCCGGAACCCGCCGCCGAACGAGAAGAACGCGTCACCGAGCGGGACGACGGCGCTCCGGCCGTCTGGGGCCGTCACGGACAGCGTGCCGGTCGTCGCGGCGCGCGCCCAGTCCATGCCGGCGTCGGCCGTCGTCAGGACGGACGCCGGCGTGTCGACGAACGCGATACCGTCCGTGCCCGTCTCGCCGGCCGCCTCGCCGTCGCCGTCCGTGACGGCGGCACCCTCGAGCGGCTCGCCCGTCGCCAGGTCGTTCACCCAGACGGCCAGCTTGCCGGCGCTGACGGCGGCGTACGCGGCCACGTCCGTCACCTGCAGCCAGCCGCCGGCCGGGACGGGGAAGCCGTCGACGGTGACGCCGAGCAGATAGCTGCCGGGCTCGAGCGGCTCCGGGAACTGGACGGCGAGCTCGCCGAAGTCGCCCTGCTGGGCGAGCGGTGCGGTGAACGTGAAGGCGGGCGTGGCGCCGACGGTGTCGAGCGTCGCGCCGGCGGCGACGTCGGCCCAGCGCGGGAGGCCCTGGAAGCGGCCGATGGCGGCCGTGAAGTCGTCGGCCGACGCATAGCGATAGACCTGGACGTCGGCTTGTTCGAGGGCGACGGTTTCGTCGACGCGGCGGAACAGGCCGACGACGGGCGCCTCGTCCGTCGGGCTCTCCCAGAGCGGGCGGCGGAAGTCGAGGGCGGGCATGACGCTGGGGTTCACCCGGTCTTCGCCCTCCGGCCGGCGGGTCTGGAACTGGAAGACGGTCGGCGCGGCGGTCCGCGCATCGCCCGGCCCGGCGACGCCGGCCGCCAGCCGCACGGTATAGAGCGTGTTCGTGAGCAGGCGCGTCGGGACGAAGACGACCGTCCGCTTGTGCTGCTCGAAACGGCCCGGGGTGGCCGGCTCGATGCGGAACGCCGCCTCGACGGCCTCGGCCGACACGCCCTCACGGTTGAAGGCGAACTCGATCCCGGTGTCCGTCGGCACCCACGTCGACCTGTCGGTCGGGAGGGTATGGACGACGGCCAGCGGGGCGCGGGTCTGGAAGGCCCAGCTGCGGAGACTCGGGGCGGCGTCGCTTGGATCCGCCGACGACGTCACCGCCTTCGATGCGGCCGGCGACGCGCGCTTGAGGTCGATCCGGTAGACGACGCCGGGGGCGAGCGGCGACTTGGGGGTGATCCGGTAGCGGTTGTCGAGGGACTGGGCGTGGGCGGTGCGGGCGAGGGCGTCGAGCCAGCGGATGGCGGACGCGACGTGAACGTGCGCCGCGGCATCCGACGGCCCGCCGTCCGCCGTCGCCGGCTTGTCCTTGGCCACGTCGACGTCGACGGGCGGCGTGATCGTGATCAGCGCCGCGACCTCCCTGGGCGACAGCGCCTCGGCCGACTCCAGGACGAACGCGGTCTCGGGCGCCACCATGCCGTCGTCGCCGGCGTCGGTGGCCGTCAGGCGGAAGCACGGCGTGCGCTCGGGCGACTGGATGTCGGCCCAGTCCTTCGGACCGGCCTCGGCCGCCGGCTCGATCGTCTGCTCGCCGGCGCACGCGCCGGTGATCGTGACGGCCGGGCCCTCATCGGGGACGGGCGTCTCACCGGGCGGCGGCGTGGGCCGGCAGGCGGCGGTGAAGCCGGCGAGGGCGAGGAGGGCGGCGGCGAGGGCGAAGGGGCGGTGGAGCGCGGCGGGGAGGAACATGCGGGGAGGGGTGGCGGTTCGGGAGGGGTGGGCGTTTCGAGCGGTACGCGTGGCGGACATGACGGGCTCCTCTGGCGGGGCGTCGGGCGGGGGCGCTTGGAATCGGGCGCGATCGATCGGCGCGCGCCCGGGCAGGGTCTGGCCGGGCAACGACGAGTTCATACGCGCGAGGGTGCCGGATTGTGCCGAGCGGTATGTGGACAGTCAACGCCGAACACCGGACGACGCACGCGGTCAGGCAAAAACTTCCGGGGACCACATCTAACCGTACCCCTTGCGCCGCTGTCCATATACAGTAGCGCCCGGTCGCAAGCGAACCGCGTCACCCACGCCCGCGCGTTTCCCACCCGTGCGCCACCGGCCGCCCGCCAGCGCACCCCAGCATCCGGAGCCGTCCGAACGCGTTGAGCACTGACTTGGCCAGCATCCGTCGTCCGGTCGACACGTCGACCGAGCCGGCCGCCGATCGGCGGCCGGCCGACGCTCGCTCGGCCGACCACGACCTCATCGACCGCGCCGTACGAGGCGAGCCGGGAGCGTTTGGCCAACTCTACCAGCGGCACGCCGAGCGCGTCTTTCGCTATGTCAGCTTCAGGGTACGCGACGCACAGCAGGCCGAGGACCTGACCCAGGAGATCTTCGTGAGCGCCTTCCGCGGAGTCGGCACCCTCGCCGACGGCGACCGGTTCGTGGCATGGCTGCTGGCGATCGCCCGCAACCGGCTGTTGAACCACTGGCGGTCGGCGGCGCGCCGACCGAGCAGCGTCGAACTCGATGCGACGGGAGAAGCGGATTCGATGCCCGCCGAGGACGCCCTGGCCGTGCTCGACGAGCGCGTGAGCGCCGAGGCGCTGTTGGCCGGGGCATCGCGACTGACCGCGTTGCAGGAGGAAGTGCTGGCCCTGCGGTTCGTGTCGGGTCTTTCCGTGAGCGAGACGGCCGCGTCGATGGGCCGGAGTGAGAACGCCGTGAAGAACCTCCAACACCATGCCCTGGCGGCACTGCGGCGCCACATCGAGGCCTCGGACGCACGGGCGGTGGGGCGATGAACGCAAACGAAGCCGACGAGACGCGCGCCCTCGCCGCCTTCCTCGCCGCCCTCGACACCGGCGCCTCCCCCGCCGACGCCCTTAGCGCCGAGCCTGACCCCGCCCGCCGCGCCCGGCTCGCTCCGCTCGTCGCCACGGCGCTCAGCTTGCGCGACGCGTCGTACGGCGCGCTGCGCCCCGCGTTCCGGGCGCGCGTCGAGGGCGCGCTGGCCGAGCTCGAACGCGAGCGCGCACGCGGCGGCGCCGGGCGCGTCGCAGACGGCACCCGACGGGTTCCACCGGGCATCGAGTCCCACCGGTCGTCGTCGCGCGTCGCCCTCCGCTGGGCAGCGCTCGTCGCGCTTGCGGCCGGGCTGACCGGCCTGGCGTACGCCGCCGTCCGAAGCGGGCCGGGTGACGTTCTGCAACCGCTCCGCGCCTACGTCGCCCGGCTCGGCGCAGTTCGGCTCGGCGTGGACGACGCCGCTTCGGCGCCCCACCGTACGCCACCCCCTGCGTCGCCGACCCACGTCCCTCGACGATCGTCCGCGGCAGCCTCACAGTTGCATCGACCTGGATCCGAGGTGCCGCCGATCCCTCAGAGGGCCATCCGCGCGACCGCAACCTCGACCCGACCGGCCGCGATCGATGCGGCGAGCTCGCCGCAAAGCGCTGCGACGTCACCGACCCCGTCGCCCAGCGCACCGTCGACACCGACCACCGCAGCGCCGTCGCAGCCGCCCGATCGCCCCCGCCCAAAGACCTCGTCGCCGACCGCGGATCACTCGCCGACGGCGCCGTCCCCGACGATCCCCACGGGCGTGGCCATCCAGGGCACGGTGTCGCAGGCGGGCGCGCCGCAGGCGAGCATGACGGTCATCGCCTGGCAGCGCCCGACGGATGCTGGCTGCGCGCCGGGCGACCTCGTCCAGATCGCGACAGCCACAACGGACGCTGAGGGCCGCTACGCGTTCCTCGGGCTCCCGACCGGAACGTACCTTCTGTCGGCCGAGGCCGGTGCAGCGTGCCTGCCGCGCCGGTGGAGCGGCGGGGCGATCGAACTCGCCGTTGCAGACCCGTGCGGCGCGGCGCAGCTGGTGCTGGCACGGGAGGGGGACGCGACGGGGGTGGGGAACGTGGCGTTTGGGGGGGAGGTGGTGG
>Ga0138256_10000096_pt1 | contig 101226 bp, 95 predicted proteins | sample KNB2016incub_MG_FD_105486 | JGI IMG/M metagenome (GOLD analysis project Ga0138256, IMG submission 105486) | Active sludge microbial communities from wastewater in Klosterneuburg, Austria - KNB2014incub_MG | ecosystem: Engineered > WWTP > Activated sludge > Unclassified | place: Austria... | reverse complement strand
GTCGATCTTTCTCTCCGGGCAGAGACGCCCGCATGGCTCGTGCGGCAGGCGGGCGGACCGCGGCGGCATCTGGAAAGTCGAGAGACGTTGGATGCGAGCATCGCGAAGACACCCAGCACAGCTGTCAGCCCGAGTTGAGGAAGCTGCGGGGCTACCAGCCCAGTGTGCGTGTGTTTGCGCCATGTCATGGGCGCGATTATACCCGCACCCAGCGCCCGGTAGATTCTGGAGCGCGCTGTCCCACAAATTCCCGCGCTGGCGGATTGAGATCACGCGCGAAGTGTTCTGGTCATCCTGCGAATTCGAGTGGGGTCCATCCCTCATTCTTATGCATGCTTATGCATGACCGTCGATGCCTTCATTCCCGCTCACGGGAAGGCGAGCGTTTGCCCGCAACGACAACGCGGCAGAATCACATCCCGATATTTCCTGAAGGGCAAGATGATGGAGCGCTATCGGACCGGCGGAATGGACGCTGTGCGCCGCCAAGGTTTGCGGGCGGGGAAAGGCTGGAGTAGAGACGCGCCATGGGTGAGATCGAGACGCGGCGGCGCAAACTCAAATTTCGGGCAGATCGGCGGGGGTTCAGGGAGCTGGACCTTTACATGCAACAGTTTACCGATGCGCATCTGGCCGGGTTCGACAGCGATCAGCTAGACCAGTTCGAGGCGGTTCTCGATATTCCCGATCAATACGTGTTCGACTGGATCATGGGGCGTGACACGCCTTCCGAGGCGCAGAGATCGGAAGTTCTCGACCTCCTGCTTTCCTTCCGTTATTCCGCTCCCACATAAGCGGCGGCGCGCCAGCGGGCGCGCCGAATTTAGGGGAACATTGGTCAGGCCCGGACGCTCAATAAGGCGCCCGGCCGGGCGAACGATTCTATTGTGAGTTGGATATGAGGGTTTGGGACTCGATCGCCAGCCAGAAGACGCCGGTTCGGGTCTATGAGACGCCATTCATTGCGGACGTGCGGCTTATTGCCGAGGCGACGCAGAAGCGGGGCGGGGCTTCTGTCTACGTCGCGCAGGATGATCGGCACGCCTTTATGGCTGCTGCTGCGGCGCGGTTCTTTGCGCCTTTGCTGGAAGTACTGACCCTGCCAGCCTGGGATTGCCTGCCTTATGACCGGGTGAGCCCGAGTCCGGCCGTGGCGGCGCAGCGGTGTGCAGCCCTTGCGCGGCTGGCGAGCCGGAATGTGGGTTCGCCGCCCATGCTGGTGATCACGACGGCGACAGCGGCGGTGCAGCGGATGCCGCCGCGCTCGCATATGGGAGTGGCTGCGTTCGTGGCGCGCGTTGGCGATAGCGTGCCGCAGGAGCGCGTGCGCGGCTATCTGGATATCAACGGATACAGCCGGGCGTCGACGGTGCGCGAGCCGGGCGAGTATTCCATGCGCGGCGGGATCGTGGACATTTTCCCGGCGGGCATGCCGGAGCCTGTGCGGCTCGACTTCTTCGGCGATGAGCTGGAGGCCGCGAAGTATTTCGATCCGGAGACGCAGATTTCGACAGCGCCGATCCGCGAGATCGTGCTGGCGCCGGTGAGCGAGATTGATTTTTCGGACGAGGCGCTGTCCCGCCTGCGGAAGAATTTCCTGTCGGCGTTTGGGTCGCCGGGCGGCGACCCGACGTATGAGGCGGCGCGTGAGCGCATTCGCCGGCAGGGCGTGGAGCAGTGGTTGCCGCTGTTCTACGACAAGCTGGAGACGCTGTTCGACTATGTTGGCCCCAAGGCGCTGATCGCGATGGATCCTGCGGCGACTGAGGCGGCGAGCGAGCGGCTGGCGCAGGCGGCGGAATATTTTGACGTGCGGCGGACGTCGGCTTCGGCAGGCGGGATCACGCAACATGTGTTGCCGCCGGATCGGCTCTACCTGACGGCGAAGGAATTGGGCGACGAGCTGAGTGCGCGGGCGACAGTGTCGTTCACGACGCAGAATGCGCCGGAGCAGTCGGCCGGGCAGATCGATGGGCTGGTGAGTCGTGCGAAGCCGGGGCGGAGCTTTGTGCTGGAGCGCGCCGATCCAGGGCAGAACCTGTTTGACGCGGTGGTGCGCTATATCCACCAGCGGCAGGCGGCGGGCAAAAAGGTGATCGTCGCGGCGTGGAGCCATGGTTCCGCAAGCCGTCTGGTAGGTATTCTAGAGGACCACGGCATTCCAGGCGCGAAGTCGATCGGGTCGTGGCCGGAGGCGACGAAGCAGCAGGTCTCTGTTGCGGAGATCGCGGTCGAGACCGGGTTCGAGGACGATGACTTGGTCATCATCTCCGAGCAGGACATGCTGGGCGACAAGCTGGCGCGACCGCGCAAGCGGAAGTCGTCGGCGGCGGTAATTGCGGAGGCGGCGGCGCTTTCGGCGGGCGACCTGATCGTTCACGTCGAGCATGGCGTGGGACGGTATGACGGGCTGAAGACCGTGACCGTGAACGAAGCGCCGCATGATTGCCTCGAGCTGATCTATGCTGGCGGGGACAAGATTCTGCTGCCGGTCGAGAACGTGGAGCTGATCTCGCGCTATGGCGCGGAGAGCGGTGAGGGCGCGCTGGACCGGCTGGGCGGCGGCGGATGGCAGGCGCGGAAGGCGCGGGCCAAGAAGAAGATCATGGATATGGCGGACGAGCTGATCCGGCTCGCCGCGGAGCGCGAGCTGAAGCGGGCGCCGAAGACGGATACGGCGGATGGCGTGTTTCGGGAGTTTTCGGCGCGGTTCCCGTATGAAGAGACAGATGATCAGCTTTCGGCCATTGAAGATGTCACCAGGGATCTGACATCGGGCAAGCCGATGGATCGTCTGATCTGCGGCGACGTTGGGTTCGGCAAGACGGAAGTGGCGCTGCGGGCGGCGTTCTTGGTGGCGATGAGCGGGCTGCAGGTGGCCGTGATTGCGCCCACGACGCTGCTGGCGCGGCAGCATTTCCAGACGTTCTCGGAGCGGTTTGCGGGCTGGCCGCTGAAGGTGAAGCACCTGTCGCGGTTCGTGACGGCGAAGGAGGCCAGCCAGACGCGCGAAGAGATCAACAATGGCGAATGCGATGTCGTGATCGGCACGCATGCTTTGCTGGCCAAGACGATCGACTTCAAGCGGTTGGGCATGATCGTGGTCGATGAAGAGCAGCGCTTTGGCGTGAAGCACAAGGAGCGGCTGAAGGAACTGAAGTCGGATGTGCATGTGCTGACGCTGTCGGCGACGCCGATTCCGCGGACGCTGCAGATGGCGCTGACGGGCATTCGCGACCTGTCGATAATTGCGACGCCGCCGGTGGATAGGCTGGCGGTGCGGACGTATGTGGTCGAGTTCGATCCGGTGACGATACGCGAGGCGTTGCTGCGCGAGCGGTATCGCGGCGGGCAGAGCTACTTCGTGGCGCCGAGGGTGGCGGACCTGCCGTTCCTTGAGCGGTATCTGCGCGAGCAGGTGCCCGAGGTAAAGATGATCACGGCGCACGGGCAGATGACGCCGACTGAACTCGAAGACGCTATGTCAGCCTTCTATGACGGCCAGGCGGATGTGCTGCTGTCGACGACGATCGTGGAGTCGGGGTTGGATATTCCGCGAGCGAATACGCTGATTGTGCACCGGGCCGATATGTTCGGGCTGGCGCAGCTGTATCAGCTGCGTGGGCGCGTGGGGCGGGCGAAGCTGCGGGCGTATGCGTATCTGACGACGCCGGATGAAGCTACGCTGACGGATGGCGCGGCGAAGCGGTTGAAGGTGTTGCAGTCGCTGGATAGCCTGGGCGCGGGCTTCATGCTGGCGAGCCACGATCTGGACATGCGCGGGGGGGGGAATTTGCTGGGCGACGAACAGTCGGGGCATATCCGCGAGGTGGGCGTCGAGCTGTACCAGCAGATGCTGGAGGATGCGGTGAAGGCGTTGCGGTCAGGCGAGACGCTGGACAGCCATGAGGTTGCGGATGGCTGGTCGCCGCAGATCGATGTGGGTGCGGCGGTGCTGATACCGGATCAGTATGTCGAGGATCTGTCGACCCGGCTGGCGCTGTATCGGCGACTTGCGGATCTGGCGACGGATGAGGAGCGCGAGGCGTTTGCGGCGGAGCTGATCGACCGCTTCGGTCCGCTACCGGATGAGACCAAGCAGCTGCTGGAAATCACGGCGGTGAAGATCCTTTGCAAGAGGCTGGGCGTGGCGAAGGTGTCGGCGGGGCCGAAGGGGGCTTTGCTGGCGTTCCGGCAGGATGCGCCGCTGGATGGGGGTAAGCTCATCGCGTATGTGCAGAAGCGGCCGAACGTGCTGAAGCTGCGGCCGGACATGAAGTTGGTGCTGAGCGGTACGTGGGTGAATGCGCAGGCGCGCCTGAGCGGCGTGAAGAGCCTGCTGCGGGACATGAGCGGATTGCTGTAGGAGCGAGACATGGCGGGACGTGTGGCGGGGCGGGTTGCGCTGGTGACGGGGGCTTCCTCCGGATTGGGGAAGCGGTTTGCGCAAGTGCTGGCGGCTGAGGGCGCCAAGGTTGTTGTCGCGGCGCGGCGGAAAGATCGGCTGGATGCGCTGGTTGCCGAGCTGGGCGCGGACAAGGCGTTGGCGGTCGAGTGCGATGTGACCGACGAGGCGGCGGTGGTTGCAATGTTCGACGCTGCAGAGGCCAAGTTTGGCGTTGTCGATACCGTCATCAACAATGCGGGCATGACGCATGAGAAGAATGCGCTGACGCAGGATATCGCCGAGTTCCGCAAGATCTTGGACCTGAACGTGACGTCAGTCTGGTGCGTGGCGCGGGAGGCGGCGCGACGGCTGATCAAGGCGGGCGCAGATGTTTCGGCGCGGGGGCGGATCGTGAATATCGCCTCGATGGCCGGGCGGATCATCATTCCGAACGTGTCGGCTTATAACGCTTCGAAGGCCGCGTGTTCGCATCTTACGCGGTCCCTGGCACGGGAGTGGGCGCGGTATGGGATCAACGTGAATGGATTGTCGCCCGGCTATGTCGAGACGGAGCTGACGGCGGACTGGCTGCATAGCGAGGGCGGGAAGAAGTATATGCAGAAGTTCCCGCGCCGCAGGATGATGGATGAGACATCACTGGACGAAGCGCTGCTGTTCCTGTGCGCCGATGCATCGAAATTCGTCACTGGCTCGGACGTGATGGTCGACGACGCGCAAAGCATGGGCTGATCGGGCCGGGCCGGCTTTCGCTTTACACGGGTCCGGGGGGCGGACCTGGAGGCGGCGGGAATGCCAGACCATCGGTCCCGGTCATGGGGCCGCTTGGGGTCGCCAGGCTATAGAACGCTTCGCCGACAGGGGAGAAGGCGATCACACGGGAAAGCAGCGTTACGGCGAGCAGCACCGCAATGCTCCACAGCCATGCCGCGTGCGGGCGACCGTGTACACGCCAGTCGCGCAGCATGCCGATGATGGGGAAGATGAGGGCCACGAGACCGGCTGTCTCGAAGGCGTAAGGCGGAAGGAAGGGCATCGGCAAGATGCGGCCAAAGCCTGGCCCCATCAGCATCGTGAATGCGCCGACCTGAAGGCGAGTATGCCAGTCTGTCTGGCGCCGAAGGGCGAGGGCTGCGCCGAACAGGCCGGCAAAGCCGAGAAGTGTCATCGGGTTGGCGACCAGGAAGTGCTGCGGCTGGAAAAAGAAGGGCGTGCGCGCCGTCTGCACGGTTGAGATCGTGACGAGGGGGCCGAGGATCAGCAGGAGGATCACCCAGCCAACAGACAGCAGCCCCAGTTTGCGGTGCAGGGCCAGATTGCCGCTCGCCGCCAACCATGTCTGCGTGAGTGTGATCCCGGTCCATGCCATGAACGCGAACGCATGGAGATGGATGATCAGCGGAGAATTGAAGCTGGAACGGCCAGCCGCGAGCTGCACCACAAAGCCCATCACCAGAATGACGGCCATTGCTGTGATCAGGTTTCGGAAGAACCGTCGATCATCGGCCACTGGAAAGTCGATTGTTGCGCCCGTCATCAAACGTCCCCCGTTTGCTTGCGGTGAAGTTGCAAACTACCGCAGTCACCGACGCACAACAAGCTATAGGGCTTTCGTGCTGAAAACATGAAGTGGCGCAGCGTCGACACAACCGGGCTGAATGCCTAGGGTCGGAATCGGCAAGACAAGGGGTTTAGTGTGCGTGGATGGGTAAGCGCGGCTTGCGTTGCGCTGCTAGGAGCGTGCCAGCCGGCAGCGTATACAACTCAAACGCTGACGCCCGAGGCGCCGCCAGCGAAAGGATCGAACTTCTTGTTCGTGTGGGCGGGCGACAAGGACAAAGTTGAGTCCGACTTCCTGGCTGTGATTGATCTGCGGCCGGGTTCCGCGAGCTATGGCGATGTGGTTGCCACCCTGCCGATTGGCGCGACGGGGACGATGCCGCATCATGTCGAATACGAATTTCCCACGGATGGGATGTTGTTCGCGGACGGTTTTACCGCGGGGCTGACGACGCTGATCGACCTGAACGACCCCTTGCGGTCGCAAGTGGCGGCGCACTTGAGCGGGATGGGCAAGTTTGCGTTTCCGCACAGCTATGCGCGGCTCGACAACGGCAATGTGCTGGTGACGTTGCAGGGACATGACGGAAAGTATGGCGCGCCTGGCGGGTTGGCCGAACTGTCTTCGGATGGGAAGATGGTGCATACAGCGTCGGCCAAGTCGTCCGCCACGCCCGAAGAGCTTGTCTGGCCGTACAGTCTTGCTGTCGTACCGGGAAAGGATCGCGGGGTCGTGACCCTGGCCGAGATGGGGTGGCCGGGAGAAGACTATAAGACGACCAGTCAGGTGCAAATCTGGGCTGCGTCTGACCTAAAAATGCTGGCGACCGTGGACCTGCCGCAATCCGGCCTGGGCGTGCATCACACCGATCCGGCAAAGCCGCGCGTGCTGGCCGATGGCACAGTCTATGTTGGTACGTTCTCGTGCGGGGTCTATCGCATTGATGGCGTCAGCGAAGGCACGCCGATGGCGACGTTCGTTCACGCATTTCCGGGCGGGACGACGATGCACAATGCCTGCGCCGTGCCGGTTGTTGTGGGCAAGTACTATGTGCAGACCGTGCCGGAGACAAACGGGCTGATTGCGCTCGATGTGTCTGATCCAAACAAGCCGATTGAGGCTTTTCGCATCAAGTTCGACGAGAAGTTCTCTATGCCGCACTGGATCGCGGCGGACAGGAAGTCCGACAGGCTGGTTGTGACGGGTAATGACATGAGCTGGGCGCTGATCGTGAAGCCAGATCCGGCAACAGGCGTTATGAAGGTGGATAAGACGCTGCCGGATGGCGTGAACTTCGATCGCGTTTCCTGGCCGCATGGAGACAGCGGACCAGCGCGGGTTCATGGAGCGCTGTTTGGCAAATAGACGCTCAGTGACGATGCGGACCGCGCTTTTGCTGATCGCGCTTGGCTTGCCGGGCGCGTGCTACAATCCGGAGCAGCAGTTCATGACGGACTGCGAAGCGGGTGGCCTGAAGCGGGAGCTGTGCGCCTGTCTGTTGAAGCGGCTGCCGCCTGAGCGGCGGGATGATCTACTCAGCATGCCGGACAATGTTGGGGGCGAGTGGGTGTTGCCGAGCGACATGGCGCCGGCGTTGTCATGCTTCGATGTGGGCGTGATGGCTGGCTAGGCCGTCTGCTTGCGCAGGACCTTGTCCATCGGGCGTCCCTTTGCAAGTTCGTCGATGAGTTTGTCGAGGTAGCGGATGTCCTGCATCAGCGGGTCCTCGATGTCTTCGACGCGGACGCCGCAGATGACGCCTGTGATAGCCCGCCGCGCGGGGTTGAGCTTGGGCGCGTTGTTGAAGAAATCCTGGAAGTTGGTTTGCTTCTTGATGTGACCTTCGAGCACCTTCTGAGTATAGCCCGTCAGCCAGCGCAAGACTTCATCGACTTCAGTCTTTCTGCGCCCCTTCTTTTCCGCCTTGGCGACATATATCGGATAGAGGCTGGCGAAGCTCATTGCGTAAACGCGGTTCCAGCGAGCTCCCGACTTGGTCGTCGTTTTCATGACCGTCCTCCAGTTGCGATTTTGCATTTTTGCGCAAATTGTGCCGCGAAGAAATGGGGACTTAATCCGGGCTGGCGAAGCGTCGCCGCACGCGACGCTTCGTGGCGATGCATGGTTTTGAGACCATTTTGAGTGCGATTGCGGCGGCGGCTATGTTGTTGCTGCAACGGCCTATGCATTGCCTGCGGATTTTCCCGAGCGCGAAATACGCAAGGCGTGTCAGGCGATTGCAGATGCGGCTAACGCAGCTGTTGATGGTCGCGAGGGTACGGCGGCTCAGAGACTGCGGGCCCAATATGAAGGCCGGCGCGCGCCGCTGGATCGCGGACCGCGATGGCCGGGTGAAGCTGGACACCCATCATTTGGCGAAAGAGGTGCTGCAGGTTGAGCGCGAACGGCTATTGCGTTGCCTGACGGCGGGAGATCAGCGACGCCGCCGACTACCAGGTCGAGGAAGATCTGGATCGGCATATGTTGGCGCTGTTGCCAGTCGTGCGTTGATTGCCCTCACGACAGGCTTGACGTTCGCGTCATTGGCAGGAGTGTCTGCGGCGCAAACGGAGAAGCGTTATGGCGTCTGGCCCGCTCGTTGGGGTTAAGGTTGTGGAGTTCGCCGGGATTGGGCCGGGCCCGTTCTGCGGGATGTTGCTGGCGGATCTCGGCGCGGATGTCGTGCGAATCGATCGGGCGGATGCGGTGGGGCGCGCAAAGCCTGACCTGATGAACCGTGGCAAGCGGTCGATCGCGATTGATCTCAAGAAGGCTGAGGGCGTGGAAGCGGCGCTGAGCCTAATCGAGAAGGCTGATGCGCTGATCGAAGGATTCCGGCCGGGCGTGATGGAGCGGCTGGGGCTCGGGCCGGATGTGGCGTTGAAGTGTAACCCGCGGATCGTCTATGGGCGCATGACCGGCTGGGGACAGACCGGGCCGTGGGCGAACACGGCGGGGCACGACATCGACTACATCGCTCTCACGGGTGCGCTTCATACCATGGGGCGCGCCGGCCAGCCGCCGGCTCCGCCGCTGAATCTTGTCGGGGACTATGGAGGCGGGGCTCTTTATCTCGCGTTCGGACTGCTTGCTGGCGTGATCGAGGCGAAGTCGTCAGGCAAGGGGCAGGTGATCGACTGCGCGATGATCGACGGCGCGGCGTCGCTGATGACGATGTTCTATGGAATGAAAGCGACGGGTCACTGGAGCAAGGCACGTGGCGCCAACTGGCTGGATGGCGGCGCGTATTTTTACGACACATATGAATGCGCAGATGGCCAGTGGCTAGCGATCGGGTCGCTTGAACCGCAATTTCACGCGCTGCTGGTGAAGGGTCTCGGTCTCGAAGCGGATGCATTTCCGGCGCAGATGTCGCGAGCGGAATGGCCGGCGCATTCCAACCGCGTCGCGGAGATCGTGAAGACGAAAGCGCGCGATGACTGGATGAAGGTGTTCGAAGGCACGGACGCCTGCGTAGCGCCGGTGCTGAGCATGGATGAGGCGCCGAAGCATCCCCACAATGCCGAGCGGAAAACATTTGTTGAAGCATTCGGGGCAGTACAGCCCGGGCCCGCGCCGCGGTTTTCGCGCACCGCGGGAGCGATCAATGGCGCGCCAGCCATGCCGGGTCAGCAGTCGGAAGATGTGCTGAAAGCTTGGGGGATCGAAGCTGGAAGGGCGGCGGGTTTCCTGAAGACAGCCGGAGTGGTTCAAGCATAGGCCTTTTTCGCTGGCTACCGATTCAGCCCCAAATGTGGCGTAGAGTCAGTGGCTTCCCATTATTTGTTTCACCTGAATTATGGACAACAAGCGCCTCAATCCACGTTCAGGTTCGTCCTTATATACGAAACACATACCGCCGGGACGCCTTGAAGTCCCTCGATGGTTCCCGACGGTTCTGTTCCTGTGCACCTGGGCCGGCTTCACAAGAAGCCGGCCCTTCCTTTTCCAGCGCAGTCGCCTGCGCGACGATGTTGCAGGAAGTCGTAACGTCGCGGTGACTTTTCATCGATAATCGCTAAAAACGAGGTAGGAGTTTTCCGGGAGCCTGTGGATGAAATTGGCGTGGTTTGCGGCTGCGGCCGTGGCGATCCTTGTGAGCGGCTCGGCGGCGGCTGACGCCAACAAGCAGACTAAGGGGACGTTCGACGACAAGTTCAGGCAGCTGGAAGTCGATCTTCCGACGCCTAACACCTACCGGGCCGCATCGGGCGCGCCGGCTGAGTCGTACTGGCAGCAGCAGGCCGACTACACGATCAACGCCACGCTGGATGAAGCGAAGAAGCGGATCATGGCCACGGGGACAATCAGCTATCGCAACAACTCCCCCCACCCGTTGAGCTATATCTGGCTGCAGCTCGACCAGAACATCTTCAAACAGGATTCCGTGACCCGTCGGACCGAGCGAGCGCCAATGGCGGCCGCCGGCGACAGGATAACCGTCGGGACTCTGAGGCAGCTGCAGTCCTATGCGGAGACACCCCACGGATTCGAAATCCAGTCCGTGACGGATGGCGGCTCGCGAGCGCTGAAATACGTAATCAACGACACGATGATGCGGATCGACCTGCCTGCACCTCTGGCGCCGCGGCAATCGACGACACTGAAGCTCGCCTGGGCGTTCAACATCGTCGATAACAACGTGTTCGGCGGCCGGTCGGGCTACGAGTATTTCCGCGACAACAACACGTACACCTTCTTCCAGGCGCAATGGTTTCCGAGGCTGGCGGCGTACACCGATTATACCGGCTGGCAGCACAAGCAGTTCCTGGGGCAGGGCGAGTTCACGCTTGAGTTCGGGAATTATGATGTGTCGATCACTGTGCCGGCGGATCACATCCTGACGGCGACGGGCGTGCTTCAGAACCCGAACGAGGTTCTAACGGGGGAGCAGCGCACCCGTCTCGCGCAGGCGCGCAGCCAGCTCGACAAGCCGATGTATATCGTGACGCCGGAAGAAGCGGCTGCGAACGAGAAAGAAGGCACGACGGCGACCAAGACTTGGCGCTGGAAGGCTGGAAACGTACGGGATTTCGCCTGGGCGTCGTCGCGCAAGTTCATCTGGGATGCGATGGGCGTGAAGCAGCAGGAAGGCGGCGACGTGCTGGCGCAGTCCTTCTTCCCGAACGAGGCCGATCCTCTGTGGTCGCTGTATTCGACGCGCGCTGTGGCGCATACGATCGACAGCTACTCGCAATTTTCGTTCCCTTTTCCCTATCCCAACGCCATTTCGGTCAACACCTGGCTGGGCGGCGGGATGGAGTATCCGATGATCTCGTTCAACGGCTATCGACCGGTGAAGGACGAGAAGACCGGGCAGAAGACCTACACGCGCAACGCTAAGAACGGCCTGGTGGGCGTGGTGATCCACGAGGTAGGCCACAACTACTTCCCGATGATCGTGAACTCGGACGAGCGCCAGTGGACGTGGATGGATGAGGGACTTAACTCGTTCCTCGAATTCATGACGGAGCTGCGCTGGGACGAGAACTTCCCAGTACTGGGCAGCAACCCGAATTCGCTGGACGAGATCGGCGCTTACATGATGTCGGAAGACCAGGTTCCGATCATGACCAACTCTGAGAGCGTCATCCAGTTCGGCAACAACGCCTACAAAAAGCCGGCGGCGGCGTTGACGGTGCTGCGCGAGACAGTGATGGGACGCGAGCTGTTTGACTTCGCGTTCAAGGAATATTCGCGGCGCTGGAAGTTCAAGCGACCAACGCCGTCTGATTTTTTCCGCACGATGGAAGACGCTTCTGGCATGGACCTCGACTGGTTCTGGCGCGGCTGGTTCTACACCAATGATCACGTCGATATCGCAATGAACGATGTGCGCACATATCGGCTGTCGACCAGCGACCCGACAGTGGAAGCGCCGTTGCGGCGCGAGCGCCAGGAAGCGACGCGACCAGATCCGGTGACGGTGCTCGAGAACCGCGCGGCGGGCCTGGAGACCTATACGGACAAGCATCCCGACGCGAAGGACTTCTACGACAAGACCGATGAGTTCGAGGTCAACAACAAGGACCTCAACGACTACACGACATTCCAGGAGGGTCTGAAAGAGCCGGACAAATCCGTGCTCGAGCGGGCGCTGCGCGAAAACCCGTACATCTATTTCATCGATTTCGAGAACAAGGGTGGGCTGGTTTCGCCGTTGCCGCTGAAGTTCACGTTTGACGATGGCGCGACAAAGGAGATCATGATCCCCGTCGATATCTGGCGCGTGAATAACCAGAAGGTGACCAAGCTGTTCGTCGAAACGAAGAAGATCGTGTCAGTCGAACTCGATCCCAAGCGCCAGACGGCGGACGCCGTGCGCGCCAACAACAGCTTCCCGCAACGCAATGAGCCGAGCCGGTTGGAGATGTTCCGAGCTACGCCGAACGTCGAACGTAACCAGATGGCTGACGCGCTCACCGAGTTGAAGGCGAAGCAGCCTGCGTCAAGCCCGGCCGCGCCGATCACGCCTGCGCCGCAATGACAGAGGAGCGGAGCGTCAGGATCACGCGCAGGATGGCGGTTCTCGCCGGATGCGCGCTGGCTGTCGCTCCGCCCGCGCTGGCGCATCGTTCCCAGACCGTGCTGACCACGGTGATGTGGAATCCGGCGTCATCAATGCTGGAGATCACGCACCGGCTTCACAATGCCGATGCGGAAGCGTGGCTACTGCAACTGGGTGAGGGGAGCGGGACCGACATCACGGTCGTGCGCAACCAAGCGCGCATGATGCTTTATATCGAGAACCATTTCGCATTGACCGATGGCGGCAAGAAGATCGGTCTGCAGGCGCTGGGCGCCGAGATCGAGGGCGAGGCGCTGCTGCTCTATCAAGAATGCAAGCTGGTTGCGCCGCCAAAGGCGCTGGCGATCGACAATCGCATCCTGCGGGATGTGTTCGAAGGCCAGACCAACCTGGTGAATGTACGGCTGGCGCAAAAGACCCGAACTTTGATCTTCTCGGGCTCCGATGGCGTGAAGAAGGCCGAGGGGCTGCTGTAAGCTGTCTGTGAGCGGGATCTGGCGCGCCGCCGATGCGAGGTCTAGCATTCTCCCCGGGGCTGGATGTCGAGGGGACTATTCGTGCGCATCGCTATCTTCATCGGGCTCGCCATTGTCGCTATGGTTGCCGGCGCTGTCACATTTCTCCCGATGTCCATGGCGGCCGACATGGTCGCGAGGCAGGTGCCTGATTTCAGGTTCAGCAACGCTTCGGGCAGTGTGTGGGACGGCAAGCTGACCAATGTCTCTTATGGGGAACAGACGCTCGGCGACCTTTCGGTGAAGACCGATCTTCTGGCGCTGTTTGGCGGCAAGGCGGCCGGGACGGTCGGGATGGCGCGCCAGGGTTTCGCCGGGCAGGCGGATGTTTCTTATGGGATTGGAAACGGCGGACTTGATGTGAAGGATCTGAGCATCGCCGGCGACATCGCGGTCGTGCCGGGCATGCCGCCGTCGATTGTGCGGTCAGACGGGAAGTTCACGCTGGCGGTGAAGGGCGTGAAGTTTGCAAACACGCTGTGCGAGTCGGCGTCGGGCGAGGTTTGGACCGATGCGCTTACCAAGGTGAATTACAAAGGCTGGGTCGGGCCAGAGCTGCGCGGGCCGGTGACATGCGCGGGCGGGAAACTGCAGGTTGAGGCCTCTGGCACGGCGGCGACAGGCGAGAATGTGCTGGCGACGATGATCATCGGCCAGCATTTGGACATGGAGATGACGGCCTCAGTGGCGAATGCCGGTCCGGGGGCGACCGAGGCTCTGACGTCGATTGGTTTCGAGCTTCAGGGCGACAAGCTGGTTCTGCGGCAACAATTGGCGTCCCAATAGGGCGGATTCCGTGCGCCAATCCGCTTGACCCGGCGTGCGGCGACGCCTAAACGCTCCATCCTTCGATACTTGCGGTACGCGGGTGTAGCTCAGTTGGTTAGAGTGCCGGCCTGTCACGCCGGAGGTCGCGGGTTCGAGCCCCGTCACTCGCGCCAGGTATCGAATTGAATTTTGTCGGGTTTTGCCGGCGTTCTTCCCATCCTGTGAGTAAGTTTCGAAAGCGACCAGATGCGTCGGTTTTCGAAACGCGCGTCGCTTCCGGCCACGGGGTGACGAGCAGCGGGACCTCGCCGTCGTCCGCGTGATGGATAAATTGAGACACGCATTCACGCCCCGCGTGACGCCTTGCTGGTCACGCGATGGCCGGCGTCAGTTGCGACGTTCAGGCGCACGCGGAATGTCGTCCACAGCCCGGATTTATGGCTTGAAAGTCGCCGCGCGCCGAAGAATCCCCGATGCGTCCGGAGGCTCTATTGCGTCACGCATCAAAGCGGCATAGGCCGTCGGCAAAAGACTAGCCGAGGGTATAATGGAAGACGCGCAGACGCTCGTCGTCGAATATCTGCCGGTCGTGATTTTTCTCGGGTTGGCAATCGCAATCAGCCTGCTTTTCCTCGTCGCCTCTTCGCTTCTGGCGCCGAGAAAGCCCGACCCGGAAAAGCTGTCGGCTTATGAGTGCGGATTCAACGCATTCGACGACGCGCGCATGAAATTCGACGTTCGATTCTATCTGGTCTCGATCCTCTTCATCATCTTCGACCTCGAAGTGGCGTTTCTGTTCCCCTGGGTGTTCCAGGTGGCGGCCGGGAATGTGTTTGCGTTCTGGTCGATGATGGCCTTCCTCAGCGTCCTGACGGTCGGGTTTGTCTATGAGTGGCGCCGTGGCGCGCTGGAGTGGCAATAATGGCCGAGCCGAAGGTAGTTGCGGGCTCGGCCGGTCGCGTTGCGCGTGCTGAGGGTGGGGCGCTGGTCAAGCCGACCGATCCGTATTTTGCCGGGCTTTCCGACGAGCTGGCGGATAAGGGTTTTGTCGTCGCTGCGGCGGACGACCTTATTACCTGGGCGCGCACCGGCTCGCTGATGTGGATGACCTTCGGTCTCGCTTGCTGCGCGGTCGAGATGATGCAGGCCTCCATGCCGCGATATGACATGGAGCGCTTTGGCGCAGCCCCGCGCGCATCGCCGCGCCAATCGGACGTGATGATCGTCGCCGGTACGCTGACCAACAAGATGGCTCCCGCGCTTCGCAAGGTCTACGACCAGATGCCGGAGCCGCGTTACGTGATCTCAATGGGCTCGTGCGCCAATGGCGGGGGGTATTACCACTATTCATACGCCGTGGTGCGTGGCTGTGACCGGATCGTGCCTGTCGACATCTATATTCCGGGCTGCCCCCCTACGGCCGAAGCGCTGATCTATGGCCTGCTGCAGTTGCAGAAGAAGATCCGCCGTGAGGGGAGCATCGAGCGATGAGCCTTCCTTCCCGTGCCGCCATGACGTCTGAGCTGAAGCTTCATCTTGAAAGCGTTCAGGCCAAGGCGATCTCGTCGATCCGCGTTTCGCAGGGCGAGATGACCGTGCTTGCGAACCGCGCCTCGATTGTGAAGCTGCTGGAATTCCTGCGGGATGACAGCCAGTGCCGGTTCGAAACGCTGGTCGACCTTTGCGGCTGTGACTACCCGACAGAGCGGGAGCGTTTCGAGGTGGTCTACCACCTTCTCTCCATGCGCCTGAACCAGCGCATTCGCGTGAAGATTCGCACCGATGAAGCGACGCCCGTGCCAAGCGTGGCGGGTGTGTTCCCGGTAGCAAACTGGTATGAGCGCGAGACGTTCGATATGTATGGCGTGATCTTCTCGGATCATCCAGACCTGCGCCGCATTCTGACTGATTATGGCTTCGAAGGCTATCCGCTTCGCAAGGACTTCCCGCTGACAGGCCGCGTGCAGGTTCGCTATGACGAAGCTCAGAAGCGTGTGATCAACGAGCCAGTGCGCCTGGTTCAGGAATACCGCAACTTCGATTTCCTCTCGCCATGGGAAGGCATGCAAGCCGTTATTCCGGGCGACGAGAAAGCCGGCGAGGCGAAGAAATAGCCATGGCCGACGACATCAACCACAAGTCCGCTGACCTCGATCTCGACGATCGCAAGTTCACGATCAACTTTGGGCCGCAGCACCCGGCGGCGCACGGCGTGCTTCGCCTTGTGCTCGACCTCGATGGCGAGATCGTGGATCGTGTCGATCCGCACATTGGCCTGCTGCATCGCGGCACCGAGAAGCTGATCGAGTATAAGACCTTCCTTCAGGCGCTGCCTTACTTCGATCGGCTCGACTATGTTGCGCCGATGAACCAGGAGCATGCCTACTGCCTTGCGATCGAGAAGCTGGCGGGCATTCAGGTTCCGGAGCGCGCGAAGTACATCCGCGTGATCTTTTCCGAGATCGGCCGTCTGCTGTCGCACCTGCTGAACGTCACGACGCAGGCGATGGACGTTGGGGCCTTGACCCCGCCGCTGTGGGGCTTCGAGCCGCGCGAGCAGTTGATGGTGTTCTACGAGCGCGCGTCGGGCTCGCGGATGCACGCGGCTTATTTTCGTCCGGGTGGCGTCCACCAGGACCTGCCGCCGGAGCTGGTGGAAGACATCCACAAATTCTGCAGCCCGTTCCTCAAGACGCTCGACGACATTGAGGCGTTGGTCACCGAGAACCGCATCTTCAAGCAGCGCAACGTCGACATCGGCGTGGTGTCGGTCGAAGACGCGCTTGCCTGGGGGTTCTCGGGCGTGATGGTGCGCGGATCTGGCCTCGCTTGGGACCTGCGCCGCGCCGAGCCTTATGAAGTTTATTCGGAACTCGACTTCAAGATTCCGGTCGGCAAGAATGGCGACTGCTGGGACCGCTATCTCTGCCGCATCGAGGAGATGCGCGAGAGCATCAAGATCATCAAGCAGTGCATCGACAAGATGCCGGTCGGCCCCGTTCTGCCCGAGCACTCTAAGTTCGCGCCGCCGCGCCGGAGCGAGATGAAGAACTCGATGGAAGCGCTGATCCATCACTTCAAGCTGTACACCGAGGGCTTTCACGTGCCCGCAGGCGAGACCTATGCCTGCGTCGAGGCGCCCAAGGGTGAGTTCGGCGTCTATCTCGTAACGGATGGCGGCAACCGTCCGTATCGCGCGAAAATCAAGGCGCCGGGTTACGCCCACCTTCACGCCATGGACCATCTGTGCCGTGGCCACATGCTCGCTGACGTCTCGGCCATTCTTGGCTCGCTGGACATCGTGTTCGGGGAGGTCGATCGTTGAGTCATCGCCGTTTCCACGACCCCTCTCACCACGAGCCGTTTGCGTTCACGCCGGCGAGCGAAGACCAGATCGCGTGGTGGGAGCGCAAGTATCCGACCGAGCGCAAGGCTTCGGCTGTCATTCCGGCGCTGTGGGTCACACAGAAGCAGAATGCGGGCTGGCTGTCTGAGCCCGCGCTGCGCGCAGTCGCTGACCGGCTCGGCATGACGTACATTCGCGTCTACGAGATCGCGACATTCTACACGATGTTCAATCTCGAGCCGGTCGGAAAATATCACTTCCAGGTCTGCGGCACGACGCCGTGCCAGCTGCGCGGCGCGGACAAGCTCAAGGATTTCTGCGAGCGCAAGATCGGGCCGAAAGGCCACGTCTCCGGCGGCGGCAAGTTCTCGTGGGTGGAAGTCGAATGTCTCGGCGCCTGCGTGAACGCGCCGATGATCCAGATAAACGACTACTATTACGAAGACCTGAGCATAGAGACGCTCGAGAAAATCATCGACGATTTTGCCGCGGGGAAAGAGCCTCAGCCGGGAACGTATGTGAAGCGTCAGAGGTCGGCGCCGGAAGGCCCGCCGACATCGTTGACCGACGAAGCTCTGTTCGACGGTTCGAAGGCCAAACCATTGAGCACGATTCCGAATGCGCCGAAACCGCCTGAGCCGGCGCAAACATGAGGGGAGTGACCGTCATGTCGGAGCCAAGCGCCAAGAAGGCCGCTGCGAGGAAGCTGCTGCAGGCATGCTTCTTGGAAGGATTCGCGCTGATCGCGGGGCTGATCGCCTATTCGCTGACCGGTAACTGGGTCTGGATAGCCATTGGCGTGCTGGGAGGCCTTGGCTTCTCGCTGCCGGCCATCATCGTTTTTGTCCGTGCAAGCATCGAGGAGCGTGACCGTGCTTCTCGATAAGGATCGTATATTCACTAACCTCTACGGACGCCATGATTTCCGGCTTGAAGCCGCGAAGCAACGCGGGGCCTGGAATTCCACGAAAGAGCTGATGCAGTTCGGCCCGGAATGGATCTGCGACCAGATCAAGGCATCTGGCTTGCGCGGCCGTGGCGGCGCCGGCTTCCCGACTGGCCTGAAGTGGACCTTCATGCCGAAGGTCGTGAAGGATCGGCCTCATTATCTCGTCGTGAACGCGGATGAATCCGAACCCGGCACCTGCAAGGACCGGGACATCATGCGCCACGATCCGCACCTGCTGATCGAAGGTTGCCTGATTGCGTCTTTCGCGATGCGCGCGAACAAGTGCTACATCTATCTGCGTGGCGAATACATTCGCGAGCGCGAGTGTCTCGAGGAGGCAATTGCCGAAGCCTACAAGGCTGGCTTGGTGGGCAAGAATGCCTGTGGGTCGGGCTTCGACTTCGACATTTACTGCCACCACGGCGCTGGCGCTTACATCTGCGGTGAAGAGACTGCGCTGCTCGAAAGCCTCGAGGGCAAGAAGGGCCAGCCTCGCCTGAAGCCGCCATTCCCGGCAAACGCTGGTCTTTATGGCTGCCCGACGACGGTGAACAACGTCGAGTCGATCGCTGTGGCGCCGACCATTCTGCGTCGTGGCGCAGGCTGGTTCGCGGGCTTCGGCCGTCCGAACAACACGGGCACGAAAGTGTTCTGTGTGTCGGGCCATGTTGAGCGGCCGTGCAATATTGAAGAAGAGATGTCGATCCCGCTGAAGACGCTCATCGAAGAGCATTGCGGCGGCGTGCGCGGCGGTTGGGGCAACCTGAAAGCCATCATACCGGGCGGATCGTCGGTGCCGATGATCCCGAAAGACATCTGCGACACCGTACTGATGGATTTCGACGCGCTGCGTGATGTGAAGTCGGGTCTGGGCACGGCGGCGGTCATCGTGATGGACAAGTCAACCGATCTGATCCGGGCGGTCGCCCGTCTCGCCTATTTCTACAAGCACGAAAGCTGCGGCCAGTGTACGCCGTGCCGTGAAGGCACCGGCTGGATGTGGCGCGTGCTGGAGCGGATGGTGAAGGGCGAGTCCGAAACTGCCGAGATCGACACGTTGCTCGATGTCGCAAGCCAGGTGGAAGGGCACACTATTTGCGCGCTGGGCGATGCCGCTGCGTGGCCGATTCAGGGGCTGATCCGGCATTTCCGCCAGGAGATCGAGGACCGCATCACGAACTATCGTCAGGGCCGCCCGCACGTTCAGGGCCACACACTGGCGGCGGAGTAGGGCATGACCGACACCGTGAAACTGATCGTCGATGGCGTCACGGTGGATGTTCCGAAGAACTTCACCATGCTTCAGGCGTGCGAAGCCGCCGGCGCGGAAATTCCACGCTTCTGCTATCACGAGCGTCTGTCGATCGCCGGCAACTGCCGCATGTGCTTGGTCGATTGGGTCGGAGCGCCGAAGCCGATCGCGTCTTGCGCCCAGACCGTGGGCGACATGGCGCCGAAGAAAGACGGTACGCCTCACGAGATTTCGACCAAGTCGCCGCGCGCCATAAAGGCCCGCAACGGCGTGATGGAATTCCTGTTGATCAACCACCCGCTGGATTGCCCGATCTGCGACCAGGGCGGTGAGTGCGATCTGCAGGACCAGGCAATGGGCTATGGCCGCGCCGCCACGCGCTACACCGAGAACAAGCGCGCGGTCGACGACAAGAATATGGGCCCACTGGTCAAGACGATCATGACCCGCTGCATCCAGTGCACGCGTTGCGTGCGCTTCGCTGCGGAAGTCGCGGGCGTAGACGAGATCGGGCTCGCGAACCGTGGTGAGGATGCCGAGATCACAACTTATCTTGAGAAATCGCTGACCTCCGAGCTGTCGGGCAATGTGATCGACCTATGCCCAGTCGGCGCGTTGACGTCGAAGCCTTATGCGTTCAATGCGCGCCCGTGGGAATTGCGCAAGACCGAGAGCGTCGATGTTATGGACGCGCTGGGTTCGGCTATCCGCGTGGATGCGCGTGGGCCCGCCGTGATGCGCATCCTTCCGCGCGTGAACGAAGAGATCAACGAAGAGTGGATCTCGGACAAGACGCGCTTCGTGTGGGATGGCCTTGGCCGCCAACGTCTCGACAAGCCGTATGTGCGTGAGAATGGCGCGCTCAAGGCGGTGACGTGGGACGAGGCGCTGAAGCGCGCTGCCGAGATGCTGAAGGTTTCGGGCGATCAGGTCGGCGTAATCGCGGGCGATCTTGCCGACGCCGAGAGCATGAAGGCGGCGTTGGATCTGGCCGGCTCGCTCGGTGTGAAGTCGATCGATTGCCGCCAGGATGGCGCGAAGCTGGGTCTGGCCGCCGATGGCTCGAAGCTGCCGCGCGAGAGCTATCTCTTCAACTCGACGATCATGGGCATCGATGAAGCGGACGCGATCGTCCTCATCGGCGTGAACCCGCGCAAGGAAGCTGCTGTGCTGAATGCGCGCCTGCGCAAGGCGTGGCTCCGGATGGTTCCGATCGCGCTGCTCGGCGAGCGCGTCGACCTGACATTCGATTACAACTATCTTGGCGCAGGCCCGGACAGCTTGAAGGACCTGAAGGCAGGGCATCCGGTGTTCGATGCGCTGACGAATGCCAAGCGTCCGCTGGTGATTCTGGGGCAGGGCGCGCTGACGCGCGGCGACGGAGCTGCTGTACTGCACGCTGTGTCGGCGTTCGCGGCGGCGGCCGGCGCCTTCAAGGATGGCTGGAACGGCTTCAACGTGCTGCACACGGCGGCCTCGCGCGTGGGCGGTCTCGACATGGGCTTCCTGCCGTTTGCCGGCGGCCAGGACGTGGCGGGCATCGTCGCGGGCGCGCAGTCGGGCGACATCAAGACTGTTCTGCTGCTAGGCGCAGACGAGATCGATACTTCGAAGCTCGGCCGGGCAAACGTCATCTATGTCGGCAGCCATGGCGACAACGGCGCTCACCGGGCGGACGTGATCCTGCCGGCGGCCGCTTACACGGAGAAGTCGGCAACCTACGTCAACACCGAGGGGCGTGTTCAGCGCACGCAGCGGGCCGTCGCGCCGAAAGGCGACGCTCGCGAAGACTGGGCGATAATTCGCGCGTTGTCAGCCTATGTCGGCAAGACGTTGCCGTATGACACGCTGGCGCAACTTCGCGCCAAGCTGGGCGCGGATCATTCGACCTTCCTCGGCCTCGACTTCGCGCCGGGCACGCACGCCAACAGCGTCGCGCCTCCGTACGGCGCGGCTGGCGCAATGCAATCGACCGGCTTCACGACGCCGATCAAGGCGTTCCACCTGACCAATCCGATCGCGCGCGCCTCGCGCACCATGGCGGAATGCGCCGAACTCGCTGCGGGTGTGAACCCCGCGGTTGCGGCGGAATAGGGGGAGGGCGGAATGGAGAACCTCTTCCAGTGGGGCGGCGGAATGTGGGGCGGCATTGGCCTTGCTGTGCTGCAGATCGTTGCGTTCGTCGTCATCCTGCTCGTGCTGATCGCGTTCCTGCTGCTGTTCGACCGCAAGGTCTGGGCGGCGGTTCAGCTTCGCAAGGGCCCGAACGTGGTAGGTCCGTTTGGCCTCCTTCAGTCGTTTGCGGACCTGATCAAATTCGTGCTCAAGGAAGTCATCATTCCGGCGGGCGCCAACAAGACGGTGTTCCTGCTGGCGCCGGTCATCACGTTGACGCTTGCGCTGGTCGGCTGGGCCGTCATTCCCGTGGCGCCAGGCTGGGTGATCGCCAACCTCAATGTGGGCGTGCTGTACCTGTTCGCGATCTCATCGCTGGGCGTCTACGGCATCATCATGGGCGGCTGGGCGTCGAACTCGAAATACCCATTCCTTGGCGGCCTGCGGTCTGCTGCGCAGATGGTGTCCTACGAAGTCTCGATCGGCTTCGTGATCGTGTCTGTGCTGCTGCTCGTCGGCTCGCTGAACCTCAGTGACGTCGTAAACAATCAGGCTGGCGGGATCTGGAAGTGGCACGCGTTCGCGTTTCCGACGATCTTCGTCATGTTCCCGATGTTCGTGATCTTCTTCATCTCGGCGCTGGCGGAGACGAACCGTCCTCCGTTCGACCTTCCGGAAGCGGAGTCGGAACTCGTGGCCGGCTATCAGGTCGAGTATTCGTCCTCGCCGTATCTCATGTTCATGATCGGCGAGTATGTGTCGATCGTGCTGATGTGCGCGATGCTGACCATCCTGTTCTTCGGCGGATGGCATATGCCGCTGCCGATCCCGGGCGTGGATGGCTTGCCGGAATGGCTGCTGAGCCTTGGCGGCCTGTTGGTCTTCATGGTGAAGACAGCGTTCTTCTTCTTCCTTTTTGCGATGGTGAAGGCGATCGTGCCGCGCTACCGCTATGACCAGCTGATGCGGCTGGGCTGGAAGATCTTCCTGCCGACGTCGCTCGTCGCCGTGGTGATCGTCGCGGCCTATGTGACCTTCATGGCCGCGCCGGCGCGACAAGAATTCGACAGGCTCGACGCTGACAAGAGCGGCTATCTCGAAGCGAGCGAGCTGGCGTCTGTGACGCTGCCTGCGGGCGCCGATTTGAACAACGACGGCAAGATAAGCTTCGCCGAATTCCGTGGCGAGGCGAGGAGCTAGCATGTCGATCGGCCAAGCCATTCGGGGCGCTATGCTCACTGACTTCCTCGGCGCGTTTGCTCTGTCGATGCGCCAGTTCTTCACGCGCAAGGCGACGATCAACTACCCGTTCGAGAAGGGCCCGCTGTCGCCGCGCTTCCGTGGCGAGCACGCGCTGCGCCGCTATCCGAACGGGGAAGAGCGCTGCATCGCTTGCAAGCTCTGCGAAGCGATCTGTCCCGCTCAGGCGATCACGATCGAGGCCGAGCCGCGTGAAGATGGTTCGCGCCGCACGACTCGCTACGACATCGACATGGTGAAATGCATCTACTGCGGCTTTTGTCAGGAGGCCTGCCCGGTGGACGCTATCGTCGAAGGCCCGAATTTCGAGTTTGCGACGGAAACTCGTGAAGAACTCTACTACGACAAGGACCGTCTGCTGGAGAACGGAGATCGCTGGGAACGCGAGATCGCCCGCAATCTGGAACTCGACGCACGCTATAGATAGAAGGGCGCGGCTCGCGGGGGCGAGTCGAGCCTGAGGACTTCAGTTGCCCCGTCCGGGGCGTTTTGGAACCAAAGGAAGAGGAAAGCCACGCCATGGCGCTGATCGCTTTCTACATCCTCTCGACGATCGTGGTGTTGTCCGCGCTCTTCGTCGTGGCGGCGCGCAACCCGGTGCACTCCGTGCTCTGGCTGATCCTAGCGTTCTTCACGTCGGCCGGCCTGCTTGTGCTGATCGGGGCCGAGTTTCTCGCGATGCTGCTGGTCGTAGTCTATGTCGGCGCCGTTGCGGTGCTGTTCCTCTTCGTCGTCATGATGCTCGACATCGACTTCACGGAGCTGAAGCAAGGCTTCCAGAACTACCTCGTTGTCGGCGTGCTGGTGGCCCTGGCGCTGCTGGCTGAAATCGGGATCGTGGCTGCTGCCGCGACCTTCGGTGGCGGGGCGCAGTTCAATGCGAGCCCAGGCGCCGCGACGAATGCGGAAGCGTTGTCGCAAGTGCTCTATACGGACTACCTGCTGCTCTTCCAGATGTCGGGCATTGTGCTGCTGGTCGCCATGATGGGCGCCATCGTGCTGACCCTGCGCTCGCGCCCGAGCGTCAAACGCCAGAACATCGCGGAGCAGACGGGGCGCAAACGCAAAGACGCCGTCGAACTCAAGGACGTGCGACCGGGGCAAGGGATCTGACCATGGCAGGCTTGGAGCTCACCCTCGGCCACTATCTCGCGGTGTCAGCGGCGCTGTTCACGATCGGCGTGTTTGGCATCTTCGTTAACCGCAAGAACATCATCGTAATCCTGATGTCGATCGAGCTGATCCTGCTCTCGGTGAACATCAATCTCGTGGCGTTCTCGGTCTTCAACGGCACCATCATCGGGCAGGTTTTCGCGATGCTGGTTTTGACGGTGGCGGCCGCCGAGGCGGCTGTCGGTCTCGCAATTCTCGTCGTCTACTTCCGTAACCGCGGTGAAATCGCGGTGGAAGACGTCAACGTGCTGCACGGTTAGGGGAGCAGAGGCGTGACCTTCCAGGAAATCGCGGCAATCTTCATCGTGCTGGCGCCGGGCATTGCCGCGGCAGTCTCCGGGCTTGGCCAGCGCTTCCTTGGCGACAAGGGATCGATGGCGGTGACGACGACGATCGTTATCGCGGCCGCGCTGCTGGCGGCGTGGCAGTTCTTCGCCTGGTCGCTGGGCGGCCAGGCTGGCGCTGCGCACACGATTGTTCTGTCGCGCTGGTTCAATGTCGGCACGTTCATTGCCGACTGGGCCATCCGCATAGATGCGCTGTCGGTGACGATGATGTTCGTGGTGACGAGCGTCTCAGCGATCGTTCACACCTATTCCATCGGCTACATGTCCGACGACCCGCATCGGGCCCGCTTCTTCGCCTACCTGTCGTTGTTCACGTTCGCGATGCTCATGCTCGTGACGTCGGACAACTTCATCCAGTTGTTCTTTGGTTGGGAAGGCGTGGGGCTGGCATCCTACCTGCTGATCGGTTTCTGGTACAGGAAAGCGTCCGCAAATAGCGCCGCGATCAAGGCGTTCGTGGTCAATCGGGTCGGTGACTTCGGTTTCGCGCTCGGCATCATGGCGCTGGTCTTCATGATCCAGCCGGCCGCAGGCGTGGATTATACGCAGTTCGGCATAGCTCAGTTCTCGTCGATCAAGTTCGACACGGTGTTCGCGATCGTATCGCACAACGCGCCGATCCAGGTGATCGGACAGGCGGCCGCTACGCCGATCCAGAGCGTAACGTTCGACTTTCTCGGCGTGCACGTGTGGGGTCTTGAGATGGCAGCCATCCTGCTGTTCATCGGCGCGATGGGTAAGTCAGCCCAATTTTTCCTGCACACCTGGCTGCCGGACGCGATGGAAGGCCCGACACCAGTCTCCGCGCTGATCCACGCGGCCACCATGGTGACCGCAGGCGTATTCCTGGTCTGCCGCGCATCGCCGATCTTCTCGGTCTGCGAGGTTGCTTCCAACGTTGTCACCGTCGTTGGCGCAGTCACCTGCCTGTTTGCGGCGACGGTTGGCCTGGCGCAGAACGACATCAAGCGCGTGGTTGCGTATTCGACCTGCTCGCAGCTCGGCTACATGTTCTTCGCCGCGGGTCTTGGTGCTTATGGCGCCGCGATGTTCCACCTCTTCACGCACGCCTTCTTCAAGGCGCTGCTGTTCCTTGGCGCAGGCTCCGTGATTCACGGCATGCACCATGAACAGGACATGCGCTTCATGGGCGGCGTGCGGCAACCGATGATGTTCACCTGGGTCATGATGCTGATCGGCACGCTCGCGCTGATCGGATTCGGCATCCCCGGGACGGACATCGGTTTCGCCGGCTTCTTCTCGAAGGACGCCATCATCGAGACAGCGTTCGCGTCCGATTCCGATTTCGGTCCGTTCGCCTTCTGGTGCAGCATCTCCGCCGCGCTGCTGACGAGCTTTTACTCGTGGCGCCTGATGTTCATGACGTTCGAGGGCAGGTACCGCCCGAACACACATGCGCATCATGATGATCATGCCCATGCAGACGATCACGGCCATGGCCATGACCACGGTCATCATGCCCCCAAAGACGGCCGCGCGCCGGCTCACGAGTCGCCGAGGATTATGCTTGTGCCACTGTTGCTGCTGGCGATCGGCGCTGTCCTGGCGGGCGTCCTGTTCAAACCGCAATTCCTGACCACCAATGCGGATCATTTCTGGCAGGGCGCGATCGTCCGCGAGTCAGATCCGATGTACGGTCCACACGGCGTTCACCCTTTCGGCGCGGCAACCGCGACGCACGCTCCGGCAACAGAACACGCCGCCCAAGCCGCCCCGGCTGCCGAGCATGGCGCGCCTGCCGCTGCCGACGCACATGCCCCCGCCGCCGAAGGCGCGCATGCCGAAGCCCACCATGAATTGCCCGCCTGGGTCATCTGGGCGCCGTTCATCGTCACGATGACAGGCTTTGTCGGCGCCGTGATCTTCTATCTACTGGCGCCATCCGTGCCCCGCCGCATGGCGGAGAATGGCGGACCGATGCACACGTTCCTGTCGCACAAATGGTATTTCGACGAGATCTACAATTTCATCTTCGTCAAAGGCACGGCGCTGCTGGGCGACTTGTTCTGGAAGGTGGGCGACAAGAAGATCATCGACGGCCTTGGACCCGATGGCGTGACGGGTGTAACGAAGGCCGGCGCAAGCGGTCTGTCGAAGCTGCATACCGGCTACATCTTCCATTACGCCTTCGTGGTTCTGATTTCGGCGGTGGTCTTCGTCGCCTTTGTAATGCTCGGGCAGGGGCGCTGACGCATGGACGGCTTGCCCATCCTTTCGATTACGACCTTCATCCCCCTCATCGGGGCGTTGATAATCCTCGGCTTCCGGATTCTCGGCGGCGGCAACGTTGCGTCGAACGCATCCAAGGGGATCGCGCTGCTAACGTCCATCGTCGCTCTGGTCGCCTCACTCGTTGCGCTTTCGGGTTTTGACACGGCAAAAACGGGCTATCAGTTCGTTGAGAGCGTACCGTGGTTCGGCGGTTCGTCGTACAAGCTGGGCGTCGACGGCATGTCGATCGCGCTGATCGTGCTCACGACGGCGCTGACGCCGCTGTGCGTGCTGCAGTCCGCGACGTCGATCAAGGATCGTCTGGCGGAATACATGATCTGTTTCCTCGTGCTCGAAGCGCTGATGATCGGCGTCTTCTGCGCGCTGGATCTGGTGCTGTTCTACGTTTTCTTCGAAGGCGGCCTGATCCCGATGTTCCTGATCATCGGCGTCTGGGGTGGTAAGAACAAGCTCTACGCATCGTTCAAGTTCTTCCTCTACACGCTGCTCGGCTCGCTGCTGCTGCTGATCGCGCTGATCTACATGGGCGTCACGGCCGGCACGACGGATGTGGTTGTCCTGCAGAACGGCCTGCATCCTGTGACCGGGGCGCTGCTGTTTCCGCCGGAAGTGCAGACCTGGCTGTGGCTGGCCTTCTTCGCGTCCTTCGCTGTGAAGCTGCCGATGTGGCCGGTTCATACTTGGTTGCCCGATGCGCACGTCGAGGCGCCGACGGCTGGCTCGGTCGTGCTGGCGGCGGTGCTGCTGAAGATGGGCGGTTATGGGTTCCTTCGGTTCTCGCTGCCGATGTTCCCGGAAGCCTCGCAGTTGTTCCAGCCGCTGATGTTCGCGCTCAGCGTCATCGCGATCGTCTATGCCTCGCTGGTCGCCTTCCGTCAGACTGACATCAAGAAGCTGGTGGCTTACTCGTCCGTCGCACACATGGGCTTCGTGACGCTCGGCATCTTCTCGTTCAACGAGATCGGCATCCAGGGCGCGATATTCCAGATGATTTCGCACGGCGTGATCTCTGGCGCGCTCTTCTTCTGCGTCGGCGTGATCTACGATCGTATGCATACCCGCGACATCGCCTTCTACGGCGGCCTCGTTCATCGGATGCCGGTCTATGCCGCGCTGTTCATGCTGTTCTCTATGGCCAATGTGGGCCTGCCGGGAACGTCGGGCTTTGTCGGCGAGATCCTCACAATGGTTGGGGGCTTCCAGGCATCGACTTGGGCTGCGGCCGGCGCCGCTCTCGGCGTGATCTTCTCTGCCGTATACATGCTTACCCTCTATCGCCGAGTCGTGTTCGGCGAGATGACCAACGACAAGCTGTCCGACATAAAGGACGTATCCCCGCTCGAATTCTTCATCCTTGGGCTGCTGGCGATCAGCGCCCTGGTCTTCGGCGTCTTCCCCGGCCTGGTCTTTGACTTGACCCAGGGTTCGACGCTCGAAGTATTGCGGATGATCGGGCAGGTCGGACAGTAGGAACGCGCCATGGATTTCCTCGCCGACATCAACAACGCGGTACCGGAGGCGGCGCTTGCCGGCTTCGGACTGGTCGCTCTTTTGCTCGGCGCCATCGGCGGTGACCGGATATCGGGTCTGCTTCGCTTGCTTTCGGCTGCCGCGCTTGTCGTGGCCGCCGTCCTCACTTTCCATCAGTTCCAGCATCCGGGCGCGGCCGACGGCATTGCCGCGTTCGCGAGCCCGATGGCGCCAGACGGGCTCTATCGCGTGACGATGTTCACGCTGTTTGCCAAGACGCTCACATATGCGCTGGCGGCCTTGGCGCTGTTCATGTCGGGCGGGTTTCTCAAGACAGCGCACATGGAGCGCTATGAGTATCCGCTGCTGATCGTGTTCGGTTCGCTGGGCGCGGGCATGATGCTGTCGGCCAACGATCTGATGACGCTCTATGTCGGCATCGAGACGCTGAGTCTGTCATCCTATGTACTGGCTGCGTTCCGACGCGACAGCCTTAAATCGGCAGAAGCCGGCCTCAAATATTTCGTGCTCGGCGCGCTGGCGTCTGGCCTGCTGCTGTACGGCTCGTCCCTGATCTATGGGTTCTCCGGCGGAACAGGTTATTCGGTCATCGCCGCGGCGCCGGTCTCGGTGGGTCTGATCTTCGGCCTGGTGTTCGTGATCTGCGGACTGGCGTTCAAGGCTTCGGCTGCGCCTTTCCACATCTGGACGCCGGACGTATACGAGGGCGCGCCTGCGCCGGTTGTGGCGTTCTTCTCGACCGCGCCGAAGATCGCAGCCGTGGCCGTGTTGGCGCATGTGTTGTTCGTCGCTTTTGGGACGCACCAACAGTCCTGGCAGCAGGTAGTTGCCATCATCGCGGCTCTATCGATGCTGGTCGGCGCGTTCGGCGCGCTCATGCAGAACAGCATCAAGCGGATCCTTGCATATTCCTCGATCTCCAATGTCGGCTTTGCGCTGATTGGCATTGCGGCGGGCGCGGAAAGTGGCGCTGCGGCTGTGCTGGTCTACATGTCGCTCTACGTGATCGCGACGCTCGGCATGTTCGGCGGCGTACTAGCGCTGCGCCGGGCCGGCACGGCGATCGACCAGGTCTCCGATCTCAACGGTCTCGTGAAGAGCAAGCCGGGCGTAGCGCTCGGACTGCTGATTCTGATTTTCTCCGTGGCGGGCATTCCGCCGGCCGCGGGTTTCTGGGGCAAGCTGCAAGTGTTCCAGGCGGGCCTCAATGCGGACTTGCTGTGGCTGGTTCTGGTCGGCGCGCTCGCGAGCGTGATCTCGTTGGGTTACTATCTGCGTCTGGTCTGGGCGATGTTCATCAAGCCGCCAACGGAGCCGCTCGACCGTACCGACCCGAGCGTTGCAGGGATCGTGTTCGTCACGGCTATTCTGATGTTCCCGGTTCTGACCGTCATCATCCAGGTGTTGCTGGAAGCTGCCGCCCGCGCCTCGGGCGGCTGAGGCGGTGAAGCTCGAAACATTCTCGAGCGCTTGGCCGGTCGTCCGGTTCGATGAAATCGATTCAACCAGCGAGGAAGCGCGCCGCCGCGCCGCCGCCGGTGATACCGGCCCGAACTGGCTCGTCACAGGCAGCCAGACAGCGGGCAGGGGCCGGCTGGGGCGCCAATGGTCGTCGCCGCGTGGCAACCTTTACACGACGGCGCTTCTGCCTTTCCCCGGCACTTTGCAGGAAGCGGCGCTCGCTTGCTTCTCCGCTGGCCTCGCGCTGATCGATGCAGCGAAGGCCCTGGGGGTCGATACCACGCAGCTGAAGCTGAAATGGCCGAATGATGCTCTGGTGGGATGTGCCAAGCTGGCGGGTATCCTGATCGAGACGGGCATGCTTCACGGCAAGCTCTGGATGGCGGCGGGGTTCGGGGTGAACGTTGAAGTCGCGCCCGAGCGCGCGGATCGCGTGACGACTTGCCTGACAGCCCTGTCAGGCGGCGCGGATCTGACGCCGTCGAAGTTGCTTGCCGCTCTCGATGTCGCTTTCCGGGCGCGGCTATTCCGCCTTCTGAGTGAGGGGTTTGGTTCGACCCGTGAAGCGTGGCTTGCAAATGCCGCGGCTTTGGGGGCCAAAGTCGAGCTTAGCCCTGTTTCCGGCCGCGTCGAGGGCGTGATGGCTGGGTTGGCTGAGGATGGCGCGCTGATCCTCCGGCTGCCGGACGGATCGGAAACCCATATTCGCGCAGGCGAAATCTCGGTATTGGGTTAGTCTCAGAACTAATGGAGCGGCGCATGCTGCTGGCTATCGACACGGGCAACACCAACACGCTCTTCGCGGTGCACGACGGTAAGGAATGGCGGGCCCAGTGGCGCTCAGCTACCGACATGACGAAGACGGCTGACGACTATGCGGTCTGGCTGTCCACACTCATGGAGCTCAACGGGCTTAACCTCTCCCAAATCGACGACTGCATCATCGCCACGGTGGTCCCGCAGTCGCTGTTCAATCAGCGGAACCTCGCCCGGCGCTATCTCAACGTGGAACCCTTCGTGGTGGGCGAAAATGTTGAACTCGGCGTCAAGGTGAATATCCCCAAGCCGAGCGAGGTCGGCGCGGACCGCCTCGTCAACGCCGTGGGCGCGCATGGCTCCTATCCGGGCAAGCCGATGATCGTGATCGACAGCGGCACCGCGACGACGTTCGACATCGTGGCGGCCGATGGCGCGTTCGAGGGCGGCATTATCGCCCCCGGCATCAACCTGTCCATGAAGGCTCTGCACGAAGCGGCGGCCAAATTGCCCCGCGTTGCTATCCAGAAGCCCGACAGGGTCATTGGACGTGATACTGTTACGGCCATGCAGTCCGGCGTGTTCTGGGGATATATCGATCTGATCGACGGGCTGGTCGAACGCATCAAGACCGAGTACGGCCAGTCGATGACAGTCATTGCTACAGGCGGCGTCGCTTCCCTCTTCGAGGGCGCGGCGCGCAATATCGACCATTTCGACGGCGACATCACCATCAAAGGATTGCGCATCCTCTACGAACGCAATGTCGCAAACGCTGCCAAAGAGCTGAAATGAAGGGCGCCGAACTCATCTTCGCTCCCCTCGGCGGCTGTCGCGAAATCGGGATGAACCTCAACGCCTACGGCTACGGTCCCCCGGAGGACCGGCGCTGGATCGTTGTCGATGTAGGCGTGACGTTCGGAGATGATTCAACGCCCGGCGTTGATCTCATCATGCCCGATCCAGTCTATCTCGAAAGCTTTGCTGACCAGATCGAAGCGATCATCCTTACTCACGCGCACGAGGACCACATCGGCGCTATCGGCTGGCTCTGGCCGCGTTTGCGCGCGCCGATCTATGCGACGCCCTTCACGGCCTATCTTGTCGCTGAAAAACTGCGCGAGCGCGGGATTGGCGATGAGGCCCCGCTGCACATCATGCAGCTGCGGGAAAGGCGCGCGTTCGGACCCTTCGAGATCGAGATGGTGACGCTGACGCATTCGATCCCCGAACCAAACGGTCTCGCCATCCGCACGCCGCTGGGCCTGATCCTGCATACCGGGGACTGGAAGATCGATCCCGATCCGATCATTGGCGAGGACTTCGATCAGGCGAAGATCGAGGAGCTGGGCCGCGAAGGCATACTCGCCATGGTCTGCGACTCGACCAACGTGTTCGAGGAAGGCGAGGCCGGTTCGGAAGGCATGGCGCGCGAAGCGCTTAGGCGTGCGGTTGCCGAACAGACCGGTCGCGTGGCGATCACATCGTTCGCCTCCAATGTGGCGCGCGTGCAGTCAGCCTGCGAAGCCGCCAGGGCGAATGACCGGTCGGTCTGCCTGGTCGGCCGCTCAATGCTGCGCATCGTCGGCGCTGCGCAATCTGTCGGGCTGCTCAAGGGTTTCGACTTCATCGACCCGGAAGATGCAGCCGACCTGCCGCATCAGCACGTTCTCTATCTCTGCACCGGCAGTCAGGGTGAGCCCAACGCGGCCCTGGCGCGTATCGCGCGAGGAGACCATCCGTTTGTGAAGCTCGGTGAGGATGACACCGTGATCTTCTCCTCGCGCGTCATTCCCGGGAATGAACGCGCGATCAGCGAGATTCAGAACACGCTTGCCGAACGCAACATCAAGCTCGTGACGGCGCGCCAGTTCGACATCCACGTCTCCGGCCATCCGTGTCGCGACGAGCTGCGCCGCATGTACATGTGGGCAAAGCCGCAGATCGCGGTTCCTGTGCATGGCGAGCGGCGTCACATCATGGAGCACGCGCGCTTCGCGAAGTCGCTTCAGATCCCCTATGCGATAACGCCAGACAACGGTCACGTCATTCGTCTCGCACCCGGCCCAGTTGAACTCATCGATGAAGTTCCGGTTGGCCGCCTGCACGTCGACGGCGAAGTGCTGACATCCGACAAGGCCGGCGGCATGTGGGAGCGCCGGAAGATGGCCTATAATGGCCACATGACCGTCAGCGTCGTTATCGCAAAGGGCAAGATCGAGGACGGCCCGGTCATCGTTGCGCGCGGCTTTTCCGAGCCCGATGGCCGGCCCGCCGACGAATCTCTGGAGCCGATCGACGAAGCAGCTGAATCTGCGCTCGCCACCATGAAGCGCGGCGATTTCGGCGACGACGAGAAAATCGAGAAGATGTTGGTCAAGGCTGTCCGCCGCGCGGCGGAGATTCAGTTCGGCAAGCGTCCGCTCGTCGATATCACGATACACAGGGTCTAGTCGGGAGTGAAGCAATGACCATCGGTCGCCTCAACCATATCGGCATCGCCGTGCCATCGATCGAGAAGACGTTCGAGACTTACAAGACGCTCTACGGCGCCACGGAGTTCGTGCAGCCCTTCGACATGCCGGCGCAGGGCGTCCGGGTCGGCTTCGTCAACATGCCGAACACCCAGCTCGAAATCATCGAGCCTTTGGGTGAGAAATCCCCGATCATCAACTTCCTAGAGAAGAACCCGAAAGGCGGACAGCACCATGTCTGCTTCGAGGTGCCCGATATCCATGAAGCCAAGGCCGACATGGAGAAGAAGGGCGCCAAGGTGCTGGGCGAGCCGCGCATCGGCGCCCATGGCACGCTGGTGATTTTCATCCATCCCAAAGAGTCTGATGGTGTGCTGATCGAACTCATGGAAACGCCCAAGGGCCACCACTAAGGTTCGGCCCGATGGGCATTTTCGAGGGCATCGTTGTCTTTGTCTGCTCGTGGTGGCTGATCTTCCTGCCGATGCTTTCGGCCGGAACGCGCAGCCAGCACGAGTCGGGAACCGTGATTCCGGGCACGGAGCGCGCCGCCCCTGAAAAGATCAGCTGGCGCTGGAAGTTCATTATCCCCACGGCAGGGGCCGTCGCGACGACTTTCCTTATCTGGCTGACACTCCATATGCACTGGCTGGATTTCATGATTCCAAGGCTTTAGCCGCAGTCCGGCCGCATTGCGCGGGCACGTCCGGGCGGGTATCAGCCTGACATCCGTCTGCACGCGTCTCAGGGCCATTTATGCGTCTGTCTCGATATTTCCTGCCTGTCCTCAAGGAAGCGCCTGCCGACGCGCAGATCGTGTCGCACCAGCTGATGCTGCGCGCCGGCATGATCAAGCAGAACGGCGCGGGCATCTATTCCTGGCTGCCGCTGGGCATCCGTGTGTTGCACAAGATCGAAAAGATCGTCCGGGAAGAGCAGGAGCGCGCAGGCGCCGTCGAGCTGCTGATGCCGACGATCCAGTCCGCCGATCTCTGGAAGGAGAGCGGCCGCTACGACGCCTACGGCAAGGAGATGCTCCGGATCGTCGACCGGCATGAGCGCGAGATGCTCTACGGCCCGACGAACGAGGAGATGATCACCGATATCTTCCGGACGTTTGTGCGGTCGTACAAACAGCTCCCCATCAACCTCTATCATATCCAGTGGAAGTTCCGGGACGAAGTGCGTCCGCGTTTCGGCGTGATGCGCGGCCGCGAATTCCTGATGAAGGATGCGTACTCGTTCGACAGCTCCGTGGAAGCGGCGAAGCAGTCCTACTACCGGATGTTTTGCGCCTACCTGAACACGTTCAGCCGCATGGGCCTCAAGGCCGTGCCGATGCGCGCGGATACAGGTCCTATCGGCGGAGATCTCAGCCACGAATTCATCGTGTTGGCGGAAACGGGCGAAAGCGCCGTGTTCTGCGACAGCGCCCTCGTCGACATGCCTGCGCCGGGCAAGGACCTGAACTTCTGGCAAGACCTACTGCCGGAAGTCGAGAAGCGCACCAGGCTGTATGCCGCCACTGAAGAGATGCATGACGCAGCGCGCTTTGAGAAGGAGGTGCCGGAGGAGCGCCGCCTGTCGGCGCGCGGGATCGAAGTCGGCCACATCTTCTACTTCGGAACCAAATACTCTGCGCCGATGAAGGCCGAAGTGACCGGGCAGGATGGCAAGAACGCTCCGGTCGAGATGGGGTCTTACGGCATAGGCGTTTCGCGCCTGGTTGGCGCCATCATCGAAGCCAGCCACGACGACAAGGGCGTGATCTGGCCTGCGGCCGTCGCCCCGTTCGAGGTTGCTGTTGTCAGCCTGCGCGCAGACGATGCCGAAGTAACGGCGGTATGCGAGAGCGCGTACCAGCAACTGCTGAATGCGGGCGTCGATGCTCTCTATGACGATACAGCCGAACGCCCGGGGGCGAAGTTTTCGACCATGGAGCTGATCGGCGTACCGGAACTGATCGTGGTTGGTCCCAAAGGCGTGAAGGCCGGCGTCGTCGAATTCCGCAATCGCAAGACCGGCTCGAGCGAAGAAATGACGCTCGAGGCTGCGATCGGGCGCTGCCTCGCGTCCAAAGGGGCCTGACCATATGGGCGCGGCGAAGGAGCAACGGGTCGTTCACAGGCCCTTCGGCCCGTTCGAGCGCATGCTCGCGATGCGCTACCTTGGCGCAAAGCGCGAGCATGGCGGCCTCGCCTTCATCTCCATCGTTTCTGTCATTGGGATCACGCTCGGCGTGTGGGCGCTGATCCTCACAATGTCGATCATGAACGGGTTCCGGCTTGAACTGGTTTCAAAGATCGTCGGCTTCGAACCGCACGTCTTCATCGATACGCGCGGCGTGCCGCAGGTCCAGGTCGATGCGCTGATCGAAGAGCTGCAAATGCGGCCCGGCGTCGAAAGCGTCGAGCCGCTGCACGAAGGCACGGGTCTTGCCTCCGCCTATAACCGCAGCGAGGGCATCCAGGTGCGTGGTGTGCGCCCCGAGGATATCCGCGCCAACAAGATGATCGCCAACAGCGTCGCAGGGGGAAGCAAAACACCGAGTCCGATGGAGCCCCCGAAGAACCGCTGTTCGGCAGTCTTTGGGCCGCCATCCGGTGCAGGTTCGCTCGACCGCTTTGGCGATCAGGGCGCCATGTCGTCCGACATGGTCATGGGCGATGCCTTTGCTTACGCCTTGGGCGTCGGCGTGGGCGACAAGGTTACGATCACCCAACCCAACGGCGCCCGCACTGCGTTTGGTACCTCGCCGCGTACGCGCACCTATACGATCTCGGCGATCTATCATGTCGGCAACGAGCGGTTCGATCGCTATGTCGTCTTCCTGCCCATCGAGTCCTCAAAAAACCTGTTCGGCTATGACGAAGGTTACCCGTTGCTCGGCCTTCGCTTGGCCGACCCGAATGCGGCCGAGGAATTCGTCCGCACCCTGGAGCAGGAAAAGCCCTACCGGATGCAGAGCTGGATTCAGCGTAACAGCACGTTCGTGACCGCCTTGGTGGTCGAGCGCAACGTAATGCGCCTCATCCTGTTCATTGTGGTCGTAATAACGGCGCTCAACATCATCACCGGCGTTCTGATGCTCGTGAAGAACAAGGCGCGGGATATTGCCATCCTGCGCACCATTGGCGCGACGCGTGGCGGGGTTGTGCGCATCTTCATGATGACCGGAACGATTCTCGGCATGGCGGGCGTGGGCACGGGCGTTCTGTTCGGCGTGCTGAGCGCGATCTTCATCGCGGACATCCAGCACTTCCTCGAGAACCTGCTTGGCTTCTGCCTGTTCCCGCCAGATATCTACCAGCTCGACGCGCTTCCAGCGCAGCTCGAGTGGGGTGAAGTCGGCTGGGTCGCCGGGCTGGCCTTCCTTGTTACGCTAGTGATGTCGATCATCCCGTCGATGTGGGCGGCGCGTCTCAACCCTGTCGAAGCGCTCAGGTTCGAATAATGGAAACGGTGAGCGTCTCCGCAAAAACACCCGTGCTCTCGCTCAAAGGCGTCGAGCGCCACTATCGTTCGGGCGAGCGCGAGCTTCACGTTCTGCGCGGCGTGGACCTCGACCTGCACGCGGGCGAAATTACTGGACTGATCGGCCCATCGGGATCGGGCAAGTCAACCTTGCTGCATGTCGCTGGCCTGCTTGAACAACCAGACTCCGGCATTGTGCTGTTCAACGGCAAGGATGCGCTGAAAATGACCGACCGCGAACGCACGGTCGTTCGCCGCCTTCAACTCGGCTTTGTTTACCAGTTTCACCACCTGCTTCCCGAACTGAACGCTGTCGACAACGTCGCCGCCCCGCTGATGATCAACGGCCAGTCGCGCGCCAAGGCGCGCAAGCGCGGGCAGGAGCTGTTGCGCATGATGGGGCTCAACGAGCGCGACCATCACCGCCCGGGCCAGCTCTCAGGCGGCGAGCAGCAGCGCGTGGCGATCGCCCGGTCACTGGCCAATCGGCCCAAAGTGCTGATCGCGGATGAACCCACAGGAAACCTCGATCCCAATACGTCGCGGGTGGTTTTCCAGAACCTTTTCGACATTGCGAAGCAGGAGGGGGTGGCGGTGCTCGTCGCAACCCATAACGTGGAGCTGACGACCTATATGGACCGCGTTCTGGCTCTCCATGAGGGCCGGCTCGCCCCCGCTCCCAAGGCCACGGGCGACTCGGTCTAGGATTGTCCCTATCTATCGGGATGGGGGTCCAGGAATCGACGCATGAAGGCTGAAACACCCAGATTCATCCACCTCCGCGTCCGCACGGCGTTGTCGCTGCTGCAGAGCATGATCCGTCCGAAGGACCTCGCGAAATGGGCGGCCGCCACCGGCGCTCCCGCCGTCGCCGTAACGGACGAGAACCTGTTCGCTGCGCTGGAACTGGCCGAAGCGCTGAGCGAGGTCGGCGTCCAGTCGATCACTGGCCTCACCCTCGAAGTCGCGGAACCCGGCGTCACGGGCGAAGTCGGCAAGCTGGTCCTGATCGCCCAGTCAGAAACTGGCTACCGCAACCTGATGGAACTCTCCTCCTCCTCATTCCTGACCCCAGCGGGCGACGACAAGCGCGTGGCGCTCTCGACAGTGCTGGCGCACGCCGAAGGCCTGATCTGCCTGACCGGCGGCCATGGCGGGCTCTATAACCGCCGCGCCGCAGCCGGGCGCACCGACGAGCTGCGCGGCAGGCTGCAGGAACTGGCCGCGGCCTTCAGAGGCCGGTTCTATGTCGAACTTCAGCGTCATGGCCGCCCGGAAGAATCCGCCGCTGAAGGCCCGCTGATCGACCTTGCCTACGCACTCGGCCTACCGCTGGTCGCCACGAACGACGCCCGTTTCGAAAAGCCAACGCAGCATTCCGTCCACGACGTTCTGATGTGCATCGCAAACTCGACCTATGTCAGCCAGGCCGACCGCCCGCGCGCATCGCCACAGCAATATCTGAAATCGCCCGAAGAGATGAGCACAACCTTCGCTGATCTCCCCGAAGCGCTGGCGTCCACCGTCGAGATCGCCCAGCGCTGTTCCTATCGCCCGAAGAAACACAAACCAATCCTGCCGCCCTTCGACACCAAGCGCGGCCGCGACGAGGCGGCCGAATTGCGCGCGCAGGCAGAGGCCGGTCTCAAGGAGCGGCTGAAGATCGTAACGCCCGCCGCCGAACTGAAAATCTACGAAGACCGACTGGATTACGAGCTGGGCGTCATCGCGAAGATGGGGTTCCCCGGTTACTTCCTTATCGTCGCGGACTTCATCAAGTGGGCGAAGGCGCATGATATTCCGGTCGGGCCGGGCAGGGGCTCGGGCGCGGGCTCGGTCGTCGCCTGGTGCCTCACCATCACCGATCTCGACCCCATCCGCTTTGGCCTGCTGTTCGAGCGCTTCCTGAATCCCGAACGCGTCTCGATGCCCGACTTCGACGTCGACTTCTGTCAGGAGCGGCGTGGCGAAGTCATCGAGTATGTGCGCCAGAAGTACGGCGTTGATCGCGTCGCGCAGATCATCACCTTCGGCACGCTTCAGGCCCGTGCCGTGCTGCGCGATGTGGGGCGTGTGCTGCAGCTTCCCTTCTATCAAGTCGACAAGCTGGCCAAGCTCGTGCCGTTCAATCCGGCCAAGCCGCCAACGCTGGCTGAATCGCTCGAGATGGAGCCCAAGCTCGAAGAAGCGATCGAGGAAGACGAAGCGGTCGCCAGCCTGTTCGAAACCGCGCAACAACTCGAAGGCTTGTACCGCAACGCCTCCACCCATGCCGCCGGCATCGTCATCGGCGACCGTCCGCTGGTTGAGCTGGTCGGCCTCTATCGTGATCCGCGATCGGATATTCCCGCGAGCCAATTCAATATGAAATGGGCCGAAGCGGCCGGCCTCGTGAAGTTCGATTTCCTCGGCCTCAAGACGCTTACGGTCATTGATCGTGCGATCAAGATGATCCGCAACAAGGGCGTCGAAATCGATCTCGCCCGTCTGCCGCTGGATGACGCCAAGACATATGAAATGCTTCAGCGCGGCGAAGTCGTTGGCGTGTTCCAGGTTGAAAGCGCGGGCATGCGCCGCGCGCTGGTCGACATGGTGCCTGACAGGTTCGAAGACCTGATCGTGCTTGTGGCGCTCTATCGTCCCGGCCCGATGGCAAACATCCCCACATACTGCAACCGCAAGAAGGGTCTGGAAGAGACCAGCTATTATAACGACGCGCTGACGCCTTGGCTGAAGCCGATCCTGGAGCCGACCTTTGGCATCATCACCTACCAGGAACAGGTCATGCAGATCGCGCGCGAACTTGCCGGTTACTCGTTCGGCGAGGCCGATCTTTTGCGCCGGGCCATGGGCAAGAAGATCCGCGCCGAGATGGACAAGCAGCGCGTGCGCTTCATGAAAGGCGCAACCGACAACGGCATTTCAGAGCCCGACGCCGATCTTACCTTCGAAGCCTGCGCCAAGTTCGCGGACTACGGCTTCAACAAATCCCACTCAGCGCCTTACGCGCTGCTGACTTATCAAACAGCCTGGCTCAAGGCGAACCATCCGGTTGAGTTCCTCGCCGCCTCGATGAGTCTCGACGCAGGCAATACCGACAAGCTCGCCGTGTTTTTCCAGGAAGCCCGCCGTATGGGAATCGAAGTGCGGTTGCCGGATATCAACGCATCCTGCGCCGATTTCACGGTGGAAGGGGAAGCTGTGCGTTATGCGCTCGGCGCCATCAAGGGCGTCGGCAAGCCCGCAATGCTGTCTGTAGAGCAGGCGCGAAGGGATGGGGCGTTTCTTGACCTGCAGGATTTTGCCGAGCGGGTGGATGCGCGTCTGGTCAATCGCCGCTGCTTCGAGGCGTTGGCGAAGGCTGGCGCGTTTGCATCGGTCGAGCCCAATCGCGCTAAAGCATTCGCAGGCGCCAGCATGCTTTCCGCAATCGCGGCGTCGGCCGATGAGCAGCGCAATTCAAATCAGGTCAACCTGTTTGGCGATCAGCCGCAGCAGAAGCTGCGCCTGCCGGAGGCTGCGGCGTGGGGTGAGTCTGACAAGCTCGACAATGAGCTTGCGAGCGTTGGCTTCTTCCTCTCGGGCCACCCGCTCGACGATCTTCTGACCGGTAGCATGCGGGCGCGGATCACGCTGGCCGCCGAGCGGGAAATTGCGGGGCAGGACCGCCAGTTCCTCGACATGATCGGCGTTGTACGTGCGCGGGTTGAAAAGCCGGCCAAGGCGGGCGGAAAGTTCGCCATCGTTACGCTCTCTGATCCGTCCGGTGAGTATGAGTTGTTCGTCAATGATGAGCTGCTGCAGAACGCGCGTGAGATTCTCGAAGTGGGCGAGCGTGTGATCTGCCGCGTGCGCGTGCGCAAGGTGGACGAGGAACTACGCTTCTCGATGGATAGCGTGAAGAAGCTCGCTCAGGCCTCGATCGGCACGCACGAAACATTGCTGGTCCGGCTCAGCCGGGATGCGCCGCTGGAGAAGGTGGCGCAGGTTGCGGTCCAGCTGCAGAAATCAGGCAGCCAGTCCGGCCAGTCGATGGGCGAGATCGAGGTCGAAATCCCGCTCGATGACGCCCGGGTGGTCACGATCAAGCTGCCAGGCCGGTACCCTGTCGGTTTTGGGACCATGTCGGCGTTCAAATCGGTCCCCGGTGTCGATCAGGTCCGCCCGGCGGCTGCGGCCTAGGGATTCGCGGGGCGAGGGCGTTCCCAGCGAAACCAAAGCGACTGAAATTCACCCAAAAAGGGGGCTCTTAGGCCGTTCCGGCTGGCCTGCCTTGCGTCCAGTCCAGAACCCGCCTATATCGCCCGCCATTCCGACACGCGGACCCATTCCGGTGCGGGCGCAAGCTCGTTCTGTCCGCGGCGGCCAACCGGATTAGGAGACACACGTGGCGCTACCCGACTTTTCTATGCGTCAGCTGCTCGAAGCTGGCGTGCACTTCGGACACCAGGTTCACCGCTGGAACCCCAAGATGAAGGGCTTCATCTTCGGCGAACGGTCCGGCATCCACATCCTCGACCTTTCGCAAACCGTTCCGCTGCTCCACCAGGCGCTCGTCAAAGTGCGCGAAACTGCGGGCAAGGGCGGTCGCGTGCTGTTCGTCGGCACCAAGCGTCAGGCCGCTGAAGCTGTCGCGGAGGCTGCTGGCCGCTGCGCGCAATACTTCATGAACGATCGCTGGCTCGGTGGCACGCTCACCAACTGGGCGACGGTCTCGAACTCAATCAAGCGCCTGCGCGATCTCGACGATATGCTGGCGGCTGGCGAGTCCACCGGTCTCACCAAGAAGGAGCTGCTGAAGCTCCAGCGCGAGCAGATCAAGCTGCAGCGCGTTCTGGGCGGCATCCGCAACATGGGCGGCCTGCCCGACCTGATCTTCGTTATCGACACCAACAAGGAAGCGATCGCTGTCAAGGAAGCCCGCAAGCTCGGTATCCCGGTCGTCGCGATCGTCGACACGAACTGCGATCCGCAGGAAGTCGACTTCCCGATTCCGGGCAATGATGACGCCGCCCGCGCGATCCAGCTGTATTGCAACCTGATCGCCGACGCGGTTCTCGACGGCATGTCGGAATCCTCGATGGCTTCCGGTCAGGATCTTGGCGCCAGCGAAACCGTGAACGAACCGGCTCTCGCCGCCACTGCGGCCGCCGAAGCACAAGCCTAAAGGCGCTATTGCGGGCGCGTCAGCGGATCACCATCTGCTGGCCGTCCGGCAAGGCCGGGAATCTGTTACAACCGGCCCGTAATAGCGCCTGGAACACGGTTCCAGGCGTTTTCGGGCTGACACGAAGTCCAGGAGGTTACTATGGCCGAGATTACTGCCGCGCTGGTCAAGCAACTGCGCGACAAGACCGGTGCGGGCATGATGGACGCCAAGAAGGCGCTCGTCGAAAACAATGGCGACATTGAAGCGTCTGCTGATTGGCTACGCGAGAAGGGGATCCTGAAAGCCGCCAAGAAGGCCGACCGCATTGCAGCGGAAGGTCTGGTTGGCATTGCGACGTCAGGAACGGCCGCCGCGGTGGTCGAAGTGAACTCGGAAACCGACTTCGTCGGCAAGAACGCCGAGTTCCAGGCTGCCGTCAGAGACATCGCCAAGGTCGCTCTGGCCAATGGCGGCGACCCGGCGAAGACGCTGCACGCGGCCGCCCCCAATGGTTCGGGCACGGTGGGCGAGATGCTCGTGGGCCTCGTCGCCAAGATCGGCGAGAACATGTCGCTGCGTCGCGCCACCTCGCTCTCCGTGAGCGACGGCGTTGTCGCCAGCTATCTGCACAACGTTGCCGCCGAAGGCATGGGCAAGATTGGCGTGCTGGTCGCGCTGGAATCGACGGGCGACAAGTCGCGCCTGAACGATCTCGGCCGTAAGATCGCCATGCACGTCGCCAGCGCCAAGCCGCTCGCCGCCACCACAGCTGAACTCGATCCAGCGGTTGTCGAAAAAGAGCGCCAGATCCAGACGGCGATCGCCGCTGAGTCGGGCAAACCCGCCAACGTCGTCGAGAAGATGGTCGAGGGCCGGCTCCGCAAATTCTATCAGGAATCGGTGCTGGTCGAGCAGGCCTTTGTCATGGATCCCGACACCACGGTCGGCAAGTTCATCGAGAAGCACGCCCAGGAACTGGGCGCGCCTGTGAAACTCAAGAGTTTTGTGCGCTATGAAGTCGGCGAAGGCATCGAGAAGGCGGCCAACGACTTCGCGGCCGAAGTTGCTGCGATGAACAAGCCCAAAGAGTAAAACCTTTGCGAAACGCCATGTTTCGCGGGTAGAGTTGGCGGCCCGACGCGTCTCGCGTCGGGCCGTCGATGCAAGTGACGAGGATTGCGACATGACGGGTCAACCCGACCTCAAATACAAGCGCGTCCTTCTCAAGATCTCCGGCGAAGCGCTGATGGGAGATCAGGGCTACGGCATCGATGTGCCGGCCTGCATTAAGTACGCCGAGGAAGTGAAATCCGCGATCGCGTTGGGCTGCCAGATCTGCCTCGTCATTGGCGGAGGCAACATCTGGCGGGGCAAGTGGGGCGTCGACGCCGGCATGGAGCGCGCCCAGGCCGATCACATGGGCATGCTCGCCACCGTGATGAACGCCCTGGTGATGCAGAACGCGCTCGAGAGTATCGGCGTGCCGACCAGGGTCCAGTCCGGCATCACGATGATGTCGATCGCCGAACCGTTCATCCGCCGCCGCGCCATCCGCCACATGGAGAAGAACCGCGTTGTGATCTTCGCGGCGGGCACAGGCAATCCCTTCTTCACCACCGACACCGGCGCTGCTCTGCGCGCCGCCGAGATGAACTGCGACGCCATGCTGAAGGGCACGCAGGTCGACGGCGTCTACACGTCCGACCCGAAGGTCGACGCCGACGCCACCCGCTTCGACACGCTCGACTACATGGAAGTGCTATCGAAAGAGCTGAAGGTGATGGACGCAACCGCCATCAGCCTGCTCAAGGACAACAAGATTCCGATCGTCGTCTTCCGCATCCGGGAGAAGGGCGCCCTTGCAAAGGTCCTCACCGGCCAGGGCGTCTCGACGACCATCGGCAAGATGAAATCGTAACGGAGGGAACGATGCCAGAGACATTCGACCTCAAGGCGCTCGAGAAGCGCATGGATGGAGCGCTCGCTTCGCTGAAGACCGAATTCTCTGGTCTTCGCACGGGCCGCGCTTCGATCCACCTGCTCGATACCATCCACGTAATGGCGTATGGGGCTTCTATGCCGCTGAACCAGGTGGCTTCGGTCAGTGCCGTGGATGCGCGCATGCTCAGCGTCAGCGTCTGGGACAAAAGCCTTGTCGGCGCGACCGACCGCGCCATTCGGGAAGCGCCGCTTGGCCTCAACCCCATCACGGATGGCCAGACCCTCCGCATCCCGATCCCGCCGCTCAGCGAGGAGCGCCGCCGCGATCTTCAGAAGCTCGCTGGCCAGTTCGCGGAAAGCGCCCGCGTCGCCGTGCGCAACATCCGCCGTGATGGAAACGACCTCCTGAAACGCCTCGAGAAAGCCGGTGAGCTCAGCGAAGATCAGGTCAAGGGCCGCTCCAACGACGTGCAGAAGATTACCGACAAGCACGTTACGGCGATCGACGACTTGCTGAAGCATAAAGCCGAAGAGATCATGCAGGTGTGAGCGAGCTACAGCCCTCCTCGAACAATGCCGATGTGGCGACGCTGCGCTCGCCGCCGCGTCACATCGCCATTATCATGGATGGCAATGGCCGTTGGGCGAAGGCGAGGGGCCTGCCGCGCGCGCTAGGCCACAAGGAAGGCGTTGAAGCGCTCCGCCGCGCCGTGGAAGCCAGCCGTGATCTCGGCGTCACGCACCTCAGCGTCTACGCATTCTCGACCGAGAATTGGAACCGTCCGCAGACTGAAATCGACGCGCTGTTCGATCTGCTTCGTGTGTTCGTGCGCCGCGACCTCGCGCGCCTGCACAAGGATGGCGTTCGCATCCGCATCATCGGCTCACGTATCGGCCTGAGCGACGACATCCTCTCGCTGATCGACGAGGCGATGGCGAAGACCAAGGACAACACCCGCCTCACGCTGAATATTGCGTTCAACTATGGCGGCCGTGGCGAGATCGTCGCCGCAATGCAGCAGATGGCCCGCGCAGTCGAAGCGGGCCAGCTGAAGTCCGACCAGATCGACGAGGCTATGGTTTCCCGGATGGTGTGGAGCGGCGAATCGCCCGACCCCGATCTTGTTATCCGCACGAGCGGCGAACTCAGGCTCAGCAACTTCCTGCTGTGGAGCGGGGCCTATGCGGAGCTGATGTTCATGGACTTGTGGTGGCCAGACTTCACCAGGGAGAGCCTTGAAAAGGCGATCGATGCGTACCGGCGTCGCGACAGACGGTTCGGCGGCCTTGGCGCCTGAGAGCGCCCCGGCACGTAGCAACGGACGGCGCGAGATTTTTCTTCGCGTCGCTTCCGGCGTCGTGCTTGCGCCACTGGGGCTGTGGGCGGCCTATGCCGGCAGTCTTGGTCTTCTGATCGCCACGGCCGTGACGGGCGCCGTCGCCGCTTGCGAATGGACGCGCATGGCGGCGCAAACCGAACTGCCGTGGGCGAAATATGCGCTCTACGTGATAATGGCGGCGACTTCGGCCATCGCGGTTTTCCTGGCGCCCAAGGGGATCGAACTTGTCGCGCTCGTGGCCTTGGCCGGCTGTATCATCAGCGGGGGCCTCGCGCATCTCGGCAAGGGGTCGGCCAGCTCGATGGCGTTCGGGGCGATCTATACGACGCTGCCTTTTGGCTGCTTTGTCTGGATCCGGGAAGCGACGCCCAACGGCCAGCTCTTCCTCATGGCGATTCTCGCGATTGTCTGGACGACTGACATTGCGGCCTATTTCGCCGGGCGTGGATTTGGCGGTCCTTTGCTGAGCCCGAAGGATAGCCCAAACAAGACATGGACGGGCGCAATCGGCGCCCTCGTATGCGCCGGTCTGGCGGGCGCCGCGGTGGCGCGGGGGGCTGGCGGCGACTTCATGCACTGGCTCGTATTCAGCCTGTTCCTTTCGATCGTGGGGCAGAGCGGTGACCTGCTCGAATCCCGCTTCAAGCGCCTCTATGGCGTGAAGGATACATCGGGCCTCGTCCCCGGCCATGGCGGCGTGCTCGACCGTCTGGATGGCTTGATCGCCGCGACAGTTGCGGCGGCTGTGATCGTGAAATTCCTGCCATCTCTTGTGCCTGCTCTTGGATCGGCAGGCGCAGGATGAGCGATCAGGTAAGAGTCTCCGTGCTGGGAGCGACCGGCTCGGTGGGCGTCTCCACGCTGGATGTCGTGTCCGCCCGGGTTGCAGGGGCGCCGGAGTTCAGCGTCGCCGCGCTCACTGCGAACACAAGTGTCGATGCGCTCGCCAAGGCGGCGATCAAGGCGCGGGCTGACGTGGCGGTGATCGCCGAGGCTTCACTGTACGGCCGCCTGAAGTCTTTGCTCGCTGGCACGAACGTCGAAGCTGCGGCTGGCCCGCAGGCGATTGTGGAAGCGGCGTCGCGGCCTGCCGATGTCGTGGTGGCCGCCATTGTCGGCATTGCGGGCCTGCCGGCGACGCTTGCCGCCATTCAGCGTGGCAACAACGTCGCACTCGCCAACAAGGAAAGCATGGTCTGCGCGGGCCCCTTGCTGCGCCAGGAGGCGGCCCGGACGGGCGCCCGGCTCCTTCCCATTGACTCGGAGCACAATGCGATCTTTCAGGTCCTTGATCGGCCGGACAGGGTCGAGAAGCTCATCCTTACAGCGTCCGGCGGCCCGTTCCGTAACGCCAGCATGAGCGAAATGGCCGCCGCCACGCCGGAGCAGGCGACGGCCCACCCCAATTGGGACATGGGAGCCAAGATCTCAGTCGATTGCGCGACCATGATGAACAAGGGCTTGGAATTGATCGAGGCGGCCTACCTGTTCGATGTGCCCGAAGATCGCATAGACGTCCTCATCCACCCGCAGTCAATTATCCATAGCCTGGTGTCGTATGATGATGGGTCCGTCCTCGCCCAGCTGGGCATGCCGGACATGCGAACTCCCATAGCCTATGCGCTGTCATGGCCGCACCGGATGCCCTTGCCGGGCCTGCAGCGCCTTGATCTCGCCAAGATCGGAAGGCTGGATTTCATGCCTCCCGACTTGCAGCGCTTTCCGGCGTTGGGGATCGCGAGGCGGGCGGTTTCCGCGGGGGGCGGCGCGCCAATTGTGCTGAACGGAGCGAACGAGGTCGCGGTGGCGGCCTTTTTGCAGCGCCGTGTAGGATTCTTGACGATAGCTCAGGTGGCAGGCGAAGTGCTCGAAGACTTCCTTAACAGCCAGCCAGCCGCCAAGGCGCCTGCGAGTTTTGAAGACGTATATGATCTCGATCGCTGGGCCAGAGTGCGCACGATCGAGAAGCTCCGCCTCGCGGCGTAGCCGGTGGGCGGGGAAACTGTTGTGAGAGGCGATTGCTGATGGATGGCATTTTCTCGGTACTGGCGTCGCCATTGCCTTTCATCGTCTTGATCTCGATTGTCATCACGGTTCACGAACTGGGGCACTACTGGGTCGGGCGCGGATTTGGCGCTGCCGTCGAGTCCTTCTCAATCGGTTTTGGCCGACCAATCGTCGAAACCCGGGACAAGCGTGGCACCCGCTGGCGCATCAACTGGCTGCCACTTGGCGGCTTCGTGAAATTCGTCGGCGAAATGCAGGCGCCCACGGATACCCGAGAAACGCAGGAAACCATTGCGGCCAGAGCCGAACTCGAACCGGTTAAACTGGTCGGTAAGCTTTACACGGAGCTTGGCCCGATGAAGCGGCTTGCCGTGTCGCTTGGCGGCCCGCTCGCCAACTTCATCTTCGCGATCGTCGTATTCGCCTTTCTCGGGTTAGCCTTCGGCGTTCCGCAATCCAAGCAGATCTCGGTGGTCGACGTCTTGCCGAATTCGGTTGCTGCCTCCGCAGGCTTTAAGCCGGGTGATGTAATTCTGGAGGCAGGTGGACGTCCGGTCACGATGGCCAATGACGTCAACCGCGCTACTGAGCTTAGCGCCGGCGAAACCGTGACTTATCGCGTGCTGCGCGAAGGCGCTCCGGTCACCTTGCAAGCCACGCCGGTCGAGACCGAAGAGACCAACGCCGTCCTTCAGATGAAGCAGAAGGTCGGCCGCATCGGCATCAGGCTCACCGAGACCGACACCGCGATCCGCAACCTCAATCCGATCGAAGCGGTTGGATACGGCATCACCTCTACGGGTGACGCCCTCGGCGCGACGGTCAACGTGCTGCGGCGCCTCGTCACCGGCAAGGAAGGCCTCGACAAGCTCAGCGGCCCCGTCGGCATTTTCACGCTGGCTGACAAGGTCACCGACCTTCATATGCAGCAGAAGAACGTCGATATCTGGGAGAAGCTTCGTCAGCTTTTCTTCAGTCTCCTGCAGCTTTCAGCCCTCCTTTCGATCGGGGTCGGCTTCTTCAATCTCCTGCCGATTCCCGTCCTGGATGGTGGAGCCGCTGTAATGTGCCTCGCCGAAGCCGCCACGGGGAAGGAAATCCCTGAAAAAGTGCAGCGTGTGGGGCTGACAATCGGGCTTGCATGCCTCGTCAGCTTTGCTCTTTTGATCACTTGGCAGGACATTTCCAGGCTATGGCCCGGGGGGTCGTGATCCTTCAGTCCGCCGCTTGAGCTTTCAGGCGGCATGTTGTCTTAAGACGGCGAAGAGACCCCTCTAAGGGTCCAACGTGAGTGTGAGGGGTTCCCGTGATGCGGTCTTGGTTCGCGAGCGCGCTGGCGCTGACTGCGTCGGCTGGGGCCATCGTTGCCGCTCAAGATGTATCGCGTGTCAATGACGCGTGGGGGCAGCAACCGCCTCAGCCGGCGCAGCCGCAACAGCCGCCTGTACAACCACAGCCACAACAACCCCCGGCGCAACCGCAGGCGCCGCGGATCATATCGCGCATCCTCGTCGAAGGTAACCAGCGTATCGAGTCGCGGACTGTGCTGTCCTACCTGTTGGTGAAGCCCGGCGATGCATTCGACCAGGATCGTATCGGTCTGTCCGTGCGGGCGCTGGGCGCCACCGGTCTGTTCGCAGACATCCAGATCGAAGCGCGCGGAAACGATCTCGTGGTTCGTGTGCTCGAGAACCCGATCATCAACCGCATCACTTTCGAGGGCAACAACGCGGTCACCACCGAGAAGCTCGAGGAAGAGACCGAGGCCGAGCCACGCCAGACCTTCACACTGTCGCGTGTCGAGCAGGATGTGCAGCGCATTCTCGAAGTCTATCGTCGTGCTGGCCGCTTCGCCGCGACGGTGACGCCGCAATACAAGGTGCTTGAACAGAACCGCGCCGACCTCATCTTCGTGATCGAGGAAGGCCCGACCACTGGCGTTCGTTCGATCAATTTTATCGGCAACGAAGCTTTTCCGGATGATCGCCTGCGTCGTGAGATCACAACGCGGCAGTCGCGTTGGTGGCGCTTTTTCGAACAGGCCGACAACTACAACCCGGGCCAGGTCGAGTACGACCGTTCACAGCTCACCGAATTCTACACCAACGAAGGCTATGCCGACTTCCGTGTCATCTCGTCTGTCGCCGAACTGACGCCGGATCGCCGTGATTTCTATCTCACCTTCACCGTGGACGAGGGCGAAAAGTACACTTTTGGCGATCTCAAAGTTGAGACGCAGCTTGAGAAACTTTCAAGCGAACGCCTCGAACTTGTGCTCGGTATCACGAAGGGATCGCAATTCCGCGCGAAGAGCATTCAGGACGCGATCGACACCCTGACCTTCGCAGCGGGCATCGCCGGTTACGCCAACGTCCAGATCCGTCCGCGTGAAACCCGTGACCCGGTCAACCACACCATCGGCATCACCTTCGACGTGGACGAGGGCGCTCGCGTTTACATCGAGCGCATCGATATTCAGGGGAACACGCAGACGCTGGACCGCGTAGTTCGTCGCGAGATTCGGCTCGCCGAAGGCGATCAGTACAATCCCGTTCAGCTGGACAACGCCAAGAATCGGATTCGCGCGCTGGGTTTCTTCAAGGCGGATACCGTTTCGGTCGAGAACGAGCCGGGCTCCACCGCCGACCGCACCGTGGTGAAGGTCAAAGTCGAGGAAGAAGCGACGGGCGAACTCGCTTTCTCCGCGGGCTTCTCATCGCAGGACTCCTTTCTGTTCTCGGTCAGCGCCCAACAACGCAACTTCCGCGGCCGCGGCCAGTACCTGTCTGCGCGGATCCAGACAACATCGCGCCAGCAGGATATCGAGTTCCGCTTCACCGAGCCGAAATTCCAGGACCGCAACATGGCTCTGGGCTTCGATCTCTTCCTCACGCAGTCGGATTTCTACGACATCGCCGGCTTCTCGAATTCGATCATCGGCAGCGGCGTCCGCCTCCAATTTCCGCTCTCGGACCAAGACCAGCTCGGTCTGCGCTACAACCTGCGCAGCGACGACCTGCAACTCGACACCAATGTGGACTCGCCAACCTACACGAACTGCGACGTAGGTCAGTTCTTCCGGTCTTCGCTGTGCGACCAGCCCGGTGGCCAAATAACATCGGCAGTCGGTTACACCCTGACGATGAACCGCTCAAATGACTACATCAATCCGACCCGCGGGTATGACATCAACTTCAGCCAGGACATTGCCGGTCTGGGTGGCGATGTGAATTACCTGCGCAACGAGCTCAGAGCCTCCATCTATCACGGCTTCGCACCGGGCTGGACCCTGACGGGCCGGATGGAGGCCGGCTATATCGACAGCTGGGGTGATGAGGGCGTTCGCATCAACAACCGCTTCTTCAAGGGTGGCAACTCGTTCCGCGGTTTCGATGTCGCCGGTCTCGGACCGCGCGAAGTACAATACTTTTTTGAAAACTCGACTGGCTGCGCGTTGTCCGCCATCGATAGCTGCGCTGTGAAGCCGCTTTTCCTGGATGTGGGCGTCGCGCCGCCGAGTTCCAGCATTCCGCGTCTGAACGATGATGGTACGCAGGTCGTTACCGAGGATGGTCAGCTGGTCTTTGATACGGCCGAGAAAGACGCTTCTGGCGACCTGTTGCCGATGAAAGTACGGGATTACAACGCTTTGGGCGGCAAGGCGTATGCGATTGGGTCCTTGGAATTGTCCTTCCCGATACCGTATGTTCCTGAAGAGCTTGGCGTTGACGGCGCGTTCTTCACGGAGTTCGGATCCCTCGGTCTCCTTGACGATGTGGACAAGGATCGCAGGTCCGATAGCGCGTTCGAGGCATACCGCGTCGACGACAGCGCCAGTCTCCGGGCAAGCGCGGGCCTCAGCATCTTCTGGGACTCGCCGTTTGGTCCGATCCGTTTCGACTTCGCGCAGATCCTCGCCAAGGAAGAATACGACCGAACCGAATCCTTCCGGTTCAGCACCAACACAAGGTTCTAGAGTCATGAAAGTCCGCAATCTCGCTCTGGCCGCCGCCTTCATGGTCGGTCTCGCCAATATGACCGGCGCCGCACTGGCGCAGACCAAGGTCTTCGTCGTGGACGAGGATCAAGTCCGTCGCGATAGCAAGGTCGGCAAGGAAATCGCAGCGGCGATCGGTGATTTTGTTACTAAAGCTGGCGACCAGCTTGGTCTGAAAACGCTGAAGACCGAGCTTGAAGCGGAATCTGCGCGTCTGAAGCCGCAGACAGAGTCCCTGACGCCTGAAGCGTTGAACGCCAACCCGACGCTGAAAGCCCAGGTCGATGGACTTAACAAGAAGGCCAACGAGTACGTTCAGAAGTCGAATGTGCTCAACAAGAACATCGAACAACGCGACAATGGGATGAGCATGGCATTCCTGGCCGTGCTTGGACCGGCCATCGATCACGTCGCCAAGGAGGCCGGCGCTGATCTCGTCCTGAGCACAGCGCAGATCTGGTACTCGAAGGACGCGGTTAATATCACGAAGAAGGTTGTCGCTCGCCTGGACGCCACCGTTCCTACGATTGCGGCGCTTCAGGCTGCCTTGCCGCCGCCGCCGGCACAGGCCAACGCCACGGCGCCCAAACCATCGGGCGGCGGACAATAGCGCGAACCGAATGAAGGCGGAGCGGTGATCGATCCTAGGTTTTACGAGATCCAAGGGCCACTCAAAGCTTCGGATATCGCCACGCTGGTCGGCGGTTCAGGCATCCGAGGTGATTGCGGGCGCAGCGTTTCATCGCTTGCGCCCGTTTCGCTTGCAGGCGCGGGGGATCTGACATTCCAGGAAGGTGCAACCGGTGCGGCTAGCCTTCGTGCGGCGGGCATTGTGCTGGCGTCGCCCGATGCGGCGTCCTTGATCCCGGACGGACCGGTCGTGATTGAAGTCGTGCAGCCTCGCCGCGCCTTCGCGCAGGCTGCGTCACGGCTGGCGGTACTGAGGCAGTTTGAGTCCGGGCACCAGGCAATTCATCCTTCTGCACGCATCGACCCTTCGACCACGCTGGAGCCTGGCGTGACGGTTGGCGCCGGCGCTGCAGTTGGGCCGCATGCCCGCATCGGGGCGAACGCGGTGATCGGTCCGGGCGTGCAGATCGGCGCACGCACAACAATCGGATCGAACGCCAGCGTTCGCTGTGCCCTCATCGGCGACGGCGTGAGAATATTTCCGGGGGCCGTCATTGGTGAAACCGGCTTCGGGCTGGCCGCGGACACCGGCGGGGTCGCGCTTACCCCTCATTTTGGTCGCGTGATCATGCAGAATGGCGTGTCCCTGGGCGCCAATTCCTGCGTTGACCGTGGGCTTCTCGAGGACACGGTTATCGGCGAGGGAACGCACATCGATAACCTCTGCCATATCGGCCATAACTGCCGGATCGGGGCGCATGTCGTCATGGCGGCCTTCGCGGGGGTTTCGGGGTCCAGCCGGGTGGGCGACCGTGTCCAGTTCGGCGGCCGGGTCGGGCTCAAGGATCACGTCCATGTCGGCCAGGGCGCTCGTATTGCCGCCGGGGCGGCTGTGCTGAGCGATGTGCCTGCCGGGGAGACTTGGGCTGGCTATCCGTCAAAGCCCATCCGCTCGTGGATGCGCGAGCTTGCATGGCTCGCCCGCTCAGCGCAAAAGCGTCCCGGACAACAGGAATAAGCCGGGGAAGCCCGGCCAAGGGCACTCGCGCGCATGGCAGTTTCGATCCACCCCACAGCGATCGTAGACAAGGGCGCTGAACTCGCAGATGGCGTCGAGATCGGTCCGTTCTGCGTCGTATCCGGCAAGGCCAGGTTGGACGTGGGTGTGAGGCTGGTCTCTCACGTCTCTGTTGCGGGTTCGACCACGATTGGCCCCCGCACGCAGGTTTTCCCGTTCGCTGCGCTCGGTCATCCGCCTCAAGATACGAAATACAAGGGTGAAGATACCAAGCTCATCATAGGAGCGGACAATCTTATTCGGGAAAGCGCTACATTCCACCTCGGCACTGTGCAGGGCAGGGGTGAGACGGTTATCGGCAGCCGCGGCTTCTTCATGAATGGCGCCCATATTGGACACGACAATATCGTGGGAAACAATGTCATCTATGCGACTCACGCCGTCTCGGGCGGTCTCGCGACGATCAACGACTTCGTCATCCTTGGCGGCAATTCCGCCATCCACCAACTTGGCCGCATCGGTGTGGGCGGCTTCATCGGCGGTTGCGCCCCCGTCGTGGGCGACGTCATTCCGTTTGGCATGGTCGACCACCATGGCCATCTGAACGGCCTGAACATTGTCGGCCTCAAGCGCCGCGGCGCAACGCGCGAGACGATTCATATGTTGCGCGCCGTCTACCGCGAACTGTTTTATGGCGAGGGGTTCTTTGAGGACCGCCTCGAGATGGTTGCGGAACGCTACGCTGCTGTTCCCGAAGTCATGCACATTGTTGACTTCATTCGCGTCGGAGAGAAGCGGCCGCTTTGTACGCCGAGGGCCAGTTGATGGCTGGTCGGTTAGCCATTGTCGCGGGCGGTGGCGATCTTCCGCGTCGTGTGGCCGAGCAAGCCCGCAAGACCGGCCGCAACCCGTTCGTCGTCGGCCTTAAGGGTTTTGCAGAAGCTGGGCTGCTCGAAGAGTACAACGGCCCTGAATTGTCCGTCGGCGAAATGGGCCGACTGATTCAGCTGATGAAGAAGGAAGGTTGCGAAGAGATGGTCTTTGCGGGCTGGCTGAAGCGCCCCGACTTCAGCTCGCTCAAGCTTGATCTCAAGGGGGTGCAGTCCCTTCCGAAAATCCTTGCGGCCGCCAAGAAGGGCGACGATGCGCTTCTACGCGCGGTCATGGATGTCTTTGCCGAGGCAGGGTTCCGCATCATCGGCGCCGATGATGTGCTGAACGATCTCCTCGTCAGCGCGGGTCCGCTTGGCGCCATCATCCCCGACGCCGAGCACTGGCCTGATATCCGCCGGGCGGCTGAAGTCGCCAGAATTTCCGGCTCGCTGGAAATCGGGCAGGGTGCCGTCTCCTGCGCAGGCCTTGTTCTAGCCGTGGAAGCTCAGGAAGGCACTGACCGCATGCTTGCGCGTGTCGGCGAACTACAGGTGGAAATCCGCGGCACGCCGGAAGCCCGCCGTGGCGTGCTCGTGAAGCGGCCGAAGCCGCAGCAGGAACGTCGTATCGACCTGCCCACCATCGGCGTCGCCACCGTGCAGGCCGCGGGCAAGGCCGGACTTGCCGGCATCGCCGTTGAAGCAGGCGCAGCCTTGGTGGTGGACCGCGAGGAGGTTGCTCGCGCTGCAGACCAACTCGGCGTTTTTATTTACGGGTTCACTCTGGCGGAAGTCGCGTGAGCCACGTCTTTCTCGTCACTGCGGAGGATTCGGGCGACGCCTTTGGCGCTGATGTAATTGATGCCCTTCGGGCGGCTGACCCGAGCGTGAGGATTTCCGGGATCGGCGGTGAACGCATGCGCGAGCGCGGCGCCCATACTGCCGTGGACATGTCGGGTCTGGCGGTGCTTGGCCTCGTGGAGGGCCTCAAGGCCTATGGGCGGGTGAAGCAGGCGGTTGAAAAAGCTGCCGACGCTATCGCCCAAGCTGATCCGGACAGCGTCGTGCTCATCGACAGCTGGGGCTTCATGTGGCGCGTGGCGCGCGCGCTGAAGCTGCGGGGGGCTCGCGCCAAACGTATCAAGCTGATCGGACCGCAGGTCTGGGCAACACGACCCGGCCGCGCTCGCGTGCTAGCGAAGTGGGTCGATCATCTTCTCTGCATCCACCCTTTCGAGCAGCCCTTCTATGTGAAATGGGGGCTGCCAACGACAGTGATTGGCAACCCCGCATTGCATCGCCTGCCAAAAGGCGACGCGGTGGCATTCCGCGCGCGCCACAGCCTTCCGATTGGCGCTCCCATCATCGGCCTGCTGCCCGGTAGCCGAAAAGCCGAGATGCGCCGCGTTGCTCCGACCCTGATGGAGGCGACACGTATCGTGCGCGAGCGCGATCCACGCCGCCATGTGGTCTGCATGGTCGCGCCCAGTGTGACCGGCGAAGTTGAGGCGCTCGCTGGTGCGCAGGCTTTCCCGGTCGTTCTGGTGAAGGACGAGACCGAGAAAGCCGACGCCTATGCCGCCATGACGGTTGCGATTGCGTGTTCCGGCACGGTCACCACCGAGCTCGCCGCGCAGGGCGCCGCTGTCGTCACGGGTTACAAGCTGGGTTGGATCACGTGGGCGTTGCTGCGCTTCTTCCTGTTCAAGTCGCGCTTCTCCGCGTTGGTCAATGTCGCCGCCAATCGCGAAGTCATACCGGAATTCCTCCAGACGCGTTTCAGCGCGAGGAATATCGAGCAAGCAGTGGAGGAGCGGCTCTCCAACCCCGCAGTACTTAAGGCGCAGCAAGATGGCCAGGGGGAGGCTATTCGCTTGATGTCTGGCACGGGCCGCCCCGCCGCGGAAATCGCTGCAGAGACGATCTTGAGGCTTTCCTGAAACAAAAAGGGCGGCCCGAAGGCCGCCCTTGTAGACTGCAGATCCGTTGACCTATCAGCGCGACGACATCGGCTGATAGTCGCGCTGGGCTGCGCCGGTATAGATCTGGCGCGGGCGGCCGATGCGCTGGGTCTTGTCGGTGGTCATCTCTTCCCACTGCGCGATCCAGCCAACGGTACGGGCAAGCGCGAACAGCACGGTAAACATCGATACCGGGAAGCCCATAGCCTTCAGTGTGATGCCCGAATAAAAATCCACGTTCGGATAGAGTTTCTTCTCGATGAAGTACTCGTCCGACAGCGCGATCTTCTCAAGTTCCATCGCGACTTCCAGCAGTGGATCATTGACGCCAACTTCTTTGAGCACTTCGCGGCAGGTTTGCTGCATGACCTTCGCACGAGGGTCGTAGTTCTTGTAGACGCGATGACCGAAGCCCATGAGGCGGACGCCATCCACCTTGTTCTTCACCTTGTCGACGTGCTTGCGAACGTTCTCGACGGTGCCGATCTCCTGCAGCATCTGCAGCGCAGCTTCGTTGGCGCCGCCGTGCGCGGGGCCCCACAGACAGGCGATTCCGGCCGCGATGCAAGCGAACGGGTTGGCGCCCGACGAACCGGCGAGACGCACGGTTGAGGTCGAGGCGTTCTGTTCGTGGTCAGCATGCAGGATGAAGATGCGGTCCATCGCGCGGGCCAGAACTGGATTCACTTTGTAATCTTCCGCAGGAACGGCGAACGACATGCGCAGGAAGTTAGATGCGTAGTCGAGTTCGTTGCGCGGTGACACGAAGGGTTGGCCGGTGTGATACTTGAACGCGCGCGCCGCGATCGTCGGCATCTTCGCAATCATGCGGTGCTGGGCGACCTTGCGCTGCTGCGGATCATCGACGTTCGTGGAGTCGTGATAGAAAGCCGACAGGGCGCCGACAGCGCCGCACATGATGGCCATTGGGTGCGCATCGCGACGGAAGCCTTCGAAGAAGCGGTCAAACTGCGCGTGGAGCATGGTGTGCCGCGTGATGGTCTTCACGAACTCCGAATTCTCGCTGGCGTTGGGCAACTCGCCATGCAGGAGCAGGTAGCAGACTTCCAGGAAATTCGATTTCTCGGCCAGCTGGTCGATTGGATAACCGCGGTGCAAGAGAATGCCCTGATCGCCGTCGATATAGGTGATCTGGCTTTCACAGCTCGCGGTCGAGGTGAACCCCGGATCCAGCGTGAACATGCCCGTCTGGGCGTGGAGTTTGCCGATGTCGATGACGTCGGGGCCAATCGTTCCCGCATAAACAGGCATTTCGACAGTCTTGCCATTGGCGGTGACGGTCGCCTTGCCGTTAGGTTTGACCTTGTTTTCCATCGACTAAGTCTCCTTAATAGCGGCTTCCCACCGCTTATCCCCTGCCGCGGGAATGATCCATAACCCGTGCGAAAGCTTCATTACGACCTAGCAACGCCAGCACAAGAGCAATATCGGGCGCGGGCGCCCCACCGGTAAGGACTACCCGCAAAACAGGGCCGATTTTGCCCATGCTGATGCCGTTTTGATCGCAATAGCGAGTAAGCTCGGCCTTGATGGCGGGCTCAGTCCACTCACTCAATCCCTCGAGCTGCGGCAACAAAGCCGCAAGGCGGCCACGTGCCTCCTCATTGATCTGGTCGGCCGCTTTGCCGGTCAGCTGGATCGGCCGGATGTCGGTGAGGAAGCGGGCTTGTTCGGCCAGCTGGACGATATTGGCCGAGCGAATCTTCAAGGCAGGCATCGCGCTCAGGATGCGAGACATCACTTCCGGGCTTTTGCCCTGCATCTCGGGCCGGGCCAGCAGCAGATCGAACAGCCGCTGGTCGCTGGCTTCGGCCATGTAGTGCCTGTTGACGGAATCGAGCTTGGCGAAGTCCAGCCGCGCAGGCGCCTTGTTCAGCCCGTCGAGATCGAACCATTCGATGGCGCTGGCTTCGGAGATGATCTCATCATCGCCATGGCTCCAGCCCAGCCGGAGCAGGTAATTCTTCATGCCCTCGGGCAGGTAGCCGAGCACATCGCGATACTCGTCCACGGATGTCGCGCCGTGCCGTTTGGACAGCTTTTTGCCGTCCGGACCATGGATCAGGGGGACGTGCGAATAGGCAGGCTGCGGCCAGCCCATACCTAGATAGATCGGCAGTTGGCGGAACGTGTTGAGGAAATGGTCGTCGCCCCGGATGACGTGGGTCACGCCCATGTCGTGGTCGTCCACTACAACGGCGAGCATGTAGGTTGGCGTGCCGTCCGACCGCAGCAGCACGAGATCATCGAGATCCGCGAATTTGCGCGATATAATGCCCTGCACATGATCCTTCACAACGAGCTCGCCCGTGTCCGGCATGCGCAGGCGCACCACCGTCGGCGCCTCGGGCGGCAGGGGCTTCGCGCGATCGCGCCATGGCGAGCGGAACGGCCGGGTGAGTTCGTCCAGTTCGCGTGCATCATCGGCCGAGAGATGCCCGTCTGCGGCCTTCTTCTTCTTCTGGAGCAATTCGGCCGCGTCCCGGCGCTGCTGAAGCTCCTCAGGCGTCACTGGGCAAAGATAGGCGGCGCCGCGCTTCACCAATTCATGCGCGACCTGCGCATGCCGCCCCGCGCGGCTTGACTGCAAGATCGCTTCCTCGTCGCCGCCGAGGCCAAGCCAGTTGAGTCCGTCCAGGATGGCGTCGATCGCTTCCTGAGTGGAGCGGTCCTTGTCCGTGTCCTCGATCCTCAGCAGGAACTTGCCGCCCTTGGCCCGCGCGTATAGCCATGAAAACAGGGCCGTCCGGGCGCCTCCAATATGGAGATACCCTGTGGGCGAGGGGGCGAAGCGGGTGACGACCGTCATCGGGTTCCAGTACAAGGCTTGTCCTAGCGTCCGTATGACGGCGCACTGGCCTTGAAGACCACATCCTCTCCTTCGCTGGCAAGTGCCGCCCGCTGGCATCGTGCCCGGCCGAAAGCCCTGGTATGCTGGCCCGACTGGGAAGTTTTGAGCGTCCGGTCTGCGGCAGGCAAGAGCCTCGACGTTCAACCCTGCGCCTTCTTGGGCAAGGATGGCGCCGCCATCGACCCTTCAGGTCATTTTTTCACAATCCACACCGCCGAAATGCAAAGCGGCCAGGCATGGACCCAGCCGCTCTCTGCAAAACCGCCAAAGCAAGACACGCCCGCCAAGGATCAGTGATACTTGCGGACGAGCGCTACGAGCTTGCCCTGGATACGCACGCGGTCCGGGCCGAAGATCTGAGTGCCGAAAGCTGGGTTAGCCGCCTCCAGCGCGATCGAGCCGCCTTTCTTGCGGAAGCGCTTCAGCGTCGCTGTCTCTTCATTGATCAGCGCCACAACGATGTCGCCCGACTGAGCCGTTTCCGTCCGCTTCAGGATCACCGTGTCACCGTCGAGAATACCGGCGTTGATCATGCTTTCGCCGGAGACTTCGAGCGCGAAATGCGTATCCGGATCGAAATCATCGTCTGGGGCGGCAACCTTGTGCGTCTCGTGTTCAATTGCCTCGATCGACGTACCGGCGGCGATCCGGCCCATGACCGGGATCATCGACGATCGCACAGCGGCGGCGACCTTCCGACCGACATCCGCCGCTCCGGAAATAACGCTCGGCCTGAACGGCGCGCGACCTGTTCCCTGCGGCACGGCGCTTTCCGGAAGCTTTAGCACCTCCAGCGCGCGCGCTCTGTGCGCCAGACGGCGGAGGAATCCACGCTCCTCAAGCGCCGTTATCAGCCGGTGAATGCCCGACTTTGACGCCAGGTCCAGCGCCTCCTTCATTTCATCGAAGGATGGGGAGACTCCAGTCTCCTTGATCCTGTCATTGATGAACAGGAGGAGTTCGCGCTGTTTCTTGGTAAGCATGAAGGTTTACCCGGCTCCAAACTCTTGAGTCGCAGATAGTTCTACTATCGTTCACGCTTTGGGTCAATTCACCGGGGAGCCATTTACCGAACCCAAACGAGCGATCGCACGGATTCGACGGGATTTTCCGCCCGCATCAGGCTTTCGCCAACCAGAAAGCCCCGCGCGCCGCAGGGCCGCAACCGGGAGATGTCTTCGGCCGAGCGGACGCCGCTTTCGGAGATCAGGAGCTTGCCCGGCGGGACCATGTCGGCCAACCGCTCGGTCACATTCAGATCGGTCGTGAAAGTTCGAAGATCCCGGTTGTTAACGCCCAGCAGCGGCGAGGGGAGGCCAAGGGCTCGTACCAGTTCGGCCTCGTCGTGTGCTTCAAGCAGCACGGACATGCCGAGCCGATCCGCTGTCGCGTGGATCTCGGCCGCGAGGCCATCGTCCACTGCGGCCATGATGATAAGGATCGCATCCGCGCCGGCCGCTCGAGCCTCTATCACCTGGATCGGATCGATCATGAAATCCTTGCGCAGCACCGGGATCGAGATCGCGTTGCGCACGCTGATCATGTCGTCCAATGAACCGCCGAAGCTCGGGCCATCCGTGAGCACCGAGATGCAGGCTGCTCCGCCAGCTTCATAGTCGCGCGCGACCGCCACCTGATCGCGCCCTGGGCTGATATCGCCGGCGGACGGGCTCTTGCGCTTAACTTCGCAGATCAGCGCGTTTCCGTCGGTCTTCGCGATCGCCATCAAGGCCGCCGCAAACCCGCGCGGGCGTGAGGCGGCTTCCGCATCAGCCTCAAGCGAAGCCAGAGACCGTTCTCGCTTCAGCGCGGCGACCTCGTCATGCTTGTAGTCGATGATGGCCTTGAGCTTGTCTGGCACATTAGCCATTTGACGCACGCCTCAAGGCTTCAAGCGCAGCGATGGCTTTGCCGTTCCCAACAGCGGCACGCGCTTGCGCAATTCCATCGGCCAGCGTGCCGGCCAGACCTGCGACGAGGATCGCCGCGCCGGCGTTGACCGCCACAAGGTCGCCAAACGGTCCAGCCTCGCCGCCGAGAGCGCGTTTCAGCGCCTCGGCGTTCTCGGCCACTGTGCCGCCGCGCAGTTGATCGAGATTCGCACGGCTCACGCCGATGTCTTCCGGTGTGAGCCGATAAACACGAACCGCACCATCCTTCACGTCGGCAACCAGTGTCTCGCCGGTAGTCGAGATTTCGTCCATGCCGTCGATGCCGTGCACCACCATGGCCCGCTCGGCGCCAAGCGCCAGCATGGCGTGCGCAATCGGCTCGACCCATTCCGGCGCAAATACGCCCATCACCTGCCGCTTCACACTGGCCGGATTGGCCAGCGGCCCCAGCATGTTGAAGATTGTGCGCATCCCCAGCGCTTGACGCACGGGAGCGACATGCTTCATCGCCGTGTGGTGTTGCTGCGCGAACATGAAGGCCACGCGTGCGTCTCGGAAGCTGGCCTCGATTTGCGCGTCAGTCGGGGCGAGGTTGACGCCTAGGGCCTCCAGAACGTCGGCTGAGCCCGCGCGGCTCTTGGAGCGGTTGCCATGTTTGGCGACGACAACACCCGCACCAGCGGCGACCAGCGCTACGGCGGTGGACGTGTTGAGCGACGTCCACGAAAGTCCGCCCGTGCCGCACGTGTCGACTGCGCCATCGGGTGCCTTGGCGGGCCGCATGGTCGCGCGCATGACGCGCACGCCTGCCACAATGTCGTCCACCGTTTCGCCTCGCGTCCTTAGGCCCATCAGGAAAGCGGCGATCAGCGCCGGTTCTGCCTCGCCAGCCAGAATGGCCTGGAATGATGCGCCGATCTCGATCGAGCTGGGGCGTTCGCCCGCGGCCAGCTTGCCGACAGCGCTCCGGACGGCGTCGCTCACTTCACGCCCGCCCGCTTCAGGAAGTTCGCCAGCATCACCTTGCCATACTGCGAGCCGATCGATTCCGGGTGGAATTGTACGCCGAATACGGGGCGTGTGGCATGGCTCACCGCCATGACTTCGCCATCCGCCGTTTCTGCATCGACGGTCAGCACGTTCGGCATGCCGTTTCGCCGGATCGCCAGCGAGTGATAGCGCACCGCCTCGAAATGCTCTGGCAGGCCCGCGAACAATTCGCCGCCGAGAACCTTTACGTCCCAGGCCTTGCCGTGGACGATGTCCTTGGCGCCCTCGACAATGCCCCCCATGGCCTGTCCGATCGCCTGATGCCCGAGGCACACACCCAGGATCGGCAGATCATCCGGCGCCAGCTTGATTAGCTCCAGACAGATTCCCGCGTCGTCCGGCGTGCACGGACCCGGCGACAGCACGATTGCATCAGCGCCTTTCGCCAGCGCTTCTTTCGCTGTCAGCGCATCATTGCGCACGACTTCGACGTCCACATCCGGGCTGATGTCCTGGAGATAGTGGACAAGATTGTACGTGAAGCTGTCGTAGTTATCGACGAGTAGAACCTTGGTCATCACCGGTTCCCCCGGTCGTACCGCGCCGCTTCCTCGGCCGCGCGGAAGAGGGCGCTGGCCTTGTGCACGGTCTCCATGAACTCGCTTTCGGGATTGGAATCGTAGACGACCCCGCCGCCTGCCTGCACGTGGATCTTTCCGCTCTTGAACACCGCCGTACGCAGCGCAATGCATGTGTCCATGTCGCCGCCCGCGCCGAAATACCCGACGCCGCCAGCATAGACGCCTCGCGCATGAGGTTCCAGTTCGGTGATGATCTCCATCGCGCGAATTTTGGGCGCGCCGGATGTCGTGCCTGCCGGAAAGCCAGCCGCCAGCGCCGATACCATGTCCTCGCCCGGCTTTAATTCGCCTTGAACGTTGGAGACGATGTGCATGACATGGCTATAGCGCTCGACGGTGAAACTCTCGGTCACCTCCACCGAGCCGCGCGCGGACACCCGGCCGACATCATTGCGGCCGAGATCGAGCAGCATCAAGTGCTCCGCGCGCTCTTTCGGATCGGACAGAAGCTTCTGTTCGTTAGCGAGGTCGGCCTCCGCAGTGGCGCCCCGCGGCAAGGTGCCAGCAATAGGGCGCACTGTGACCTTACCGTTGCGCACACGCACGAGGATTTCCGGGCTGGAACCTGAAATCTGGAACTCGCCAAAGTTCGCGTAGAATAAGAAGGGCGAGGGATTCAGGCGGCGAAGCGCACGGTAGAATGCAAATGGAGAACGTTCGAATGGCGCCGAGAACCGCTGGCTCGGTACAACCTGGAAGATGTCGCCGGCGCGGATATACTTCTTCGCCTGCTCGACCATGGCGAGATAGCGCGACTTCTCGGTGTTCGAGTTGAACGCGATCTTTTCGACAGGCGCATCGCTTGGTCGGGAAGGCGGCATCGCCTCATCCAGTTTCGCCTCGACGGCGTCCATTCGCGCCAGCGTCGCGGCTTCGCCGCCACGTTCGGGCGCCGCAATGATGATTTCCTGACGCACCCCATCAAAAATCAGCACGACGCCCGGCCGCATCAACATTGCTTCGGGGACCCCGTTCGGATCGGCTTTCGGCTCCGGCAATTTTTCGACATGGCGCGCCATATCATAACCGAGATAGCCAAAAGCCCCCGCCGCCATTGGCGGCAGGCCGTCCATGCCCGAGACCTTGCATGCGTCGATGAAGTCGCGCAGCGATCCCATCACGTCGTCCGAGGTGGACAATACCTCCTTGAAATCCGGCCTCAGCGACGTTTCGGCCTTGCCCGCCTTCACACGCCACCACAGGTCCGGCGCCATGCCGATGAAGGAATAACGGCCACGGGTCTCGCCGCCCATGACGCTTTCAAACAGCACCAGACCGGCAGCCATCGGATTGAGCTTCAGCATCGCCGAAACCGGCGACTCCGTGTCGTCGACCCGGCGCCGGACGTGAAGCCGGGGCATGGCCGTACTCATGATCCCTCAGGCGTCAGATAGCTTTCGAAGTACTGCCGGATCGCCACTTCGTCGCGCTTGATCTCCACTTCCTTCTGCAGACCCCGGATGAACACTTCCCGGACGTCGTTCTGAAGCGACTCCGCAACTTGCGGAGCAACCTGAGCGCGCAATGCAGCGGCAGAGGCCGCAGCTACCGGTTCAACGCTCTCGACGCGCACGACCATAGGCTCGCCTTGCTGGCTCGTGACAACGCCGATCGTTCCGGTCCTCAGCTCGAACGCCGCTTGAAGCGCCGACGGATCCATCGCCGAACCGCCCTGGCGCGTCGTGACCATGATCGGAAGAACGTTGAGCTTCGATGCGGCTGCCGCCTGTTCGAATGTCTTTCCGCTATTCACCGCCGCGACCATGTCGTTGGCGGCCTTGGTCGCTGCATTCTTGGCCTGTTCGACCAGGTAGAGCGTGCGCACGCGTTCCTTAACGTCAGCGAATGCGAGCGTGTAAGGCGCCACGACCTCGTCGAGGCGATACATCGCCCGCACACTGTCGCCCTCGAACAGATTGGTCATCTGCCCAGCCTGCAGCGTGAACAGCTCGGGCAGCGCAGGGTTGCCCTTCAGCAGCTGGGTCTGGTCGCCCCGCACGGTGCGCGCATTGCTATCCACCGGCATCAGCTGGATCACCGGGAAGCCGAACTGCTTGCCGATCTCTTCCAGCGGCTGGCCGCCGGCAGCATCGCGGAATTTCTCTGATTCATCCTCGTAAAGACGCGTCGCGTCCGACATCGCCATGTCGCGACGAACCTTCTCGGCGACCTGGTCGAATGGCTGAGGAATGCCCGACGTCACCGACTTCACCATTACTGCAACCCACGGCGCGCCTTCGCTAAGCTGGATCGGAACCGTGTGCAAACGCCCGGCGGGTAGACCGAAAACAAGCTCGCGGTAGCGTTCGTCGCCTACCTCTTCCGGTTTCAGCGTACTTTCCTTTTGCACGAGCCCTGGCGTGCGTTTCATCGCCTCATCGACCGCCACGCCCTGTTGCGTCAAGTCGATCAGCCCCTGCACGGCATTGCGATCGGTCGAGCTGTACTCGACGATCACACGCGTTTCCGGCGTCGAATAATCGCGGATCCGCTTTTCGTATTCCGCTTTGACTTGTTCGTCTGTCAGTTCGACCCGATCGAGGAAATCCTCAGGCGAATAGCTGAGCACCGAGATACGGCGGCGTTCTGGTTGTGCAAATTGCTGCTTGTTGGTGTTGTACCAGGCCTCCAGCTGCGCATCAGTCGGGTCCGCCGGCTTTTCGATTGCGGTGTCGTTAAGGCGAGCGAAGCGCAGCGTCCGGGTTTCGCCTGCATAGTTGATGACTGGCAGCGAGAGAATGTCTGGCACTTTGAGTGCGTTGAACGCCGCCGACGTCACGTAGCCAACCGTAAGGTCGTCGCGAACGGCTTCCTCGAAATCCTTCAGCGACATCTTCTGCGCGTCCGCCCGCGCGCGCACGGCGTCGAGGTTGAAGCGGCCCAGCGCGTCCTTGAATGCTCCGGCGCGGTTGATCAGAAGGTCAGCCACAGCCTGCTTGCTGGCCCGGATGCCAACCTTGTCGGCGTAAGCAAGGATCATGTTCCTGTATTCAAGCTGCGCCAGCACCTGCTGCGCGATGCCCTCGCGAATAGCGTCGGCCTGGGTCAGCACGCGGCCGTCCTGCTGACGGATCGCCTCGATCTCTGCGCTCAGATCCTCATTAAGGTCGCGTGCATGAATCTCGCGATCGCCGACCCGGCTCAAGCCGCCGCCGGAGATGCCGCTGAACGGGTCCTGGAATCCGAAGATGCCAAAGCTGATGACCAGCGGGATAAACAGCAGGACGAGCGCCCACTTTGATTTGGCAAACTTGCGAATACCGCCGATCATCGGCGTAACTCCCTGATACTTGGCGGCTCCCGTCGAAAGGTTGTCCGCTGGAACACGGCTTGCTAGAGCATTTTGCGGCGGAGGGGAAACCGGTTCGCCACAGGAAAATGCGACAATACGGCATGGACTTGCTGGAACCTGTCTCCCGCCATGACGGCGCCGTCGCCACGTTGGGGCAGGGTGAATGACGGTTCGGAAGAAGCTGGTTGCCGGAAACTGGAAGATGAACGGCCTTCGGGCCTCGCTTTCCGAAGTCCGCGCCATGGTTGATGGAGCGTCCGCTCTTCACGGCGTCGATTTGGCGATTTGCCCGCCCGCCACGCTCGCTGCGTCGATCGGGGACGCCTTGAAAGGATCCACGATCGGCCTCGGCGGGCAGGACTGCCATTCCGAGAAGTCCGGGGCTTACACGGGCGACATCAGCGCCGAAATGTGGGCCGACATCGGCGCGATCTACCTGATTGTGGGCCATTCCGAGCGCCGGACGCTGCACGGCGAGACCGACGCGATCGTTGAGGCCAAGGCCTCGGCAGTCATCCGCGCCGGGCTGACACCCATTATCTGCATCGGGGAAAGCCTAGCCGAACGCGACGCGAGCCGGACCCTGGACATCGTTGCGACCCAGCTGGCAGGCTCAGTTCCGGCCACCGCAAGCGAAAACGAGGTTGTGATCGCCTACGAGCCCGTCTGGGCCATCGGCACCGGCCGGACGCCCACCGTCGACCAGGTGGCTGAGGTCCACGGCTTCATCAGTCAGGCTCTCGCAACCCGCTTCGGCGGGCCCGGCAAGGCGATCCGGCTGCTTTATGGCGGCTCGGTTAAGCCTGATAATGCGAAAGAACTCATGGCCGTGCCCGGCGTGGATGGTGCTCTTGTGGGCGGCGCCAGCCTGAAATCAGCCGATTTCCTGAAGATTGCGCAGGGCTGCGCTTAGCGAAGTCTGATAGACGCACCCATATGAAAAGACGGCAGGGGGCTTGGCCGCACCCCGCCAACGTGCTTTGACGCGGTCGCATTCATCCCCGGCGGCCCAGCATGCTTTCAGTCCTGCTCACCATTCACATGATCGCGTGCGTCGCGCTCGTGATCGCTGTCATGCTCCAGCGTTCCGAGGGCGGGGCCCTCGGCATGAGCGGCGGCGGCACCGGCGGCGTAATTTCCGGCCGTGGCGCGGCAGGCGTTCTGGTTAAGACGACCATGGGTCTGGCGGCTGTGTTTTTCGCCACCAGCATCATCATGACGCGTCTCAACAACGAACAGAACGCGGCCCCCAGCACGCTTGAGCAACAACAACAGCAGCGTCCGGTTGATCCGTTCAATCCGAACGCAGGCGCACCGGCTCCCGCGAAAACAACCCCGGCGCCGACGACGACCGTTCCGGCGACCCCCGCGCCTGCGCCTGCCATCGATCCGCTCGCTCCGCGCAGCCAGACGCCGGCTCCGGCCACCAACACGACGCCGGCGCCCGCCACGCCTGCACCTGCGACAACTCAACCCACCGCCCCGGCGACTTCGCCAGAAAACGGTGGATCGAACAACTAGTCGCCAGAACTGACGCTAAGGCCTCTCGCCTAGCGCCTGCGAATCGCTAAACTGGTCATCCGTCATGAAGCGTTTCATCTTCATCACGGGAGGGGTTGTGTCCTCCCTCGGGAAGGGCATTGCCTCGGCAGCGCTCGGCGCCCTGCTTCAGTCACGCGGCTATCGCGTCCGGCTTCGCAAGCTCGACCCTTATCTTAACGTCGATCCCGGGACGATGTCGCCAACCCAGCATGGCGAAGTCTTCGTCACCGATGACGGCGCCGAAACCGATCTCGATCTTGGTCACTACGAGCGTTTCACCGGCGTCTCCGCTCGCAGGACCGACAACACAACGACCGGCCGTATCTACAAGGCGATCCTCGAGAAGGAGCGCCGGGGGGACTATCTCGGCGCCACACTGCAGGTCATTCCGCACGTGACCGACGCCATCAAGGAATTCATCAAGTCCGATACTGATGATGTCGATTTTGTCCTCGTCGAAGTCGGCGGCACGGTGGGCGACATCGAAGGCCTGCCGTTCTTCGAGGCGATCCGCCAGTTCAGCCAGGACGTCGGCCGCGAAGCCAGTCTGTTCATCCACCTCACCTTGCTGCCCTACATCGCGACCGCGGGGGAACTGAAAACCAAGCCGACGCAGCACTCGGTGAAAGAGCTTCGTTCCATCGGCATTCAGCCCGACATCCTGCTGTGTCGCGCGCCAATGCCGATCCCGCCGGAAGAGCGACGCAAGCTGGCGCTGTTCTGCAACGTGCGCCCGGAAGCCGTGATCGAAGCCCTCGACGCCCAGCACATTTACGAAGTCCCGCTCGAATATCACGCGCGCGGCCTCGACAATGAAGTGCTCCGCCATTTCGGCCTCGAGAAGCAGACGACGCCCGATCTCAAGCACTGGGTCCAGACCTCACAGACCCTCCGCAATCCGGACGGCGAGGTCCGCATCGCCATCGTCGGCAAGTATGTGGCGCTGCACGATGCCTACAAATCCGTTGTCGAGGCGCTTGGCCATGGCGGTCTGGCCAACAAGGTGAAAGTCAACCTCACCTGGATCCCATCAGACCGTTATGACGATCCCAACGCTGATCTTTCCGAACTCGACAGCGTCGACGGAGTGCTGCTACCCGGCGGTTTCGGCGAGCGCGGCGCGATTGGCAAGATGCGCGCTGCGGGCTATGCGCGCCGTCACAAGCTACCGTGCTTCGGCATCTGCTATGGCATGCAGCTCGCTGTCATCGAGGCTGCTCGCAACCTTGCCGGCATTTCCGGCGCAGGCACCACCGAATTCGGCAAACCCGATTATCCTGCTGTTGGCCTGATGGGCGAATGGATCCGCGGCAACACCCGCGAAGTTCGTACCGCCGACGGCGATCTAGGCGGCACCATGCGCCTCGGGGCCTATCCCGCCACGCTCGCGAAAGGCTCGCGCGTCGCTGGCATCTACGGCACGGAGCATATCTCCGAACGTCACCGCCACCGTTATGAAGTGAACACCGACATCATCGACAAGCTCGCCCCGCATGGCGTGGTCTTCTCCGGTATGTCGCCGGATGGAAAACTGCCCGAGATCATGGAGCTCACTGACCATCCCTGGTTCATCGGCGTTCAGTTTCACCCGGAACTCAAGTCACGCCCCTTCAGCCCGCACCCGTTGTTTGCAAGTTTCATTGCTGCTGCACGCGACAAGAGCAGGCTGGTTTAGACCCGCGTCGACACTTTCAAATCTCTTTCCTGGTCGCTGTTTCGCGCGATCGTTTCACCTTGCGTCAACAGCCTTGCGATGGTTCTCATGAACTTGGGGGCATTGCAGCCAAGTACGACGCCTTGTCGGAATCTGGCGGGCGGTTTTCGATAGGCCGAAAAATCGAGGCGAATTGTGATGCGGGCCTGGATGGATTGCGGAGGACCTGCAGTCGACGGCGAACCAGGCCACAAAGGCTTCGGCATGGTCGGGATTGAAATCCGCGCTTTCCTCGACGGGCTGGCGACCTGATTTGACTTCTTCCTCGCTACCAGTCGCGTCCGACATGCTCAGCTCGCCGAAAGTCCTCCGCATCCTTGTAGTCGAAGACGAACCTTTCAACGCCTTTGATCTGATGATGGCCGTTGAGGAAGCTGGCGTTCAAGCGGTAGGTCCGGCGGCAACCGTAGCCGAGGCGCATGCTTTCATCGGAACTCACGCCTCCGACAGCGCCATCCTCGATGTGAACATTCCAGATCGAGCAGTCGGGCCTGTGCTCAACGCGCTGTCGCGCCGCGCGGGCATGGCTTGCCTTCCGAAATCCGCGCGGTCCATCCCGACGTACCGGTCTTATCGAAGCCTACGGAACCAGCGCTCCTGCTGCGCGGCATCGCCTCCAGCCTTGCGACGCCGGTTGATCCTAGTCGTGATCCGGCAGCTGCGCCGGTCCGGGTACAAGCTCCGCGTGCAGGATGATGCAAGGCTCGCCGCCGGATAGCGTTACGCCCTGCCATATGTAGGAAGGGAACAGGACAAGCAGCCCGGCCTCCGGGTCAACAACGTGCCCGGCCTCAAGCCGGGGCTGCATCGCCACGCCCGACTTCCCCAGTCGCAACTGCCCAGTCGCGCCGAGACAGACAATCGCCGACAGCCAGCCCTCTTGTGCAATACGATCAGCGCGCTTGTCGCCGGAGGTCACCATCTCCGACCACAAGCATTGGATCGAGTATGTCCCGTGATTGCGTGCGCGCACCGGATCGTCGCCCGAACCGAGCTTTTCGAGATGACGTCGGACAGCCGCGTCTATCGTCCGCGGCAGGGCGCCGAGAGCGTGATCCCTTGCATCAACCTCAATGCATCCGCGATCGCCATGCAGCACGCGTAATTGGGCCGCCGCCTCTCCAGCCCACGCCTCCAGCGAGCGCCAACCCGACGGCGCCTCAAGCTTCGATATCGCGATCAGCGATGCGTAGTCGTGAAGCTGGCCGTATCGCCGGTCGCCCACCAGCCGCCAGGCATCGCACTGCAAGGCGATGGCCCGCTGGTTGGTCGACCAGCGGCGGCGCATGTCGCCAGCAAGGTCCGACGCCCGCCCAACCTCGCCTACAGCAAGCAGCGCCTCCGCCAGCGTCATCTGGACCGCCAGTTCGTGCGGTTCCAGCGTGGCTGCGCGTTCTGCATGCGGCAGGGCGTCTTTCCAACGCCCGGCATCGCCCAGCGCTTGTGCGAGGTTCTGGGCAGCGATGCCGGAGGCCGGATTCGCGATCACGGCTTCGCCATAGCGGCCGATGGCGTCATTGAGACGCCCAGCCGCTTGCAGCTCGTGCGCCTGGCGCATGAGCGTGGAGGCATCCTGCGATGTCACCCTGATTCTGACCCCAGGGGTTCTACAGCCCGGCCGCGCCGTTGCGGCCTCCAGCATAACACCCCGGCTTGAGGAGCCGGGCAAGATAGCTGATATTGCCGGATAGCCGTTTCGGGTCAGCGAAGCGCGCGCAAAGCTAGCCGCTTGCAGGGCGAGGCCGATGCGCGTATGACGCCCCCTCGCAAGAACGGGCAGGGCCCGTTTTGAACCTGTTTTCTGCCGATTCCGAGGCAATAATGGCCGTCCCAAAGCGCAAAACGTCTCCCTCCAAGCGCGGCATGCGCCGGGCCCATGACCGACTGCCGACCTCTTCCTACGTGGAAGACAAGGAATCGGGCGAACTTCGCCGTCCGCACCACGTCGACCCGAAGACGGGGCTGTATCGTGGCAAGCAGATCCTGAAGGCCAAGGACGAGGAATAATCCTCGCCTTTCTGGATAGTCGAGATGCTGACGGCCGCTTCTGCGGCCGTTTGCTTTTCGGGCTTTGGTCTGGCCGCCGCATTGCAAGCCGGGTCGGTTCAAGACATAGCAGGCACGCTTTTCGCCCGCGGGAGCAGGTCCTTCGGGTTTGCGTTCGCCTAGCAGCCAAGGGACAGGCCAGTGACCGAGATCGTTGACGTCTATGCACGGGAAATCCTCGACAGCCGGGGCAACCCGACGGTCGAGGCGGAAGTCACCCTCGAAGACGGTTCGACCGGCCGCGCTGCGGTACCCTCGGGCGCGTCGACGGGCGCCCATGAGGCGGTCGAGCTGCGCGATGGCGACAAAAGCAGGTATCTGGGCAAGGGCGTCCAGAAGGCGGTGGCTGCCGTTAACGACGAGATCTTTCCCGAACTACTGGGCATGGACTCGACCGACCAGCGCGCGATCGATGCGGCGCTGATCGAACTCGACGGCACGCCGAACAAGTCGCGCCTGGGCGCCAATGCGATCCTCGGCGTTTCACTGGCGGTGGCGAAGGCTGCTGCGAACGCTTCGGGTCTGCCGCTCTATCGTTATCTGGGCGGCGCGAACGCGCACGTTTTGCCGACGCCGATGATGAACATCATCAACGGCGGAGCGCATGCGGACAACCCGATCGACATCCAGGAATTCATGATCATGCCGGTCGGCATGGACACGTTTGCCGACGCCCTGCGTTGCGGAGCCGAGATCTTCCACACGCTCAAGAAAGGCCTCGCGTCCGCCGGTCACAACACCAATGTTGGCGATGAGGGCGGCTTTGCGCCGAACCTGAAGTCGGCCGACGATGCGCTGGGCTTCATTATGAAGTCGATCGAAGCGGCCGGCTACCAACCGGGCGAGGACGTTGTTCTCGCGCTCGATGCGGCGGCGACCGAGTTCTACAAGAAGGGCAAGTACGAGCTGGAAGGCGAAGGCAAGTCATTGTCGTCCGACCAGATGGCCGCCTACTGGGGCGATCTCGTCAGCCGCTTCCCAATCGTGTCGATCGAAGACGGCATGTCGGAAGATGATTGGGAAGGTTGGCTCGCGCTGACCAAGCTGATCGGGAACAAGTGCCAACTGGTGGGCGACGACCTGTTCGTCACCAACACGGCCCGCCTTTCGGAAGGCATCGAGAAGGGTGCGGCGAACGCGATCCTCGTGAAGGTCAACCAGATTGGTTCGTTGACCGAGACGCTGGAGGCCGTCCAGATGGCGCAGATGGCGCGCTATGGCGCGGTGATGTCGCATCGTTCGGGCGAGACGGAAGATTCGACGATTGCGGATCTCGCGGTTGCAACGAACTGCGGTCAGATCAAGACGGGCTCGCTGGCGCGTTCGGACCGGCTGGCGAAATACAACCAGCTGCTGCGGATCGAGGACGAACTTGGTTCGGCGGCGCGCTATCTCGGTCGGGCGTCGATCCGGGCGTAGGTTCGCGCTCCCGCAGGCGGCTGCGGGTTTGTGAAGTTGAGTTGAGAACGCGGTCGCTTGAGCGGCCGCGTTTTTGTTTGGTGACGGAGGTGTTGGGCAAAGCGCGCCCTCCGTCTCGCCGCGAAGACGCAGCGATCCGCCTCCCCCAGTTCTGCGAACTGGCGGAGGCAATTCCCCTTCGTAGCGGCAAGGCTTTGCCTCCACCTGCCTAGCATAGGGATAGTGCGTGGCTCGCGGTGGCGAGGACGCCCTCGCGCTTCGAGAGGGATGCTTCGTATCCTCCTCAGGATGGGGGCTATCGGGCTGTGATGCGGGACAGCGACATCAGCGCGATTAGACGCGCGTCCGGAGGCGGATAGATTCTGGAGAGCGCCATCCCCAAATCTCTCGCGCTGGCTGTTTGAAATGCGGTGCGAAGATTTCCAACCGCCCTGCGTTTTTAGGAGGTCTTCATCCCCCATTCTCGGCACGCTTCCAGATCTCTCAGGCCGCTTCGCGTTCGCCGTGCATGGCGACGTTTGCGTCGGCGACCTCGAAGGTTCGTTCGACATCCTTGATGTTGTTCTTCACGAGATTGAGGCGGGTGAAGGCGAGGGCTGCCGCCCACAGGACGGTTCGGTGCGCCTAGTTCGTTGTCGCCATCGGCTTCATGGTCCAGCCCCAGCGGCGGAGGACGCCATTGGCGCGGTGGGCGCCAGTGGTGATCCGGCTTCCCCATTTCTGGTAGTCCATCGAGAGGGATACACAGAGGCCTTCCTGGTTTTCGACCCGGTGCGGGGCGTAGAGTGGCCAGGAGAGGGCTTCGCCAGGGACGATGCCAAAGCGCCAGGCGGCGCCGTGCATGATGCGTTGATAGGGAAGTTCTTCCTTCGTGGTGCGCATGATCACCTGCTCCATCGCATCCTGGGGCAGGAAGGGGTCGGTATTCGGGTAGACCCACACGCGTTTCACGCCGCGGAGTGGAAAAAGGACCACGCTGGCGGCGTCGAAATGGAAGGGAACGCGAGTCGTGGGCGACGAGAGGATCAGCTGGCCGGTCATTTTGCGGGCGCCTGCGCCGCAAAGTTGAGGTGCAAGTTGCAGGAATGCACGCTCAACCTCGGCCCAGAGGCCGGGATGAGCCTCTTCGCAAGAGCGAAGGTTGACCCACAAAAGACCCGCCTTGATGGCGCTGATGGCCGCCCGCCCGTCGGGCCCGGCAGCACTCGCCCGTGGTCAGCGAGACCTGACCTTCGCCGTCGAAATCTTAGCAATTGATATCGAACAAATCTTCGGGATAGCGATCGAGAATGGGGATCAGCGCCTTGTCGGAAGCGAGATCAAGAGGGATGTCGTGTTCGACCGTCCTGGGCGGCTTGAGCACGCCCTCTGTAGTCACACTCGATTCAACTGGTCGTGTCATATTAGACTTCGCAGCTCGCTCTCAAGGCGAAATACAACCGATGAGCCTGCCGCCAGCGACGCCTTGTCAGGCGCTGAAAATCGCTGAATTCATACCTCGTTAACCGTGTCGCTGTCAGTTCTGGCCTTCAGGTTTAGTCGTTCTGGTTCGAGTTGCGTCTGGAGGATTGAGACAGGGGATGGAAGGGGCGCTGAAGACAGCAAAAGCCATTCTTCTGCCCGGCGCGATCGGCGCACTTATCGTGTATTTCTCTTATCATGCATTGGCAGGCGAGCAGGGCCTCGCAGCCTGGACTGAGCTGCAGAATGAGGAAGCCCGGCTTAACGGCGAGATCGAACGCCTGAAGCTCGAGAAGGCGACTCTGGAAGCCGCTCTTGTGCGACTGCGAGATAAGACGATGGACCTCGACTATGTCGAGGAGATCGCGCGTACAAAACTGTCATTCGTCCGCCCAGACGAACTTCTTGTCGCGGTGCGTTGATCGATTCCCAAATTAGGTGTGGAACGAGCCGTCCGATCTCGCGATAAGCGTGGGACGACGACTGTTTGTTCCTATCTCTTGGGTAGGCAAAAAGGATCGACCGCGCATGGCAGCGAAAAAGTCCGCCGTTAAGTCCCGCAAACCGGTGTCGGAGCCGCAGAAGAGCGATCTGATCGGCTATTACCGAGACATGTTGCTGATCCGGCGGTTCGAAGAGAAAGCGGGGCAACTCTACGGGATGGGACTGATTGCGGGGTTCTGCCACCTTTATATCGGCCAGGAGGCCGTGGTGGTCGGCGTTCAGTCGGTACTCGACCCGGATGACCAGGTGATAACGGGGTATCGCGACCACGGACATATGCTCGCCACCGGAATGACCGCGCGTGGCGTGATGGCGGAGCTGACGGGCCGCGAGGGCGGATATGCTCGCGGCAAGGGCGGCTCGATGCACATGTTCAGCCGCGAGAAGAACTTCTTCGGCGGCCACGGGATTGTCGGTGCTCAGGTGCCTCTGGGCACCGGGCTGGCGTTCTCGAACAAGTACAAGGGATCGGATGCCGTCTGCATCGCCTATTTTGGCGATGGCGCCTCGAACCAGGGACAGGTCTATGAGGCGTTCAACATGGCGTCTCTGTGGAAACTGCCGGTCGTCTATGTGATCGAGAACAATCAATACGCGATGGGGACGTCGATCGCGCGAGCGTCGGCCGAGACCGAGTTGTTCAAGCGTGGGATCTCGTTCGAAATTCCGGGCGAGGAAGTGGACGGTATGGACGTGCTGGCTGTTCGCAAGGCGGCGGCGAAAGCTGTCGAGCGGGCGCGGGTGGGCGAGGGGCCGTACATTCTCGAGATGAAGACCTATCGCTATCGCGGGCACTCGATGTCGGACCCGGCGAAGTACCGCACGCGGGAAGAAGTGCAGGAAATGCGCGAGCACCATGACCCGATCGAGATGCTGAAGAAGCGGCTGCTCGAGGCGAAGCATGCGACCGAGGATGATCTCAAGAAGATCGAGGCCGAGGTGCGCGAGATTGTGAACGATAGCGCGCAGTTCGCGCAGGACAGCCCCGAGCCCGATCCGGCCGAGCTGTGGACCGACGTGCTGGTGGAGAGCCGCTGAGATGACCGACATTCTCATGCCCGCGCTGTCGCCCACCATGGAAGAGGGCAAGCTGACCAAGTGGCTGGTGAAGGAAGGCGATACCGTGAAGCCCGGCGACGTGATTGCCGAGATCGAGACAGATAAAGCGACGATGGAGGTCGAGGCCGTCGACGAGGGTGTGATCTCGAAGCTGGTCATTCCCGCCGGGACGGAAGGCGTGAAGGTCAATGCGCTGATCGCGGTGATTGGCGGAGACGCCGCGCCGGTGAAATCGAACGGCAAGGCCAAGTCTGCAGCAAAGGAAGCCGAGGCGCAGACTCGTGCGGATGCGAAGGCCGACGCGGCTGGCGGCAAGCCGGATGGGACGCCTGGCGAAGCGAAGGCGAAGAATGACGGGCATCGCCTGCGTGCGCCGGAGCAGAAGTCGGCGGCGGCGGAAGGGCTGCATGATCCGACGCTGCCGGAGGGCGTGACCTACGCGAAGACGACGGTCCGTGATGCGCTGCGCGATGCGATCGCGGAGGAGATGCGGCGCGACGAGACCGTATTCCTGATGGGCGAGGAAGTTGGTCAGTATCAGGGTGCGTACAAGGTGAGCCGTGGGTTGCTGGAGGAGTTCGGCGACCGGCGGGTGATCGATACGCCGATTACCGAGTACGGCTTTGCGGGTCTTGGCGTGGGCGCGGCGTTTGGCGGGCTGAAGCCGATCGTGGAGTTCATGACGTTCAACTTTGCGATGCAGGCCATCGACCATATCATCAACTCGGCGGCGAAGACGCTCTACATGTCGGGCGGGCAGATGGGTTGCCCGATCGTGTTCCGAGGACCGAACGGGGCGGCGAGCCGCGTGGGCGCGCAGCACAGCCAGGATTATTCGGCCTGGTATGGCCAGGTGCCGGGGCTTAAGGTTCTGGCGCCGTATGATGCGGCTGACGCCAAGGGCCTGCTGAAAGCGGCGATCCGCGATCCGAACCCGGTGGTCTTTCTTGAGCACGAGCTGATGTATGGCGTCGAGTTCGACGTGCCGCAGGTGGAGGATTTCATCCTGCCGATCGGCAAAGCCCGGATCCGGCGCGAGGGGACGGATGTGACGCTGGCGGCGCACTCGCGGATGGTGAAGTTCGCGCTGGACGCGGCCGAGGAGCTGGCCGGCATCGGCATCGAGGCGGAGGTGATCGACCTGCGTTCGCTGCGGCCGCTGGATACCGAAACTGTCATCGAGAGCGTGAAGAAGACCAACCGGATCGTCTGTTGCGAGGAGGGCTGGCGCTTCTTCGGCGTCGGCGCCGAAATCGCGGCGGCGGTGACGGAGCACGCCTTCGACTATCTCGACGCCCCGCCGATGCGCGTGGCGCAGAAGGATGTGCCGCTGCCATATGCGGCGAACCTCGAAAAGCTGTCGCTGCCGCACGCCTCCGACATAGTCGAAGCGGCGAAGAAGGTCTGCTACCGGGAGCAGAAATAGATGGCGATCCCAATCACCATGCCTGCGCTGTCGCCCACGATGGAGGAGGGGAACCTCGCCAAGTGGCATGTGAAGGTCGGCGACAAGGTGAAGCCGGGCGACATCATTGCTGAGATCGAAACCGACAAGGCGACCATGGAGGTGGAGGCGGTTGATGAGGGCGTGGTGTCGAAGTTGGTCGTCGCTGAAGGCGCGCAGGGCGTGAAGGTGAACGCCGTGATCGCGGAGCTGGCCGGAGAGGGCGAGGGGCCTGCGAAGAATGGCGGGGGCGCCAAGGAGGGGGCGAAGGCTGAACCGAAACCGGCGGCTGCGAACCAGAGTGCTGCGCCGGCATCCGCCGCGCTCCCAGCGGTTACTATCGCTCCGACGCCTGTGATGGCGCCAAAGGCTGGCGAGCGGATCAAGGCCTCTCCGCTGGCGAAGCGGCTGGCCAAGCAGGAGGGCGTTGATCTTCTGGCGCTCAAGGGCTCGGGTCCGCATGGGCGGATTGTGAAGTCTGATGTGCTGAAAGCGCCGAAGGGTGGACCTGCGAAACAGGCGCGGGCGGCGGGCGGCGTTACGAGCCTGATCGAGCCGGCGGTGCTGGATGAGCGGGTTTATCACCCTGACACGTTCGAGCTGACGCCGCTGGATGGCGTGCGGAAGGTGACGGCGCGGCGCCTGACGCAGTCGTTCATGCAGGTGCCGCACTTCCCGCTGACCATTGATCTAGAGATCGATCACCTGTTGTCGGCGCGCGTGCGGATCAACGAGGCGGGCGAGAAGGCCGGCGTGAAGGTGTCGGTCAACGACATGCTGATCAAGGCGTGCGCGATGGCGTTGATCGCGCATCCTGACGCGAACGCCAGCTTCACCGACAAGGGAATTGCGCGACACAAGTCGGCGCATGTTTCCGTGGCTGTTGCAATCGAAGGCGGGCTGATCACGCCGGTGGTGCGGGACGCACAGACGAAGGGGCTGGCGCAGATCGCGGCGGAAATGAAGGACCTCGCCGCGCGGGCGCGCGAGAAGAAGCTGAAGCCACAGGAATACATGGGCGGCACGTTCTCGATTTCGAACCTGGGCATGTTTGGTGTCAAGGCATTCGCCTCGATCATCAATCCGCCAGAAGGGATGATCCTGTCGGTGGGCGCGGGCGAGAAGCGCGCAGTGGTGAAGGACGACAAGATCGTGATCGCGACGACGATGACAGTAACGCTGACCTGTGATCACCGCGTGGTGGATGGCGCCGCAGGCGCGCGCTGGCTGCAGAGCTTCAAGCAGTTTGTCGAGACGCCTGAGGCGATGCTGTTGTGATGTCGCTTCGGCTGAAGATCGTGATCGCCGCTGTCGCATTGAGCCTGTCGACGTTTGCGGTTTTCGGCGATGCGTTTTTCATGGGCTTAGGGCTGCCGTCGGGATCAGGCAGGATCGTCACGGCCGCTGTATTGTTCGTTGCAGGCGTCATCTGGTTCATGTGGTCGAGCGCAAGCGCGCGCAAGACTGCGAAAGATGTCGCCGGCCGGCGCGCGAAAGATTGAGCGGCCATGGCGAGCGCCAAATCATCCGTCTTCGTGTTGAGCATCGGAATGCTGGTAGGGTGTTCGCCGGGGCCGGCGGCTGACCTGACGATTGCGGATATCCTACCTGTGGTGACACCGCTGACCTATCGCGAATTGATTGGAACGAAGTGCGGCGAGCCGAACATCGCGGTGAAGACTGCGTATCTTGCTGAGCTCAAGGCCGCCGGCGCCTCGGCGAAGTTGATGGGCGAGGCTGAGGCGGAAGCTGCGAAGATCGAGGCCGCTGAGCGCGATACGCCGAACGAATATGTCTGCACAGCCGAGCTGTTCGAAAGCACCGAGAAGAATGCCGCCGAGGCCCAGAAGGTCTGGGCTGATCTGAAGACCCGCAAATCGTGAGAGCGCTGAATGGCTGACGCCAAGTCCTACGACCTCATCATCATTGGCTCGGGCCCGGGCGGGTATGTCGCCGCCATACGGGCGTCGCAGCTTGGGATGAAAGTCGCGATTGTGGAGCGGGCGGAGTTGGGCGGGATCTGTCTCAACTGGGGATGCATTCCTACCAAGGCGTTGCTGCGCTCGAGCGAGGTGTTTCACCTCATCAGCCACGCGAAGGATTACGGACTTTCGGTCGAGAATCCGAAAGCGCTGCTCGATGCGATCGTGAAGCGGTCCCGTGGGGTGGCTACGCAGCTTTCCAATGGCGTCACGTTCCTGATGAAGAAGCACAAGATCGATGTGCTGGTGGGGGCGGCCCGACTGGAGAAGGGACTGCCGGCGCCAAAGGTGATCGTCGAGAAGGGCAAGGGTGAGGGGACGTACACGGCCAAGAATGTGATGCTGGCGACAGGCGCGCGGGCGCGGGAGATTCCGGACGCTGGCCTGAAGGTCGACGGCAAGACGGTGTGGGCCTATCGCGAGGCGATGGTGCCGACCGAGATGCCGAAGCAGTTGCTGGTGATTGGGTCGGGCGCGATCGGGATCGAATTTGCAAGTTTCTATCGCACGCTTGGCTCTGAGGTGACGGTTGTGGAGGCGCTGGATCGCATCCTGCCTGTGGAGGATGCGGAGATTTCCGCCTTCATGCTGAAGCAGCTGGGCAAGCAAGGGGTCAAGTTCCTGACGTCGGCGCAGGTAAAGTCGCTGAAGATCGATAAGGGTCTCGCAACGGCCGAAGTGACCACGAAAGACAGCGCGAAAATGCTCGAGGCGGACAAGGTAATCCTTGCCGTAGGGATCGTCGGCAATGTCGAGAATCTCGGGCTCGAAGGGTTGAGCGTGAAGGTTGAGAAGACGCACATTGTGGTGGACGGGCTCGGCAGGACGAATGTGCCGGGGCTTTATGCTATAGGCGATGTCACCGGGCCGCCATGGCTGGCGCACAAGGCGATGCATGAGGGCGTGATTGTCGTCGAGAGTATGAGCGGCAAGGCGCCGAGCCACAAGTTCGATCCGTGGAATGTGCCGGGCTGCACTTATAGCCACCCGCAGGTGGCGTCGGTTGGCATGACTGAGGAGAAGGCAAAGGCTTCCGGACGCAAGATCAAGGTCGGCAAGTTCCCATTCATCGGGAACGGCAAGGCGATCGCCCTGGGCGAACCCGAGGGGATCGTGAAGACAATCTTCGACGAGACGACCGGCGAACTACTTGGCGCGCATATGGCGGGCGAAGGCGTGACAGAGCTGATCCAGGGGTATTGCATCGCGCGTCAGGGCGAGCTGACGGAAGCGGAGCTGATGGAGACCATCTTCCCGCACCCGACGCTGAGCGAGATGATGCACGAAAGCGTGCTGGCTGCTTATGGGCGGCCGCTGCATATCTAACGAGAGCTACTGTACCGGGCCTTTGGCGTTGAAGTTCAATGCGCCGAACTCGTCGCGATAGAAATCGTAGGCGTAGTGCGTGCTTACAGTTTCGGTCTCACCATTGCACCAGGTGCGAAGCTCGGAATATTTCGCGCGTACCGGATAGACCGTGTCGCCCCGCAGGCCGTCGATCTTGTCCTGTTCGTTGAGCAGGCGTGGTTCTCCAAAGGCGATCAAGTCCGATATGACGGCCACGGATTTCTGGCTAGAGCTGACGCCAGTGGCGCGAGATTCCACGCGGCGCTGGATCACGGCCTTGATGTCATCTTCGCTTGGTTCGCCAAGCGTCGGCATGGAAGAAACGGATTGAGTTGCGGCAAGCGCGGCGGCTTCGCTCGGGGCGGGCGAGGCGCCCTCGTCACATCCGGCAATCCCGTCGCGGCGAGCATCAGCGGCAGGGCAAACGTTAAGCGGGTCATGCGTTTTCCAAAATCAGGAGGAGACGCTGCGCCACGGTAGCTGGGTGCGCCACAGCACAGGTTGCGCGCAACAAGGTTAAGTGCTGTTAGGAATTAGGCTCATTCCTAGCGAGAATTAGGAAAGCGGGCTATTCCTAACGGAGCTTAGGAATGGAGGTTATTCCGCCGCCTGGATGCCGCCCGTTTCATTCCTGGCTGCGATTTCCGCCGCGAGCTTCTGGACGCCGCCGATGTCCATCTTGCCGGTGCCGAGGACGGGGATAGCTTTTACCTGGAAGATTTTGCGCGGGAGGCTGAGCTCGTTGACGCCGTGGTCTTGGGCCCAGCGTTGCAGTTCGCTGCGGTCGGCTTTCGGGAAGGTGGTGAGGAGCACGATCTGCTCACCCTTGCGCTTGTCGGGCAGGACGGCGGCGGCGTGTTCGTGTTCGCGCCAGAGCGTGCTTGCGCAGTTCTCAACGACCGCGAGGGAGACCATCTCGCCGCCGATCTTGGCGAAACGTTTCAGGCGGCCTTTGATGGTGAGATAGCCCTCGTCGTCTTGTACGACGATGTCGCCGGTGTCGTGCCAGCCGGAGGGGAGTTTCTGAAGTTCGCCTGGTTTCGAGGGTGAAAGATAGCCTTCCATCACATTGGGGCCGCGCACCAGCATACGGCCGCCCTTCTCGATGCCGGGGACGGATTCAAACATGACTTTCATGCCGGGCAGCAGGCGGCCGACCGTGCCGTGATGGTTGTGGTTGGGCTGGTTCACCGAGATGACCGGCGCGGCTTCGGTGGCGCCGTAGCCTTCGAGGAGCTCAACGTTGAAGCGGCGACGGACGAGTTGGCGGGTTTCGTCGCGCACGCGCTCGGCGCCGCAGACGGCGTAGCGGAGCTTGCCGAGTTCATTGCCGGTGCATGCGCGAATGTACTGATTGAGGAAGGTGTCAGTGGCGAAGAGGAAGGTGGCGCCGGTTTCCTCGACGCGCTTGGGGATAATCTTGGTCTGCAGAGGCGAGGGGTGCAGCACGGATTTCATGCCGCCGAGCAGCGGCAGGAGCGCACCGGCGGTGAGGCCGAAGCAGTGAAAGGTAGGAAGCGGGCTGAAGAGCACGTCGTCGAGACGCAGCGCTTGCGGGACGTGGGCGAGGATCTGGTGGACGTTGGCGACGATGTTGCGGTGGGAGAGGACGACGCCCTTAGGGTCGCCCTCGGTGCCTGAGGTGAATAGGATAACGGCAGGGGCGCTTGGGTGAGGGTTGGACGAGATGGCCCATGGCGCGATCGGGCCGAGAGCGCCGGCGGCTTTCTGTTTGGCGCCGAGCGCCTTGCGGACGTCCTCGAGATAGACGAATTCGGCTTCGGATTTGAGCTCGCCTACCAGTTCGTGGAGTTCGGCCTTCTCGATGAAGGCGTGGGCGGTGACGATGCGTTTGACCTGCGCGGCTTTCAGCGCGGCCTTTACATTGCGCGCGCCGGCGGTGAAATTCAGCATCGCGGGGACGCGGCCATAGGCGTTTATCGCGAAGAAGGTGATGATCGCGCCGGCGCCGGTGGGCAGCATCAGACCTAGAGCTTCACCGCGTTTCGTGTCCTTCTTGAGGGCCGAGCCTAGCGCGAAGGCGGCTCGGACGATGTCGTCATACGAAAGCTTGCGATCGTCGGCATCGTGCAGGACGATCTTCTTGCCCCCATATTCCTTCCGGGCCACCAGCAGTGCCTGAAACACCGCCATCTCGGCGTTGCGGGGATCGTAAGGCGAGCGAAGTGACGCCATCTGAGAAAAACCTCCCTCGGGCGCCCCACCAGCGCTCTTTTCTATCTTTCGGTTAATATAGCCTGTGGCTCATAAAGCACAAACGACGAAACAAGCTTCCCATAACGCCCGGATTTCGCGGGCGGCCAAAGCAAGGTAACAGGCCCCTCATGGCCACACTTCTCGACATAAAGGGCGGACCTGACGGAAGGCCGCGGCACCCTGAAAAGCAGGGTCGCGAGGACACCCCGCTACAGCGCAAGCCGCCATGGATTCGTGTGAAGGCCCCTACGAGCGAGGGCTATCTCGAGACGCGCCAGATCGTGCGCGATGCGAAACTGGTGACCGTATGCGAGGAAGCGGGCTGCCCGAACATCGGCGAATGCTGGACCAGGAAGCACGCCACGCTGATGATCATGGGCGACACGTGCACGCGCGCCTGTTCGTTCTGCAATGTGCGCACGGGGATGCCGGCGGCGCTGGATGCGGACGAGCCGCGACGCGTGGGCGAGACGGTCGCCAAGATGGGGCTTGGCCATGTGGTCATCACATCGGTGGACCGGGATGATCTGAAAGATGGCGGAGCGGAGCATTTCGCATCAGTGGTGCGCGCGATCCGTCATTCCGCACCGCAAGCGACGATCGAAATCCTGACGCCGGATTTCCTGCGCAAGGGCGATGCGGCGAACATCGTGATCGATGCGAAGCCAGATGTGTTCAACCACAATCTCGAGACGGTGCCGCGGCTGTATCTGACGATCCGGCCCGGCTCCCGCTATTACCATTCGCTGCGGCTGCTCGAGCGGGTGAAGGAGCGCGACCCATCACAGTTCACCAAGTCGGGGCTGATGGTGGGACTGGGCGAGACCAAGGAAGAGGTGATGCAGGTGATGGACGACATGCGGTCGGCAGGCGTCGATTTCCTGACGATCGGCCAGTACCTGCAGCCGACGCGCAAGCATGCCGCGGTGGAACGCTTCGTGACGCCGGATGAGTTTGCGGCGCTGGAGACGATCGCGCGCTCGAAGGGTTTCCTGCTGGTGGCCGCCACGCCGCTGACGCGCTCGTCCTATCATGCCGATGAAGACTTCGCCCGATTGCGCGCCGCGCGTGAGGCGCAACTGGCTCGCTGATCCCGTGACCTTGCACCGACAGACGCTCAACCTGCCGTTCCGGCCGGAGGATCTCTTTGATCTTGCGGCGGATGTGGGCCGTTATCCAGAATTCGTGACTTGGATCCAGTCGCTGAAGATTGTCAGCGAACAGGATGAGCCGAACCGAATGCGCTGCAGGGCCGAAGTTACCGTGGGATTCAAGGGATTTCGCGAGACGTTCGTCACTGACGTAGAGGCGCGCAAGCCGGAGTTAGCCATCGATGTGGGACTTGTGCGCGGGCCGTTCCGCAAGCTGGCGAACACCTGGCGATTCCAGTCAAGCGAAGTTGGCTCACGCGTGGAATTCACGATCCAGTTCGAGTTCAGGAACTTCGTTCTGCAGGCGTTGGCGGATGCGAACAAGACTTACGCAGTGAAGCGCGTGATCGATGCGTTCGTGGCCGAAGCGGGCCGACGGTATCCGAAAGCAGCCTTGAAGCCGTAGCGATCAGCTCGGCGAACCCGGCTGGCGGCCCGGATCGGATTGTGTATTGAGGTCGCGCGCCGTTGGCGGACGTTCGCCTTCCAGCGTCGTGGGCAATTCGGAATCCGGCGTCTGATCGGCAGGGCTAGGGGCGGTTTCGCGCGGCTTGGTCAGCTTCGGATCGGGACCGCAGCTGTCGACCGACCAGCCAGCGTCGCCATGCACGACACGGCACAGGACAGCCGTGGTTGCGCCTCCAGCGGTGACCGATGTTCTTACCAGCGCGCCCTTGGCGTCGTAGCGCGGGCGGTTGAAAGAGAGGCGGTTCATCCCGCTGGTCGCGGCTTCACCTTCGGGGCCACGGACATCGACGAGGTTGAAACCGGAGGCTTGCCAATCACAGGCAGGCGTCCAGGGAGCATCTTCGCCATTGAGCTGCACGCTCATTGGCGGATCGTCGCGGCTGAGTTCATAGCGCTCGCGGCCGATGGCGCTGATGAGGGCGCAGTCGTCGGTTACGAACAGCGGTTCCTTTGCGGGGACGTCCTCCGGCGTGCTTTCGCAGCCTGCGGCAGCGAGGAACCCAACCAGAAGGAACAGACGCTTCATCACGACACCCAGCTTGTCTTGCACTCGCCAACAACCCACCCGGCGATACCCGAATGCAGGCGGCATTCATAGCCGATGCCAGCCAGCGGTCCATGCATGATCTCAGTTTCGAGAAGGGCGCCGTTTCCGTCATAGCGGGGCTGCTTGAAGGCGACCCATTTCAGGCGCTGGCGGGGTTCGCCAGTCTGAGGGACATCGTTGTAATCCGAGAAGGCGAGGCCGTATTTCGCCCAGTTGCACTGGGGCCGCCAGCCCGAGTCGCCCAGGCCTTTGAGCGGTGGCGGCGGGTTGTCTGGGCCAAACTTGTAGTGCTCCTTCGCAACCGCAGCCATGACTGCGCAGTCATTGCCGCTGACTTCGACCGAGGCGGGGGAGGCGGGGGCATCGGGGAATTCGGTGGCGGCGCAGGCCCAGACCAGCATGGCCGCAGCGCCCATTACGAGAAGGTTCGCAACACGCATCAGTTTCTCATCCGTGACCCGCTTCTTTCGGACGGGCTGGATGAGGACTCGCGGGCGTTGATGGCGGGATGAGGGCAGGGCGAAGGCTCCGCGCCTGACCCGACCATAAATTCCTGTTAGACTGCCAGACATGGACGGCCAGGTCGCAACGACGTTGTTTCCGAAGCGCAGGCTGTGGCCGGCGCGCTATTTCATCTCCCATGCCTATGCAGACAAGGATGCGCGGACCGTTCTCGTGGCGTCGTTGCCGAAGTGCGCGCGGGCGTATGTGTTCCCGGAGATCGTTGTGACGCCGGAGCAGCGTGTCAGCGACGACCTCGTTGCGGAGGTAAGTCGGTCGTATGGGTTGATCTATCTCACAGGTGGCGTATCGGCGCAGTCCTTCTGGGTGGCGTTCGAGCGGCGGATGGCGCTGCGGGCGGGCAAGCCCGTTCTGGCGTTCGATCCGGAGGCGCGTGCTTTCTCACGGCCCAAGCTGAAGCTGGTTGATCCGCCGTGCGCGTTTGTGTGGAACGGATTTGGGACGGGCGACACTGACGTGGTTCACGCCGCCGCCAAATGGTTGATGGACAAGCGGGGCCTCGACCTGACCGCCGCGAGGGCCCGCCAGCGAACAAAGGCGGGCGCGCTGCACCTCAAGGACTCGATGTATTCACTCAATAACAAGATACGCGCCGGCGGGGTGATCGTATTATTCCTGTCGGTCGAGGCTCTGGAAGATGACGCGTTCTACGAACTTCGCGAGGGCGAGGTGCGCTCTTACCTGACCAATGGGGGGGTCTTGAAGGAGGGCGTGCTGATTGCGTGGACGCGAAGGCCGGACAAGGAGCGTTTGCGCAAGGCGCTGGCGACCAACTGGTGGAAGCCGGATCTGTCGCTCCTGAAGGAGGCGATCGCTGCTTCGCTTGTTGAGGATGACCGGCGCAGCGCCATCATCCTCACCAAGAATGAGCGGATGGACTGGCGGCGTGTGGACGACCTGATGGTGCGGGTGGACTACATGGTGTTCAAGCGCGACGGCATTGGCCGGATGATCCAGGAGGCGCCCTTGGCCGAACTGACGCACCGCGAGATGCACTCGCGGCCCGTATCACACCAGCCGGGAATGCTCTAGGCCATCATCCTTCGCAGCATTTCGAGCGCGGTGGCGATGGTTTCGCGACGGACCTTGTCGCGGCCGATGTTGCCGAAACGCATGGCCTGATGGAAGATCGGCCGGTTTTCGCGGGCGACGGCGAGATGCACGAGGCCTACGGGCTTGAGCGGCGTGCCGCCGCCGGGGCCGGCGACACCGGTGACAGCGACGGCGAGATTGGCGCGGGACTGGTCGAGCGCGCCTTCGGCCATGGCGCGCACGACGGCCTCCGAAACGGCGCCGGCATCCGCGATGAGATCGCCGGGCACATTCAGCATCTCTTCTTTGGCGCGGTTGGAATAGACAATGAAGCCGCGCTCGATCGTGGCGGATGAGCCGGGGATTTCGGTGAGCAGGCCGGCGATGAGGCCGCCGGTGCAGCTTTCAGCTGTCGCGATCTTCAGGCGCTTCTGCTGCGCCTCGTCGAGCGTGAGGCGGGCGAGCATGAGGAGCTGGTCGTCGAACATTGTCGCCTCCGCCGCCTGGCTCAGGACGATAACAGCACCACTGCCTGCGCGGCTATGCCTTCCTCACGGCCGACAAATCCCAGCTTTTCGGTGGTCGTGGCTTTCACGCTGACCGTATCGAGAGGGACGTTCATCGCCTCGGCGGTGGCGGCGCGCATGGCTTCGCGGTGGGGGGAGATTTTCGGGCGTTCGGCTAGGATGGTGATGTCGGAGTTGGTGATGCGGTAACCGCGTATCGTGGCCAGTTTCACGGCGTGCTGAAGGAATTTGATCGAGGATGCGCCTTTCCATTGCGGATCGGAGGGTGGGAAGTGATCGCCAATGTCGCCGAGCGCCAGGGCGCCGAGAATGGCGTCGGTGAGGGCATGCCAGCCGGCGTCGGCGTCCGAATGGCCTTCGAGCTTCTTCGTGTGCGGGATGCGGACGCCGCAGATGACGACGGCGTCGCCCGGTTCGAAGCCGTGAACGTCGAAGCCCGTGCCAACGCGAAACGCGGGGCCGGCGATCAGTTTTTCGGCCACGACGAGGTCCTCCGGGTAAGTAACTTTCATTAGCTCATGGCGACCGGGCGTCAGCGTGATCTTCGCGCCGGCGTCTTCAACAAGTGCGAGGTCATCCACCGCGGCGTCCTTTGTGGACGCATAGGCCGAAGTGATCGCATCCCAGCGGAAGGCTTGCGGGGTCTGGACGCGCACGAGGCCGTCGCGTCTCACCGAGCGTATGTCGGGCGTGCTCTTGAGGGCGTCGGCGACCGGCAGTGCGGGGGCGGCGGCGTCGGAGGTAGTCAGTGCAACCAGCAACTCCTCAATTACGGGAAGGCTCAGACCTGGTCGGGCTGCATCATGAATCAGGACGGTGGACGGCAGGAATGGCTCGAGCGCGGCGAGGCCGGCGCGGACCGATTCGGTGCGGGTGGCGCCGCCTGCGACAACATGGATATGCCAAGCTGGAGGGAGAATGGCGCGGACCCGGCTCTCATCCCCGGGTGGAGCGACCACGATGATCGCCGCAAATTTATTGCAACGCAGCATAGCCTCGACGCTCCAAAGGAGCATGGGCTTGCCGCGAAGGGCAAGGAACTGCTTGGGCATTGCTCCGCCGAGCCGGGAGCCGGCGCCTGCTGCAACTATGATTGCCCCCGCCTTTTCAGTCGAAAACGCCTGCTGATTGTGCATTCTTGACGCCTTCACACGGGTGAGGTCTAGGTATAGGGTAATTTGTGCCTAAAGATTAGGCATTTCGACGGGGCGTGGAGAGACTGTTTCGTGTTCCAGCTGGGAGATGTCCAGATCGTAGCGCCAGTTTTCCTGGCGCCGATGTCGGGCGTGACCGACGCGCCCTTCCGGCGCGAGGCTGATAGGTTCGGTGCGCCTGCTGTGGTTACAGAAATGGTGGCGGGGGCGGAACTGGCCCGCGAAACGGAAGAATTCGTTCGCCGCGTTGCGCCGCACAATGGATCAGGTCCTTTCATTGTCCAGCTTGCGGGGCGCGAGCCGGAGTGGATGCGCATCGGCGCCGAACTCGCGGAAGTCGCCGGCGCAGACATCATCGACATCAACATGGGCTGCCCCGCGAAAAAGGTCACGGGCGGACAATCGGGCTGCGCGCTGATGCGAGAGCCCGAGCTGGCGCGGCGGCTGATCGCCGCGACGGTGGCGGGCACGAAGCGTCCGGTGACGGTGAAGATGAGGCTTGGCTGGGATGATGCATCACTGAACGCGCCGGAGATTGCGCGCATCGCCCAGGGCGAGGGCGCGCAAATGGTGACGGTGCATGGCCGAACGCGCATGCAATTCTACACGGGCGAGGCCAACTGGTCGCGGATCGCGGCCGTCGTCGAAGCGATCGACCTGCCAGTGATCGCCAATGGCGACATTGAAGATGAAGCATCAGCGCGCCAGGCGCTAGCGCAGTCAGGCGCGGTTGGTGTGATGATCGGGCGCGGCGCCGAGGGTCGACCGTGGCGGCCTGCGGAGATTTCGAACGCGCTGTTCGGCACGCCTTATCGCGCCCCGACATCGGAAGAGAAACTGGCGTCGATGCTGGGGCAGATTGCGGGCTCGGCGGCGCTCTATGGCGAACGACTGGGCGTGCGTGTGGTGCGCAAGCATGTCGCCGCCTTTGTTGATGCGTGGTGCGAAGATCACGGGCTTTCGCCGATGGCGGAGACACGCGTTGCGCTTTGCAGGATCGAGTCGCCGGCGGCGCTACAGGATGCGCTATCAGCGGCGCTTGATAATCGGAGAGACGCGGCATGATCACGGCTGTTCAGGAACCTACCTCCGTTGCGGCGCGCGTGCTCGATGCGATGCCCTTTGCGGTGATCGGGTTGTCGCGGCGAGACACGGTGAGTTTCGTGAACCCCGCAGCGGAGACCCTGCTACAACGTTCTGCTCCGCTCCTGCGCGGACGGCCGCTGACGGACCTTCTGCCGGAAGATGCTCCGCTACTGGACTTCATCGGGCGGGCGAGGCGCGAGGGCGGCGTCATGTCCGCGCGGTCGATCCGTGTGGGCAGCCCGCACATTGCGCCGATCGATCTAGATGTATCGGCCTCGCCGGATGGCGATGATGGCGGGCTTGTGCTGACCTTCCTGCCGATCACGCGCAACACGCAGGACGAGACAAATGCCGAGGTAAATGCCTTCGCGCAGATCGCGCGAATGCTGGGGCATGAGGTAAAGAACCCTCTGGCGGGCATTGTTGGCGCGGCGCAGCTGCTGGCGCGGCAGGCGCGAGATGAGCAACAGCCGCTGCTTTCCCTGATCCGCGAAGAAGGCGCGCGTATTCAGCGCATCGTGGACCGGTTCACGGCGTTCGAGACGTTCTTCTCGCCGCGAACACGTATCACCAACGTGCACATTGTGCTCGACAGCGTAATTGATCTTGCCAAGGCGAGCTTTGGGGCCAATGCGCGGTTCGATCTGCAATACGATCCTTCGCTGCCGGAGATCGATGTCGACCCTGATCATCTGCATGAAGCGGCGCTGAACCTCGTGAAGAATGCCGTAGAAGCGGTCAGCAGTGCAAAGCAGGCACGGATTTCGGTGGCGACGCGGTATCGCGCCGGCTTCCGGTTTGCGGGGCGCGACGGACCGCGGGCGAGGGGCGCGCTCGAGATTTCCGTGACAGACAATGGGCCGGGCGTGCCCGAGACGACGGTGGCGCGCGTGTTCGAACCCTTCTTCACCACAAAGTCCGGCGGCGCGGGTATCGGGCTCGCCGTCGTCGCCGAGATCATGCAGGCGCATGGTGGCTTCGTGGTTCTGGACAATAGCGCGAGCGGCGCCTCCTTACGCTTGCTGTTCCCAATGACGCGTCAAAAAGGAGCGGCCAAATGAGTGGTCCGACAATTCTGGTAGCGGACGACGATGCGAGCGTAAGGCTCGTCATCAGCCAGACACTGGCGCAAGAAGGCTATCACGTCAGGGCGACCAACACGATGTCGGCGCTGTGGCGCTGGATCCAGGCCGGCGAGGGCGATCTGCTGATCACCGACGTGTACATGCCGGATGAATCGATCTTCGACTTGTTGCCGCAGATCCGCCGTACGCGGCCGGAGCTTCCAATCATCGTGATCTCCGCGCAGTCGACCGTTCTGACCGCGGCGATGGCGTCGGACCATGGTGCGTACGACTATCTTCCCAAGCCGTTCGACATCGACAAGCTGGCTGAGACGGTGCGGCGCGCGCTCCAGAAGAAGCCGTCGCGCGGGCAGGAAACTACAGGGCGTCGCGCCGAGAAGGATGAGGCGTTGCCGCTGATAGGACGATCGAAGCCGATGCAGTCGGTCTATCGCGTGATCGCGCGCGTAATGAACAACGATCTTACCGTGCTGATCGAAGGCGAGAGCGGCACGGGCAAGGATCTAGCAGCGCGGGCGATCCATCAGCTGGGCAAGCGCAAGGCGGGGCCGTTTGTGCCGGTGAGCCTGGCGGCGTTGCAGCGTGACCAGGTCGAGGATGAGTTGTTTGGCGGCGGCCGCGACGCCAGTGGCCGGCGCCGCGGCAAGGTCAGCGAGGCGGATGGTGGAACGCTGTTTCTCGACGAGGTCGGCGACATGCCGCTTGAGGCCCAGACGCGGCTTGTGCGTTTCCTGCAGGACGGACGGTTTGCATCATCGGGCGACGATCTCGATGTTCGCATAATCGCGTCGACGAAGCATGACCTGCGATCGCTGGTCGATCAGGGGCTATTCCGCGAAGACCTTTATTATCGCCTCAACGTTGTGGCGCTGCAGCTGCCGCCTCTCCGCGAGCGGAAGGAAGATATTCCGGACCTGGCGTCCGCCTTTCTCGTGCGCGCCAAGAAAGAGGGCCTGCCCGAGAAGCAGCTCGACAAGAGCGCCTATGACCTCCTGGTCGCCTATGACTGGCCGGGCAATGTGCGCGAACTCGAGAACGTCATCCGTCGTCTGTCGGCGCTAAGCCCGGAGCCGGTGATCTCAGCGCGAGAAGTCGAGCGTGAGCTCCGGTCGAGCACACGTGCGGTGGCGGGCGAGCGGGAGTTCGAAGCGGAGATCGAGGCGCTGCTGTCGCGCCATTTCATCTCGGCGCTTTCGGCCGACCCGGAAAAGGATCCGGATGGCGGTCAGATCTACCAGACGGTGATCGAACAGGTTGAGCGTCCGCTGATCAAGCTCGCGCTGGCCGCAACGAGCGGGAACAAGGTGAGGGCGGCCGCTTTGCTGGGCCTGAACCGCAATACCCTGCGTTCGAAGATCAACGGGCTGGGTGTTGGCGGCGACGATTAGGTTTCGCCTGTAAAGCGAGTTGGATCGCCCAAATCGGGCACAAAGCGGCTCTCAACTCGGCTAACAGCTTAAGTCTGTTGCATCCCTGCATCAGACTGTGCTTTGCTCGTCACACAGTGTTGCTCAACCGCCGCAGTGGCTTTGCAGAAGCGGATCGCAGCACCCGGGTGATCATTGCCCTGTCGGAAGCGTCCTCGTGGTCAGGTGGGGAGGGCGGCTCCGGTCAGGCTAACGGGTAGAGTGAATGCCTGACACGGCCACGATGACCGATGCGAGGGCGAGGCTCGGAAGAGCCACCTCGAATACGTTCAAAGTGCTGTTCGGCCTCGCGGCGGTGATCGCTGCGGGAGCAACCTATCTCGCAATCACGGACTCGAGCCCCGGCGCTGCAGCCCAGCCGGGCCTGCTCTGGCTGCTCATCGCCAACCTGATCCTTATCGCCGGCATCGCGACCGTGCTGGGCATGCGCGTGTTCCACCTTGTTAAGGAGAACCGCGAGACGGGCGGCGGCGCGCGGCTTCGGCTGCGGATCATCTTCCTGTTCTCGGCGGCTGCGGCGATTCCGACCGTGATCGTCGCAGGCTTCCTGGCGCTCGCTATTAATCGCAGCGTGGAAGGTTGGTTCGGCGAGCCGGTTCGCAATGTCGTGGCCAACGCGCAGGCGGCGGCCAAGGCATCGGTCGACGACGTTAAGGAAGATGCGACCACGCAACTTGCCGCGATGGTGAACGACCTCAACACGCCGGACTACGTGTCGGCGCTGGCCAAGAGCCCCGAGGCGTTTCGCGTGGACCTGCTCGGCGGGCAGGCGCAGTTCCGTGATTTTGCGCGCGCGACCATCCTGTCATCGGACCACAGGAAGATTAGCGAGTGGGTGGCGCCGGGAGCGCTGCCCTTCCGCATTCCGACGGAGAAGTGGTGGAACGACGCAACCGAAGGCGCCGTGGGCGGGATTGTCGACGAGAAGGAAGTCGTCGCATTCATCAAGTTGAAGGCTTATCCCGACGCGTATCTTTATGTCTCGCGGCCTATTCCGCCTGTGTTAAGCGAAAGGCTTGCGTTGATCGACGCCGATAACCGCCGCCTGCGGGAAGCAGAGGTGAGGCGCGACAGCCTCGCTGTGGTGCTGACGCTGTCCTACATCGAGGCTGCGGCGCTGATGCTATTGGGTACGGCGTGGCTGGGGATGACCGCCGCGTCGCGAATTGCCTCGCCGATTGGCGCGCTTGCAGGCGCGGCGCGGGCGGTACGCGACGGCGACCTGTCGGTGCGTATCCTTAAGCCGTCCGTGCGGGACGAGATCGCGGATCTTGCCGATGCGTTCAACGAGATGACGGACAGGCTTTCACGCCAGACGGCAGCGCTGGATCGCGGGCGGATCGATGCGGAGACGCGCTCAGCCTTCATCGAAGCAGTGCTGGCGGGCGTCGAGGCGGGCGTGATCCGGGTGGACAAGAACCTCAAGGTGACGATCGCCAACGCGTCGGCGCAGACACTGCTTGATTTCACTTACAAGCCGGGGGTGTCGACGGACCTTGGACAAATTGCGCCAGAGTTCCTGACAGCAGCGCGGCGCTCCATTGAGACGGGGCAATCGGTCGACACAAGTTTCAAGCGTCCGACGGACGAGGGCAGCACGATGCACCTCCAGGTGCGCGTGGCGCCCGAACATGACGAGGCGGGCGCCGTCATCACTTTCCACGACACGACGCGGCTGGTGCTGGGGCAGCGGCAGGCGGCTTGGCGAGATGTGGCGCGACGCATCGCGCATGAGATCCGCAATCCGCTGACGCCGATCCAGCTTTCGGCGGAACGCCTGAAGAGACGATTTGCGAACCAGATCACAACCGATCGCGAGACGTTCGAGAAATGCACTGACACTATCACGCGGCAAGTTGCGGATATCGGACGAATGGTCGAGGAATTCTCGGGTTTTGCGCGGATGCCGAAACCGACATTCGGCGAGTTCAATCTTGTGGATATGGCCCAGGCCGTGGCGTTTGCCCAGCGAATGGCGACGCCTGCGATCTCGGTCTCTGTGAACGCGCCGACGCATCCCGTGGTAATTCACGGCGACGAGCGGATGCTGGCGCAGGCCGTGACCAATGTTGTGAAGAATGCGTCCGAAGCGGTCGAGCGGCAGATCCAAGGCGGCGGCACGAAGTTCGGCTCGGTGATGATCGACGTCTTCGAGGATGGAGATGAGGTTCAGGTGACGGTGCGTGACAATGGGCCGGGCTTCCCGGTGCAGGATCGCGAGCGTTTTCTTGAACCCTATGTGACAACGCGGAAGAACGGCGTGGGCCTTGGGCTCGCCATTGTTACGCGTATCGTGGAAGACCATGGCGGCCGGATATGGCTGGGTGATAACGACATGGCGCCGACCGGCGCGCGCGTCGACATCCGCATGCCGCTGCAACCCAAACTTCTTGAAGAACCTGTGGCGTATGCCGGCGAAGGAGTAGCCTGATGGCGGCCGAAATCCTGGTAGTTGATGACGAAGCAGACATCCGCGAGCTCGTGGGCGGCATCCTCCAGGACGAGGGCTATGCCGTTCGTACCGCGGGGAACTCCACGGACGCGCTGGCGGCAGTCCGCACGCGGGCGCCGCGGCTGGTGGTGCTGGATGTGTGGCTCAAGGGCTCGGAGCTCGACGGGCTTGGCATCCTGACTCTGCTTAAGGAGATGGATCCGTTCCTGCCGGTGGTGGTGATTTCGGGCCATGGCACGGTCGAGACGGCCGTGGAGGCGATCCGCCGCGGAGCGTATGATTATCTCGAAAAACCGTTCAAGGCTGAGAAGCTGATCGTCACTGTCCAGCGGGCGATGGAGAACGCTGCGCTGAAGCGAGAAAATTCCCGGCTGCGGGCGCGTTCGGCTTCATCGCATGAGATGGTCGGCCACTCTGGCGTGCTGGCCCAGTTGACTGGCTCGATCGACAAGGTGGCGCCAACCAACAGTCGCATCATGATTTCGGGCCCGCCGGGCTCGGGCAAGGATCTGGTGGCGCGACTGATCCACGAGCAATCCGGGCGCGCGACGGGACCGTTCATCGTGGTGAATGCGGCGGCGATCGACCCAGATCGGGTCGAGAGCGAACTGTTCGGCGAGGAGTTTGGCGACGGCAAGGCGCCGAAGATCGGGCTGTTCGAACAGGCGCATGCTGGCACGCTCCTGCTGGACGAGATTTCCGACATGCCGCTGGTAGCGCAGAGCCGCATACTGCGGGTGCTCGTCGATCAACGCTTCCGGCGCCGCAACGGACGCGATGACGTGACGGTTGATGTTCGGGTGATTTCGACCACGGCGCGCGACCTTCGCTCGGAAATCCAGGCAGGGCGGTTCCGGGAGGATCTCTATTATCGTCTGAACGTCGTGCCAGTTGACGTGCCTTCGTTGGATCGCCGGCGGGAGGACATCCCTGATCTGGTGGACTACTTCGTCCAGCGCGTGGCGGATGCGACAGGACTGCAGCCGCGTGCGTTCAGCGAAGACGCGGTCGCCGTCCTGCAGGCAAGCGAGTGGCCGGGCAATGTGCGGCAGCTCCGTAATGTCGTGGAGCGATTACTGATCTTGGCCAATGGCGAGCCGCCGGGAGCGATCACGGCGCAGCATCTGCCTAGCGACGCTAAGGGCGGCGGCGCATCGGCCGCGGGCTCCATGCAGATGATCTCGATGTCTCTTAGGGACGCGCGGGAACATTTCGAGCGCGAATATCTGGCGATGCAGATCACTCGGTTCGGCGGCAACGTCTCGCGGACGGCAGCCTTCATCGGCATGGAACGATCAGCGCTACACCGGAAACTCAAGGCGCTAGGTGTTGATACCAGCCTTGGCATCAAGGAACCTCAGGGCTGAGGCAATTCGTAAGGCTAAAACAGCCTCTTGCTTGGCGCAAATCGACGCGGCGCCAGCCCTTCTGGCGCTGATCTGGTCACATGACCCAGGTTGGGGCTGCGCGGTCCTGCGACTAAGGCCCGTCCCGCTAGGCATTGCTCATTGCAGGCTGGAAGCGTTAAACGTCAGGCAAGGCCCCAGCAAAGAAGGCTCGGAATATCCATGTCGTCTGACAAGAAACAAAACCTGCAGGACATTTTCCTCAACGCCGTGCGGAAAGGGAAAACGCCCCTTACCGTATTCCTTGTGAACGGCGTAAAGCTCCAGGGTATCGTGACCTGGTTCGACAATTTCTGCGTGCTGCTCAAAGGCGAGGGACGCCCGCCGCAACTGGTGTACAAGCACGCCATCTCAACCATAGCGCCGAACGCGCCGGTCAACCTTTTCGAGAATGAAGACGAGGACTGATTGCCGAAAGACCTGATCGATCGCCGGCCACAGGAAGACGTTGCCGCGGTCGTTCTGCCTGTCATCGGCAGCGCCGACGTCGCGCGGTCCCGGCTTGAGGAAAGCCGCGGACTAGCGGAGGCGTTGGGCGTGAAGCTAGCCTTCGCGGAACAACTAAATGTGCGTGAGCCGCATCCGGCGCGGTTGCTGGGAGCGGGGCAGCTGGATGCGCTGGCCCGGCGCTTCAAGGAAGACGGCGTCACGCTGTTCATCGTCGATGGCGCTCTGACGCCTGTGCAGCAGCGGAATCTAGAAACGGATCTCAAGATAAAGGTTATCGATCGAACAGGCCTTATTCTTGAAATATTCGGCTTGCGCGCGCGGACGGCCGAAGGCCGCCTGCAGGTGGAAATGGCGCGATCGCTCTATGAGCGCTCGCGGCTGGTTCGAACCTGGACCCACCTTGAACGTCAGCGCGGCGGCTTCGGCTTCCTTGGCGGTCCTGGCGAGGCGCAGCTCGAAACTGACAGGCGGTTGTTGGACAAGCGCATTGCTGGATTCAGGCGCGAGCTTTATGACGTGCGCAGGACGCGACGGCTACAGCGCGAGGGGCGGGCCCGGCGCGGTGCGCCGGTGGCGGCTATCGTCGGGTACACCAACGCCGGCAAGTCGACGCTGTTTAACCGGCTGACGTCTTCAGATGTGCTGGCGGCGGACATGCCGTTCGCGACACTGGATCCGACGGCGCGAGAGATCGTGGCGGCGTCAGGGCGGCGGATGGCGCTGGTGGACACGGTCGGGTTCATCACTGACCTGCCGACAACGCTGGTGGCCGCGTTTCGTGCGACGCTGGAAGAAGCGATGGAGGCAGACCTGCTGGTGCACGTGCGCGACATCGCGCATCCGGATACCGAATATCAAGCTAATGACGTGCACACGATCCTCGAACAGTTATCGATAGAAACCGGCTTGGAGCAACCGCCGACGATCGAGGTCTGGAATAAGGCAGATGCGCTGGATCAGGCCACGCGCGACGTGCTGGCCAAACGCGCAGCGGGCCACAGCCCGCCGGCCCTGATGGTTTCGGCGCTGACGGGGCAGGGCACGGACGAACTGCTGTTCGCTATCGAAGCGGCGCTGTTCCGCAACCGCCGGCTCAGGAATGTGACCATACCAGCTGCGGATGGGCGGCTGCACGCCTGGCTGCACAAGAATTGCGAAGTCGCCTCAGAACATCTCTCTGGCGAAAGCGACTATAATCTCGAAGTCTACATGACAGACACAGATGTGGCGCGACTTCAGGCCATCGCGCCGGGTGTGAGCGTGATCGAGTAGCCTGACTGAAGATGGGACTTGAAGAGGAAAGAATGCGTCGCCTGCTTCTGCTAATGATTGCAGCTCTTGTATTGGGTGGCGCCTGCCAGACGTCGCCGGACTCTGCGCGGTTTGTCGACCCGCCGCGCGACGCTGCGCATCCGGCGCGGATGGAGGTGCTTCATATTCCGAGCGGCGGCGTCGAGATCAATGGCGTCGCCTATCTGGCGTCTGGCGAAGGCGCGCACCCGACGCTGGTGATATGTCACGGCTGGCCGGGCAACGAGAAAAACCTCGATCTTGCTCAGGCTGTGCGGCGGGCGGGATGGAACGCCGTAACGTTCAACTATCGGGGAAGCTGGGGCAGTCCGGGCGAGTTTCATTTCGCGCAGGTACCGGAGGATGCAGCCGCCGTGATAGCATGGCTGCGTAAGCCTGAGGTCGCCGCGAAGTTCGGCGTCGATCCGGCCCGCATCGCGCTTGCCGGTCACAGCATGGGGGGATGGGCGACAAGCCAGGTTGCCTCCAGGGACCCCGCACTGATCGGGGCCGTGCTGATTTCAGCTGCCGATATGGCCAGGCTCGCTACATTGCCTCGGCCCGCCCGCGTTAAGGCGGCGGCCGAGAATGCAGAAACGCTGGTCACGACGCCGGAAGCGATGGCGGATGAGTTGGCTGGTGCGGTAGCCACGATGATTTTGAAAGAAACGGCGCCGGGTTTGGCGAAGGTGCCGGTGCTGATCCTGTCATCAGACGACGGTCTCGCGCCGGGGACGGATGCTCTGGCGGCCGCGATCCGGGCGGAGGGCGGCAAGGTGCAGATGGCGCATCAAACGACGGACCACAGCTGGTCCGACCGCCGGCTCACTTTGGCAGGGCTGGTGATCGATTGGCTGAAGGCCCTGCCGGGCCCGAATTAGATAGCTAAAGAGAGGGGCTGGTGCTGCCGGGGAGGATTGAACTCCCGACCTCAGCCTTACCAAGGATGCGCTCTACCACTGAGCTACGGCAGCATTCCGCGCGAGCGGAGGCGTCCGCATAACGGAAACCCTTCTCAATGGGAAGGGGAGGCATGGGATCGGAGAGAATGTCGCGGAATCCGCCTGAAAACCCCCGAAAACCGATGACTGAGGCTCACCGCCGCGAACAACGGCTGGCCGAGGCTCTAAGGGCGAATCTCAAGCGCCGGAAAGCGGTCGGGCAGGCAGACGCCAAGAATACCGCCGGAAAGCCCGACACCGGCGAGGATTAGCCGGTCCTGCGCCTTGTCGCCGCCGAAATCGGCCTCATAACCATGGCCCATGGATAAGCTTTCGATTCTCGGAAACGGCCCGCTTGAGGGCAGCATTCCCATTTCAGGCGCCAAGAACTCGGCGCTGAAGTTGATGGCGGCCTCGCTGCTGTGTGAGCAGCCGCTTGTGCTCACGTCTATGCCGAATCTGGCTGACACGCGCTTCATGGCGAAACTGCTGCAAAGCCTCGGCGTCGTCGTCGAGTGGCCGACAGGCGAGGCGCTCTGCCGGATGCACGCCGAGAACATCTCCTCGACAATCGCGCCGTATGATCTGGTGCGGAAGATGCGGGCGACGTTCAACGTACTTGGGCCTCTGCTGGCGCGCGTTGGGCATGCGACGGTGTCGCTGCCGGGCGGTTGCGCGATCGGCGCACGACCGGTGGACCTGCACCTCAAGGCGTTCGAGGCGATGGGCGCCGATATCGTCATTGAGGAAGGCTATGTCAAAGCCGCCGCGCTTCGGGGTCTCAAAGGCGCGCACATAAATTTCCCTTTTGTGTCAGTGGGCGCGACTGAGCACGCGATGCTTGCCGCTGTGCTGGCGGATGGCGAGACGATCCTCGAGAATGCCGCATGCGAACCGGAAATCGGCGATCTGGCGATCTGCCTCAATGCGTGCGGCGCGAAGATCACCGGCTATGGCACGCCGGTTATCCGCATCCAGGGTGTGGCGAAGCTTACGGGCGCGCGGCACGACGTCATCAAGGACCGGATCGAAGCTGGCACGTTTGCCATCGCCGCAGCGGCGACTGGGGGCAATGTGTTTCTCGAAGGCGCGCGTGCCGAGGATCTGGTCGCGTTGATTGACTGTCTGCGCCAAGCCGGCGTTACGGTCGAAGTTGAATCCAAAGGACTGCGCATCAAGCGTGATCCGTCGACACACCTGAAAGCCGTGGATGTCGACACGAGACCGCATCCGGGATTTCCGACCGACCTTCAGGCGCAGTTCATGGCGCTGATGAGCATTGCGGAAGGGTCAAGCACGATCCGCGAGAACATCTTCGAGAACCGCTTCATGCACGCCCCGGAGTTGAGCCGTCTTGGCGCGAACATCACGGTACGCGGCAACGAGGCGATCGTTAGGGGAGTGCCGAGGCTCAAGGGCGCACCAGTGATGGCGACCGACCTTCGCGCTTCCGTGAGTCTTGTGATCGCGGCTCTTGTCGCCGACGGCGAGACGACCGTAAACCGGATTTACCATCTCGACCGCGGTTTTGAACGGCTGGAAGAGAAGCTCGGCCGTTGCGGGGCGAAGATCACCCGCTCGGGCGATTCTGCCTGAAAATTGGCTGCTTCGTCCGCGCTGGAGGCTTCCGGCATTCTGGTCTAGGGAACGGCCTGGGCGTGCGCCCATGAGTGCGAAAGAGCGTATGGCGACGAGTGTCCTAAAACTGCTGGCGGAGGATGCCGAAGGGCTCGGCATCATCGCGTCCGCCGTGCAGGACAGCCTGGTGAAGCCGGAAGGCTTCAAGTTGGAGGCAAAGTCGCGCACGTTTGGATTGGAAATCAACCGGTTCCAGTGGGAGCGCGCGGGCAAGCGCATGCCGTTCTTCCGCTCGCGAGCGGTGTTGGCCTTTGCGGGCGTGCAGAATGTGCGCAGCCGGCACGTCGCGAAGGATATCGATGCCGTGCATTCGCTGATCGACATACGGTTCGCGTCGGAAGGCGAGGCGCCAGCGGGAATAATCACGTTGGTGTTCGCTGGCGAGACGCAGGTCCAACTTGCGGTTGAGTGCATAGACGTGACGCTCGTGGACATCGGCCCGTCATGGCCGACACGCCGCAAGCCCGACCATGAAAAGAGCCGGGCATGAGCATTCGTCGTTTCGATTCTTCGCTGCCGAGCTTTGTGAGTGATTTCGCGGCCTTCCTGTCCTTGCGCCGGGCCCAAGGGACTGAGGACGTGCATGCCAAGACGGCTGTCATCGTGCGCGATGTACGCGAGCGGGGGGGCGAAGCCGTAGCCAGTTACACCGAGCAATTCGACAAGGTGAAGCTGGATGCCGATACGCTGGCGGCTGACGGTATCGGCCTGTTGGAGGCGGCGGAGCGCTGCAGCCCGGATGTTCGCGAGGCTTTGAACTTCGCTGCAGAGCGCATCGAGGCCTATCACGCCCAGCAGAAGCCGCAGAATCATTCCTTCACTGATCCGGCGGGGCTTGAGCTTGGCTGGCGCTGGACGCCGGTTGATGCGGTGGGCCTGTACGTGCCAGGGGGTCGTGCGAGCTATCCGAGTTCGGTGCTCATGAACGCCATCCCGGCCAAGGCGGCCGGCGTTAAGCGGCTCGTGATGGTGTCACCCGTACCGGGCGGCGAGATGAACCCTGCCGTGGCGTATGCTGCTGAGCGGGCAGGCGTAACTGAGTTCTATCCCATCGGCGGCGCGCAGGCCGTTGCGGCGCTGGCCTATGGCGCAGGGAGATTGGCGCCGGTCGACAAGATTGTCGGGCCGGGAAATGCGTATGTGGCAGCGGCCAAGCGCATCGTGTTCGGCGATGTGGGTATCGACACGATCGCGGGGCCATCCGAGATCACGGTTGTGGCTGACAATCAGAACAACCCGGAATGGATTGCGGCCGACCTACTGTCACAAGCCGAGCACGATCCGTTGGCGCAATCGATTCTGATCACGGATGATGCAGAGTGGGCGTCGCGTGTGGAGGCGGCGGTCGATAGACAGATGGTGCAATTGGCGACGGGCGGGACCGTCGCGCAGGCCTGGAGAGATTATGGCGCGATCGTTCTGGCACCGCTTGTCGGCGCCGCAGCGATCGTGAACCAGATCGCGCCGGAGCATGTCGAGCTTGCCGTGGCCGATCCCGATGCGATCGCGAAGGACGTGCGCCATTCCGGCGCGATCTTCCTTGGCCGTTTCGCGCCTGAAGCGCTGGGCGATTATGTGACCGGCTCGAACCACGTTCTGCCGACCTCTGGCGCAGCACGTTTTGCGTCAGGACTTTCGGTGCTCGATTTCATGAAACGCACGTCGATCCAGCGCATCAGCGAACAGGGCTTCCGGTATCTGGCGCGCGCGGCGGAGACGCTGGCGAAGGCCGAAGGACTGCCCGCGCACGGACTTTCGGTTTCCATCCGGCGAGGTGATGGATGACCGACAACGCCCGCATCGCCTCGATCGAGATCGACGAGAGAAGCCTGGCGCCCGCCGGGCCGGATGCGGAGCACGAACGCAAAGTCGCAATCTTCGACCTACTGGAGGCCAACTACTTCAAAGTGCTCGGTCATGAAGGCGGGCCGTACAATGTCGTGCTGTCGCTCGCCGATAACCGTCTGGTCTTCGACATCAGGGAGCAAGACGGGTCGCCCGTGCGCAAGCTGCTGTTGTCACTCACGGCGCTGCGGCGGGTGATCAAGGACTATTTCATGATTTGCGACAGCTATTACGACGCCATCCGGAATTCGACGCCTTCGCAGATTGAGGCGATCGATATGGGGCGGCGGGGGTTGCATAATGAGGGTTCGCAGGTTTTGACGGAGCGGCTCGCTGAAAAGGCCGAGGTGGACTTTGATACCGCGCGGCGGTTGTTCACCCTCGTGTGCGCATTACACGCCAGAAGCTGATTTTTCCAAGGAATCGACGAATCCCCGGGAAAGCGTGTATAGGGGCGCCTGCAAGACGATCCACTGCCAAAGGGAGTTTCATGGCGAAGGAAGAACTTATCGAGTTTGAAGGCACTATCGTGGAACTTCTGCCCAATGCGACGTTCCGGATAAAGCTTTCCAACGACCACGAAATCATCGGCCACACGGCTGGAAAGATGCGGAAAAACCGCATCCGCGTGCTTACGGGCGACAAGGTGCTCGTCGAAATGACGCCTTACGACCTGACCAAGGGGCGCATCACCTACCGCTTCAAGTGACCCAGGCCCAGACGGGCCCGGCGCGGCTTG